>Ga0126307_10000112_pt1 | contig 47481 bp, 46 predicted proteins | sample Plot28_FD_89955 | JGI IMG/M metagenome (GOLD analysis project Ga0126307, IMG submission 89955) | Serpentine soil microbial communities from UC McLaughlin Reserve, CA, USA - Plot28 | ecosystem: Environmental > Terrestrial > Soil > Grasslands | place: USA: UC McLaughlin Reserve, Lake County... | reverse complement strand
GCGCTGTGCGTGGGCGTGCACGACGACGAGGGCCGGCTCGTGTACGCCGGCAAGGTTGGCACCGGCTTCACCGAGGCCACGCTCGGCCTGCTCAAGCGCGAGCTCGAGCCCCTGCGGCGCGACACGAGCCCGTTCCACGGCCGCCAGCCCCCGAAGGGGACGGTATTCGTGGAGCCGCGTTTGGTGGCCTCGGTCGAGTTCCGCGAGTGGACCCAGACGGGGACGCTGCGCGCGCCCTCGTTCAAGGGCCTTCGCGACGACGTCGACCCCTCCGACGTGGTGCGCGAGCCGCAAGTTCCCGCCCGCTGAGGAGGGCAAACTTCCCCGGATGGGTATCTTCGTGGGGCCATGCCACGAGCAATTTGGAGCGGAGCGATCAGCTTTGGGCTGGTCAACATCCCGGTGAAGCTCTACAGCGCCGTGTCGCGCAAGACGGTGCGCTTCAACCAGCTGGACGGGTCCGACAACTCGCGGGTCCGCCAGAAGCGCATCAACGAGAGCACCGGCGAGGAGGTTCCCTACGAGAACCTCGTCAAGGGCTACGAGATCGGCCCTGACCGCTACGTGGTGATCACGCCCGACGAGCTGGACTCGGTGCAGCCCGAGAAGTCCCGCACGATCGACATCGAGGACTTCGTCGAGATCGACCAGATCGACCCGATGTACTTCGACCACACCTACTACCTCGCGCCGGGCCCGGGCGCCGGCAAGGCCTACGCGCTGCTGCTCAAGGCCATGGAGGAGACCGGCCGCGTGGCGGTCGCTCGCGTGGTCATCCGCTCGAAGGAGAACCTGGTGGCCATCCGCCCCCGCGACGGGGTGCTGGCGATGGACACGATGCTGTTCTCCGACGAGGTGGTCTCGCCCGACTCGCTGGAGGACGTCTCCGACGGCAGGTCCGAGAAGACCACCAAGCGTGAGGTGGACATGGCCCGCCAGCTGATCGACTCGCTGGCCTCGGACTTCGAGCCCGACAAGTACCGCGACGAGTACCGCGACAGGGTGCTCGAGATGATCGAGCGCAAGGCCGAGGGCGAGGAGATCAAGATCGAGACCCCGGCCGAAGAGCCGGAGGCGGTGCCGGACCTGATGGCTGCCCTGGAGGCGAGCATCGCCTCCTCGAAGAAGCAGAGCAAGCCCCAGCGCTCGTCGAGCAAGAGCAAGAACGGCGCCGGGTCGGGCTCCTCCAAGAAGAAGACCGCGGCCAAGAAGTAGCTCTCCTTGGCCGCGACGCACGTCGAGGTCGAGAGCCGCCAGCTCCGCCTGACCAACCTGGACAAGGTCCTCTATCCGGTGCCCGGCTTCACCAAGGGCCAGGTGATCGACTACTACACGCGCGTGGCGCCCTACGTGCTGCCGCACCTGAAGGGGCGCCCGCTGACGCTCAAGCGCTACCCCAACGGCGTGGAGGGCGGGCACTTCTACGAGAAGCAGTGCCCCTCACACCGCCCGGACTGGGTGAAGTCCGCGGAGATCCCGGTGAGCACCAAGACGATCGACTTCTGCCTCTGCGAGGACCTGCCGACGCTGGTCTGGCTCGCCAACCTGGCCGACCTGGAGCTGCACCCGTCGCTCTCGAAGGCGGCGGCAATCGAGCACCCCACCACGCTGGCCTTCGACCTCGACCCCGGCGAGCCCGCGGGGATCATGGAGTGCTGCGAAGTGGCCTGCCTGCTGCGCGAGCTGCTCGACCAGCTGGGGCTCGAGTGCTTTCCCAAGACCTCGGGCTCGAAGGGAATGCAGGTCTACGCGCCCCTCGACGGCCCGGCCACCTACGACCAGACCAAGCCGCTCTCCCAAGCGCTCGCCCGCCACCTCGAGGGCCGCAACCCCAAGCTCGTGGTCTCCAGCCAGAAGAAGGAGCTGCGCAAGGGCAAGGTCCTCGTCGACTGGAGCCAGAACGACGAGCACAAGACCACGGTGTGCGTGTACTCCCTGCGGGCCCGCGAGCACCCCACCGTTTCGACGCCGCTGACCTGGGACGAGGTCGAGGGCGCGTCCGAGCCGGGCGACCTGCGCTTCGAGGCCGCCGACGTGCTCGAGCGCACCGCCGAGCAGGGGGATCTGTTCGCGCCGGTGGTCGAGCTCGAGCAGGCGCTGCCCGAGCTGTAGCCTGGGCCGAGGCATGGTCGACTGGTCGCTCGCCCGGCAGATCGCGCGGCTCGCTGCCGGGTCGGAGGGGCCCGCCCCGACCGCCGGGGACCTCTCCGCGCAGGTCGACGACGCCCTAGCCGCGGTCAGCCGCTACACCGGCTTCACCCTCAGCGGCCAGGCCCCGGCCCCGGAGATCGTCGACCGCGCCGGCTGGGCCGAGATCAACCTCGAGTCCCTGGCCCGTCTGCTCGATCCGGTGGCAGGGCGCCTCGACCGCCGCCTGAGCTTCGCGGGGCCGCTGGCGGGCGCGCTGCGGCTGGGGGCCGACGCCACGCTGGCCGCCGAGGCGGGGCTCGTCATGGGCTACGTCTCCCAGCGCGTGCTCGGCCAGTACGAGCTCGCCCTGCTGGCCCCCGACGTGCCGCCCCGGCTCCTGTTCGTGACCCCCAACCTCGAGAAGGCAGCCGCCGACATGGCCGTGGACCGCGAGAGCTTCGAAGGCTGGGTCGCCGCCCACGAGGTCACCCACGTCGTCCAGTTCGGGGCCGTGCCCTGGCTGCGCGAGCACCTCGGCGAGCTGGTGCACGAGTACATGGACACGGTCGACGTGCGCATCGGGCGCGGGAACGCCGGGGCCCTGCCGCGCCTGCCCAACCCGCGCAAGCTGGTCGAGCGCTTCACCGAGGGCGGCCTGGCCGCCCTGGTCCAGACCCGGACCCAGCGGCGGCTGATGAGCCGGCTGCAGGCCACGATGGCGGTGATCGAGGGCTATTCCGAGCACGTCATGGATGCTGTCGCGCCCGGGCTCGTCGCCGAGCACGAGGGCTTGCGCGATGCCACGGAGCGCCGGCGCGGCAGCCGCTCGGCCCCCGAGCGGGTCCTCAGCCGCCTGCTGGGCCTGGACATGAAGATGCGCCAGTACGAGGAAGGCCGGCGCTTCTGCGACGCGGTGGTGACCGAGCACGGCATCGAGGGCCTCAACCGTGTCTGGGAGGGCCCCGATTCCCTGCCCAACCTGACCGAGCTCAGGCGCCCCGCCGCTTGGTCGGCCCGCGTGGCAGAAGCCACTTTCGCCTCCGCCTAGACCGCCTCGCCGGGCAGCTTGCGTAACGGCCCGACAGAAGAGGTTTACGTACGTGTGTTCGGTGGTATAGTCCTATTGAGCTTAGAACTAATAAGCTTATGATCCAGACCCCAGGCAGGGGAGGAGAAAGGAAACACTCAATGGCTCAGCAGACCCCTCAACAGCGTCGCGCCGCCGCTCGCAAGGCCGCCGCGACCCGCAAGCGCAACCAGACCAAGAGCGGAGGCAACACCACCCGCTCGAGCGCTCGGACCACCCGGTCCAACGCCCGCCGCACCCAGACCACGGCGCGCAACACGGCCCGTGCCGGGGCGCGTCAGACCCAGGGCAACGCCAAGGCGACCGCCCGTTCGGCCGCCACGACGGCCGCCAGCGCCGAGAAGACGGCCGAGACCGGGCTGGCGTACGCCGTCCAGCGCACCAAGGCCGCGGCCAGCCAGGCCCAGCGTGCCGTGCTGATCCCCGTGGGGGCAACCCTCATCGCGCGGGACAGCGTCGTCGAGACCGTGGAGCCCTACGTCAAGAGCCCCGCGAGCCGGCAGCGCGAGCTCAACAAGCTCGTTCGCCGCGTCTCGACCGACCTCCGCCGTGCGGAGCGTCGTGGCACCACCGCTCGCAACCGTGTGCAGCGTCGCGTCAAGCGCACTCGCACTCAGGTCGAGCGCACGCTGCGTCGCAACCGCCGCGAGGCCGAGCGCCAGGTGAAGACCACCCGGCGTGACGTCGAGCGTCAGGTCAAGACCACTCGTCGCGAGGTGCAGAACCAGGTCCAGAAGGTTCAGGACCAGGTCGCGAGCCTCGCCTAGCTTCCCGGCCCTCCGGCTTATCCCCGCCGTCTCGGAGAGAGCGGCTGGGGCGAGACTGCCGACCTCATACTTCGTCGGCAGTGATGCAGTATCTCTCCTCCCTCAGCCGGCCGGGTCCTTCGGGACCCGGCCGGCTTCTTTTTGGGCGCGCCTTTCTAGAATCAGGGCGTGCCCTCTGAGGACCAGATCCGGGAAGCCCTCCGCGGCGTCGTAGACCCCGAGCTGCACAAGGACATCGTCTCGCTGGGGATGGTGCGCTCGATCCAGCAGCCGGCGCCCGGGGCCGTCGACGTGGTGGTCTCCCTGACCACCGCCGGTTGCCCCATCCGCTCGCACTTCGAGACCGCCGTGCGCCAGAATGTCATGGAGCTCGGGGACGTCAAGCAGGTCAATGTCGGCTTCGATGTCCTCTCGCCCGAGGAGAAACAGAGCCTTCAGCAGCGCCTCGGCCGCCAGGGTGGCCTGCCGCAGGGCGCTCTGGCTGCGGTCAAGAACGTCATCTGCGTCGGCTCCGGGAAGGGGGGTGTGGGCAAGTCCACCCTCACGGCCAACCTGGCCGCGGCCCTCCAGATGGAGGGCAAGGCCGCCGCCGCGCTCGACGCTGACGTCTGGGGCTACTCCATCCCCCGCATGCTGGGCGTGCACGGCCGCCCCATGGTCTCCGCCCAGCGCAAGATCCTGCCGCTGGACGCCGCCGGCGGCGTCAAGGCCATCTCGATCGAGTTCTTCCTCGACAAGCCCGACCAGGCCATCACCTGGCGCGGCCCCATGCTCCACAAGGCCATCCGCCAGTTCCTCGAGGACGTGGACTGGGGGGAGCTCGACTACCTCCTGATCGACCTGCCGCCCGGCACCGGTGACGTCTCGATGACCCTGGCCCAGCTCCTGCCGCAGTCCCGCTTCGTGATCGTCACCACCCCGCAGCCCGCGGCGCAGAACGTGGCCCGGCGCGCCGCGGACACCGCCGAGCGCTACGAGCTCGAGATCGCCGGCGTGGTGGAGAACATGTCGGGCTTCACCACCCCCGCTGGGGACCGCTTCACGATCTTCGGCGAGGGCGGGGGCCAGCAGCTGGCCGACGAGCTCGACGTGCCCCTGCTGGGCAAGGTCCCGCTCCAAGAGGAGCTGCGCGTGGCCTCCGACGAGGGCCGCCCGCTCGTGCTCGACGACCCCGACGCCCCGGCCGCGCAGGCCATCTTCCACGCCGCCCGCGGCCTCATCGCCGCGACCCCTCAGCAGCTGGCCACGCTCCAGGAGCCGATCGGGCCGCCCGTCCCGGAGGTCACCGGCACCGCGCTGCCGATGGCGCCCTAGGCGCGATAGCCGGCGCCTCGCGGCGTCCTCGGTCGGCTCACCTGCGAAGCAGGCTTCGCCTCCCTGCGTCCTTGCGAGGCTTGGCTCTCGCGCCTAGGGCGCGGCGGGTCGGCACCCCTCCCGGCAAGCGCTCAGGCGCCTGAGGGAATTCTCGGCGGGCTACCCGCTCCCGCCCGCGCGGCCCTAGGAAGCGCTCTGGAAGTACTGCGCGTTGGTGTCGACGAACTTCGTCCACTCGTCGGGGAGCTGGTCCTCGGCGAAGCAGGCGTCGACGGGGCAGGCCTCCACACAGGCATCGCAGTCGATGCACTCTTCGGGATCGATGTAGAGCTGCTCGACCTGGTCGTAGTCGGGCTCGTCCGGCGTGGGGTGGATGCAATCGACCGGGCAGACTTCGACGCACGAGTTGTCCTTCTGGCCGATGCAGGGTTCGGCGATCACGTAAGCCATGAGGCGCGGCATTCTATCCAGCCCTCCGCGCGGGCTATGTTGCCCGAGTGATCCTGCTCACCGGCGCGACGGGGACCGTGGGCTCGGCGCTGCTGCGAAGGCTGGTGGCCTCGGGGGAGAGCGTGCGCTGCCTGGTTCGCGACCCCAACCGCCTGGGAGGCGAGCGGGTGCGGGTGCAGCTCGCCTTGGGTGACCTCGGCGATCCCGCCTCCTTCCGCAACGCGCTGCGGGGGGTGGACACCGTCATCCACCTCGCCGCCTCGATCCGCGACCAGCCGCGCGGATCCATCGAGGAGCTCACGGCGGTGGCCACGCTGCGCCTGGTGCGCGCCGCCGAGCGCGAGGGCGCTTCGCGCTTCCTGTTCTTCTCGGCTCTCGGCGCCGGCCCGGCCTCGCGCACCCGCTTCTTCCGCGCCAAGGCGCTCGCCCGCGAGGCGGTGGAGCGCTCGGGCCTGACGACGCAGGTCTTCGAGCCCTCCATCGTCTACGCCCCTGACGACCCCTGGATGACCTTGCTGACGCGCCTCGGCATCCTGCCGCTGGTGCCCGTCGCCGGCCGTGGGCGCGCTCTGTTCCAGCCCATCTGGGCCGAGGACGTGGCGGATTGCGTGGCCGCCGCCCTCGACGGCGAGGGCGGCAGCTCGCGCCGCTACGAGCTGGCCGGGCCCGAAACCCTCTCCTACGACGACATCGTGCGCACTGCGCTGGGCCCACGTCCTCTCCTGCACGTGCCGATGCCGGCCGTGCGGACCGGCCTGCGGGCGGTGGAGCGGGTCTCCGGGCCCGCGGCCTTCGCCACCTGGGAGGAAGCCGAGCTGTTGGAGGAGCCGATGACCAGCGCGCAAGGGACCGCCGACGCGGAGTCCCTCGGCGTGCGCCCGCGGCCTATGCGTGAGGTACTCGCAGCTGCCTAGGCTCCGAGTCGCCTGAGAGATAGGCGACCATCCGGCTAGTCAGGGCCGTGACCCGCCCAACGCGGTCGTCGTGCATGGACAGCGGGCGGGTGCTCAGATCCTCCATCAGGCTCCCGGCGAGCCCGGGCGCGCCCTCAGCGGTGAGCCCCGCGCCGATGCGGGTGGCCTCGCGCACCAGCTCGGGCTCGACGGTCCAGATGGTCTCGAACAGCCGATCACCATCCCTCACGCCGTCCTGGCCGGGACGCTCCCAGGCAGACAGGCAGGCCGAGTACCCAGCGCCGTCGCAGACCAGGCCCCACTCGCGGCCCACGGGGCCGGAGCGGTCGATCGGGACCTCCGTGGGCGCCCCCTCGACCTCGCGCAACTGGTCGAAATCGGCCAAGGCAATCGCGGCATCGGCGGTCCGGGCCAGCTCGCGCCAGCGCTTCTCGGCCTGTCGGTAGAAGCGCTCGCGCTGGAAGGCGCCGAGGATCAGGCCGCGCTCGCCGGTGGCGCAGGACTCGTCCTCGATGGCGTGGGAGAGCGCGACCAGCGTGCGCTTGGCCAGCAGATAGGGCACCAGGTCGGGTCGGCGACGGCGCAGCCCGGCGAACAGCGACTCGTCGTGTGCCGGCTCGTTGCTCAGCACCCTGGCGACGGCGCTCGGGAGCGAGCGGCCCTCGTCGCGCTCGCGCACGACCTCGAGCAGGAGGTCGACCTCCTCGTCGGCGTAGCGCCGATGCCCGCTGGGCAGTCGCTCCGGACGCGGAAAGCCGTACCGCTCCTCCCAGATCCTCAGGGTCGCGGGCGACAGTCCGGTCCGGCGGGCCACCTCGCGCGGCGTGTGCCACGCCTCGTCCGCGCGTCCCTCCATGTCAGAAGACACTACGGTCGGCGCGGGCCGACCGGATGGTTTCGAGGGCGCCAGCTAAGCGGCTTGGAGCTCGGAGCGAGCTTTCTGCAGCCCCAGGCGCACGCGGCTCTTGGCGGTGCCCAGCGGCACTCCGATCGCGCTAGCGATCTCCTGCGCGGTGAGGCCCCGGCCGAAGGCGAGCAGCACGGCCTCGCGCTGCTCGCCGGGCAGCGAGTCGAGCGCGTGCAGCATGCGCCGCGAGCGGTCGCGGCGCATGACGGGCTCGGCCGCACTCTCCTCGTCGGTGTGACGGACGCGCTGTTCGGCAGCCGAGCGATCCACGGCGGCCTCACGGGCCTGGCGCGTGCGCCAGCGGTCCAGCGCGCGGCTGCGGGCCATCAGGGCGACGTACGAGCGCAGCGAGCCGCGCTTGGGGTCGTAGGCCCCGGGGTTGCGCCAGAGGGCGATGAACACGTCCTGGGCCACGTCCTCAGCGGCGGCCTGGTCGCGCAGCACCCGCTGAGCGGCGGCTACGGCGAGCGGCCGAAGCTCCTCGTAGGACGACTCGAACCCACTTGAGGTGTTGAGCTTTATCTCCACAGTGTGTGGAACTTTAGCACACGCATCTGGGATGGCCCTCAACAACGACGAAGGCCCGGCGAAATGGCCGGGCCTTCGGTCCTGCGAGCGTTTCGCTCGGGCTACATCATCCCGTCCATGCCTCCCGGCATGCCGCCGCCACCCATGGCGGCGCCTTCCTTCTCCGGGATCTCGGCCACGATCGCCTCGGTGGTGAGGATGTTCTTGGCGATCGAGGCGGCGTTCTGCAGCGCCGAGCGGGTGACCATGGCGGGGTCGATCACGCCGGCCTCGACGAGGTCGACGACCTCGCCAGAGTCCGCGTTGAGCCCATGTCCCTTCTCGGAGTTGCGCACCTCGTTGACCACGACCGAGCCCTCCAGTCCCGCGTTGTCGGCCAGCTGGCGGACCGGCTCCTCGAGCGCGCGGAGGATGATCTTCGCCCCCGTCTGCTCGTCGGGTCCCAGCGCCTCGGGCTGGACGGCGTCCGAGGCCCGCAGGAGCGCCACGCCGCCGCCCGGCACGATGCCCTCCTCGAGGGCTGCCCGGGTGGCCTGCAGCGCGTCCTCGACGCGGTGCTTCTTCTCCTTCATCTCGGTCTCGGTGGCCGCGCCGACCTTTACGACGGCCACGCCGCCCGCGAGCTTGGCCAGGCGCTCCTGGAGCTTCTCGCGGTCGAAGTCCGAGTCGGTGTTGTCGATCTCGTTCTTGATCTGGTTGATGCGGCCCTTGATGGCCTCCGTATCACCGGCGCCGTCCACGATCGTGGTGGTGTCCTTGGTGACCACGACGCGGCGGGCACGACCGAGCTGGCTCAGCTGGGTGTTCTCCAGCTTGAGCCCCATCTCCTCGGTGATCACCTCACCGCCGGTGAGGATCGAGATGTCCTCCAGCATGCGCTTGCGGCGGTCGCCGAAGCCGGGGGCCTTGACCGCGACGCCGGTGAACGTGCCGCGGAGCTTGTTGACCACGAAGGTCGCCAGCGACTCGCCCTCGACGTCCTCGGCGATGACCAGGATCGGCTTGCCCGACTGGATCACCTGCTCGAGCACCGGCAGCACGTCGCGCACCGAGCCGATCTTCTGGTTGGCGATGAGGATGTAGGGGTCCTCGAGGGTCGCCTCCATGCGGTCCTGGTCGGTGACCATGTAGGGCGAGATGTAGCCCTTGTCGAACTGCATGCCCTCGGTGAACTCGAGGTCCATCCCGAAGGTCTGGCCCTCCTCGACGTTGACCACGCCGTCCTTGCCCACCTTGTCGATGGCGTCGGCGATCACCTCACCGATCTCGTCGTCGGCCGCCGAGATGGCCGCCACGCGCGAGATCTGCTCCTTGCCCGACACCTCCGTCGACTGCTCGGCGATGTTGTCGGTCACCTGCTGCACGGCGTGCTCGATGCCTCGGCGCAGCGCGAGCGGGTTGGCCCCGGCCGCCACGTTCTGCAGACCCTGACGCACGATGATCTGCGCCAGCAGGGTCGCCGTCGTGGTGCCGTCGCCGGCGACGTCGTTGGTGGCGGTGGCCACCTCGCGGACGAGCTGGGCGCCCTGGTTCTCGAAGACGTCCTCGACCTCGATCTCCCGCGCGATGGTCACGCCGTCGTTGGTGATGGTCGGGGCGCCGAACTTCTTGTCCAGGACCACGTAGCGGCCCTTGGGGCCGAGCGTCACCTTGACCGCGTTGGCTACCGCGTCGACGCCGTCCTGCAGCGACGCGCGAGCCTCCTGTGCGTACTTCAGCTCCTTGTGAGCCATGTTTCTCCGTTCCTCTGAAGGTTTCTTTAGGCGACCTTGGCGAGCACGTCGGACTCGCGCAGGACGAGCAGGTCGTCGCCCTCCACTGTCACCTCGGTGCCGCCGTACTTGGAGTAGAGGACCTCGTCCCCCTCCGAGACGTCCAGAGGGATGCGCTTGTCGCCCTCGTCGTCCCACTTGCCGTCGCCGACAGCGAGGACCTTGCCGCGCTGGGGCTTCTCCTTGGCCGTGTCGGGGAGGACGATGCCGCTGGCAGTCGTCTCCTCCTCCTCGAGAGCCTGGACGATCAGGCGATCGCCGAGAGGCTTCAACTTCATGGACTAGACCTCCGGTCCTGGTTTGCCTTGAGCGCTTGGCACTCTAGCAACGAGAGTGCCAAATCGGTTGGGGATTTTGAGCCAACCGAATCCGGGTATGATCCCTCCCTGGAAGGGTCAGGACCGCCATGGCGGCCGTGCGCGAGCAGACCCCTGACCCTCCGAGCGACGACCCCGACCAAGGAGGCTGAACCGAACGTGGCCGACACAAAAACTGCCGACGTGCGTCCCAGGTACCGCATCCGTTTTCCCTCGGACGGCAGAGGTGTCGACCAGGACCAGGAGTGGGCCGAGATCGGTGTCAACGGCAACGGCAGGCTCCAGAGGTTCCGCTTCCACGACTACGACAAGCTCTACAAGCAGCCCGGCCTCTACGAGCAGATCTTCTACGAGGAGCTGGAGTGCCAGTCGCCGCAGGTCGTCACCGGCCTGCTGGGCGAGGTGCTCGCCTCGGAGAGCCTCGACGCCTCCGACCTGAGGGTCTTCGACGTCGGCGCCGGCAACGGCATGGTGGGCGAGGAGCTGTCCAAGCTGGGCGCCGAGACCATCGTCGGCGTGGACATCATCGAGGAAGCCGCGCAGGCCGCCGAGCGCGACCGTCCGCACGTGTACGACAAGTATCACGTGCTTGACCTGACCGATATCCCGCCGGCAGCGCGCTCCGAGCTCGAGGACCGTCAGTTCAACTGCATGGTCACCGTCGCGGCGCTGGGCTTCGGCGACATCCCCACGCGCGCCTTCGCGGAGGCCTTCAACCTCGTCCGCGACGACGGCTGGATCGCCTTCAACATCAAGGAGGAGTTCCTCCAGCCCGGCGAGAGCACCGGCTTCTCGCGCCTGATCGAGCACATGACCAACGAGGGCGCGATCGACATGAAGGCGGGAATGACCTACCAGCACCGCCTGTCGACGGCCGGCGAGCCACTGGACTACCGGATCTTCATCGCCCGCAAGAGGTGCGAGGTCCCGCAGGCCTGGCTGGACGATTAGCGCCCCGGGCATCCTGCCCGCGGTACCGATCGGGTCCGGCGCCCTCCTAGTTCTGCGAGGGCCCCGGCCGCAGGCGGTCGGAGATCTCCTGGGGGCGCTCGGAGATCTGTGAGAAGCGGACGACCGTGACCGTGTCGTCCGGCTCCACCTTGCGGCCGTAGATCTGCTCGAGGAAGTGCACCGTCTCGTCGAGGCGGCGGAACTCCGGGTTGTCGTGCTCGACGTCGCGTGGCGATAGCTCGGACACCCGCTTGACCTCGACGGTGTCGATGACCGCCTCGAAGATCCGCTCGCGCGGGGCGTGCTGGAACCCGACGGTGACCAGGACGACCCTTCCCTTCGCGTACTTGCGGCTCTTGTCGCCCAGCCGGATGGTGGCCGTCTTGCGGCCCTTCTTGAGCTGATCGACGAAGACCGGCGAGTAGAAGTTGAGTACGTACACGGCCGCGGCAGCCTATCGGCCCTCGAGCGCCTCGATGGCCTTCTCGGCCATCTCGCGCTCTCCCTTGTACTCCAGGCGGGCCGGGGCGTCGGCGAGCGGGAGCCACAGGGCACGATCCACCTCGTGATCGTGGTCGCGCACGCTGCCCGAGCGGTAGCGGCAGAGAAAGAAACTCACCACCTTGAGCCGGCGCTCACCGTGAAGCGAGTACCAGTAGCGCACGTCGCCGAGCTTCTGATCGATCGCGGCCTCGATCCCGGCCTCCTCGCGCACCTCCCGGACGGCCGCTTCGGCGGCGCTCTCACCGGGGTCGATGTGCCCCTTGGGCAGCGCCAGGACCTTCTTGCGCCGCGTCAGCTCGATGACCGCCAGGAAGGGCCGGCCGCGAAAGCGCCGGACGGCCAGGCCGCCGCTCGAGAACTCGCGCTTCAGTCCTCGGTCCCCTCGACGAGCGGGACGAAGCGCACCGGCGTGACCGTCTCCACCGCGCTGCCGCGGACGCGCACCAGCAGCTCGCGCCCGCCGCGCTCCAGCGGCATCACCAGGGGCGCGCCGGGCGCCGCCTGCTCGCGCAAGGCCCGTGGGGGCTCGCCGGCCGCGGTGGCGGTGACCGAGATTCCGTCGAAGGGCGCGCGGTCCGGCGCCCCCTGGGAGCCGTCGCCGTGGCGGACCTCGACGTTGCGGTACCCCAATCGCTCCAGGGTGGCGGTGGCGGCCGCAGCCAGCGTGGCGTGGCGCTCGATGGTCACCACATGCGAGCAGAGCCGCGACAGCACCGCCGCCGCGTAGCCGGAGCCGGTCCCGACCTCCAGCACGCGCTCGGGGCCCTCGAGCTCGAGAAGCTCGGCCATGCGCGCGACGATCCAGGGCTGGGAGATCGTCTGGCCGGCCGCGATGCGCAGCGCGCCGTCGCGGTAGGCGTGGCGGCGCATCTCCTCGGGCACGAACTCCTCACGCGGCACGGCGGCCATCGCTTCGAGCACGCGCTCATCGGTGATCTCGCGCCGCCGCAGCTGGCGCTCGACCATGCGCTCGCGCTCAGTGGATGAAGTTCCGAAGCCTGGTGGGCTCATGCACCAACACCTTGCCCCGGCCGAGCGACACCACTCCCTCGCGCTCGAGGGTGGCGAGGAAGCGGCTGGCGCTCTCGCGCGACGTGCCGGCCAGCGAGGCGATCTCGGCCTGCGTCGCCCGCACCAGCACGTCCTGTTCGGGGGCGCCCTCCGCCTGCCGCGCCACTACCTGGGACAGCACCGCGCCTGCCACCCGGCCGGGGACGGTCTGGAACGACTGCGAGAGCAGCCGCTCGTTGGCCCGGCGCACCCGCGCCGCCATGCTCGAGAGCATGGCCAGAGCCATGTCGGGGTGCGAGCGCACCTGGCGCTCGACGTCGGAGCCGAGCAGGGCCACGGCCTCGGTCTCCTCGACCGCCTGGGCCGTTGCCGAGCGGCGCTCGCCGCCGAACAGTGCCAGCTCGCCGAACATCGACCCGGCGCGGAGCTCGGCCAGCGCCACCTCGCGCCCGTCGTCGTGGCCGCGGGTGAGCACGACCGCACCGGTGCGGATCACGTAGCAGGTGTCGCCACCGTCGCCTTCGCGGAAGATCACCTCCCCGCGCTCGTAGGAACGCGGAACCGCGACTCGTCCGAGCTCCTCGAGCTCCCGCTCGTCGAGGTCGGCGAACACCTCGACGCGCGAAAGCAGCCGCAGCGTCTCCTCACCACTGCTCACTGCCGTGACTCTAGGCCAGCGCCGACTCCCGGCGCCTGCGCATCAGGCCTCGGGCCCCGTACCACAGCGCCGCGAGCACGAGGGCCAGCGGCAGCAGCGCCCCCAGGGCCCGCAGCATGAAGTTCAGCGAGGCCTGCAGCGAGGCGACGGCGTCGTCCAGCGCGTCCTGCGTCGTGTCCTCGGGGCCGCCCAGCGCGCCCCCCTGGGAGCCGTCGGAGAGGCCGACGGTGATCGCGGCGTAGTTGGTGCGCAGCCTCAGGGAGCGCAGGTCACTGCGCAGCCGGCGGACCTCGATGGCGTTTGCGTCCAGGCGCCGGCGCAGAGCCTCGGCCTGGGTGTCGCTGCCGGCGCGGCGGAGCCGTCGGAGGAGGCTGGCGCGTTCGGCCCGGGCGGAGTCGAGCCGGTCCGAGGCGCCCACCACGGCGCCGGTCACGTCCTGGCCCGACTCGCTGCGCGAGCGGACCTTGCCGAGGGCAGAGAGGTCGCGAAGGGTGTCGCGCAGCCGGTCCGCCGGCACTCGCAGGTCCAGGCTGCCCCCAGCGGCCGCCTCGCCGCTGGAGACCGACGAGCGCAGCACGAAGCCGCGCTGGCGGTCGGCCACGCGGGCCACTCCCTCAGCCACTTGGTCGAGGTCGTCGGCCGGCGCCTCGAGCGACAGCGACGCCGAGCGCTCGATACTGCGTCGCCCGCGGCCGGGGTCGAAGCCCTGCCCGGACCCGCCGGTCGGCGGGACCGGCGGGGGCGCCTGGGTCATGTCCGAGCGCGACTCGGCCGCCGGGGGCGCGCCGGAGTCCCGGCCCCCCCGCAGTTGCGGCTCGGTGCCGCCGATGGTGGCGTCTTCGCCGCCGCCGAGCAGTGGGACGGCCACGGCAAGCGCAATGAGCACGGTCGCCGCCGCGGCCATCACGGGCAGCAGGCGCCGTGGCAGCCGGAGCCGACCGGCCAGAGAGCGCGCGCGCCGGGCGGGGGCCGTGCGGGGAAAGCCGGCCCGCACGCGCTCGCCCAGCTCGTCCGCGAAGGCCGGCCGCGGCTCGGCGGAGTCGGCCCGCAGTGCGAGCGCCAGCTCCTGGAGCTCGCGCTCGGCGGCGTCGGGCGCTGTCGCCCGGCCTTGCTCCAGCGCGACGTCGATCACGGCGAGGTCCCGGTCAGGCTGCGTCACGGCAGGCCTCCCTCAGTTTGGTCACGGCACGGTGCAGCTTCGTGCCGACGTTGGACTCGGAGATGCCCAGGGAAGCGGCGATCTCGGTGTTCGAGAGCCCGCCCTGGAATTTCAGCGCGACCAGGTCGCGGTCGGGCCCATCCAGGCCGGCCAGAGCCGCCCGGACGACCTCGCGCCGAAGGGCGGTCTCGGCCTGGTCGTCGAGCGCCGGCGCCGCGACGTCCTCGACGTCGCTCTCCAGGGCGGCGCGCCGCTTGCGGCGACGCAGCTCGTCGAGAGCGGCGTTGCGCGCGATCCCGAACAGCCAGGCCTCGGCGCTGCCGCGCGAGGGCCGGTAGCCGCGGCGCTTGCGGTAGGCGCGCTCGAAGGCCTGTGCGGTCACGTCCTCAGCTGCTGAGCGGTCGCGCAGTAGCGAGGCGACGTAGGCGTAGACCCGCGGAAAGGTCCGCTCGTAGAGGGCGTCGAAGCTGTCGGCCTCGCGCTGGGCCGTGGCTGCGGGCAAGGGTTGCGCCAGGGCCTCGTTCACACTCCCACTACGGCCAGGGCGACGATCCGTCACGGCGATTCTCCCAACCGCTCAAGCCGGGTAGACGGATGGCCGATGCAGCGGGCAGTGAAGCGCCTCGCCGCCGCCGCCCTGCTGCTGCTCGCCCCTCGCCCTCCCGGCATCCGCCGGCGCCGCGTTGCCCGGGGACCTGTGGGCGACCGTGAACGCCTGCGACAGCCCTCGCTTCCCCGACCGCGTCGGGGTCCGCGCCGCCATGCCCGGCGACCGCACCGGCAAGCGCATGTACGCCCGCTTCCGGCTCCAGTACCACTCCGCGCTCAGAGGCGGTTGGAAGCCCGTGGCCAACGGCCAGTCGCCCAAGCTCTTCCTCGGCTCCGCCCGCCGCGACCGCCAGGCCGGCTGGACCTTCCGGGTCAACCCGCCCGCGCGCGGCGGCTCCTTCCGATGCGCGGCGTTGCCGACCTCGAGTGGAGGAAGCGGCGCGAGAGGACCGTTGTTCGCCACGGGAGCGCGCTACGCCGCTGGGTGACGGCGAGGCGCTCGACCCAGATCGCGCGACCGGGCGTCAGCGGCGTCAAGGGAGGCGATGGGATCTCCCTCGGCGCCTGCACGCTCCGGTGACCGGCGCTAGGCCGGGGCGAACAGCCGCGGGTCGTTGGAGATGACCCCCGCGACCCCGAGGGCCTCGAGCCGCCGGATCTGGTCGCCGTCGTCCACCGTCCAGACGTAGAGCTCGCCGCCGGCCTCGTTCACCGCACGGACGAGGCGCGGCGTCACCAGCCGGAAGTGCGACATCAGCGCCTCGCACTCGCCGTCGCGGACCATGCGGGCGGCCCGCTCGGGCAGTCGGGCCTTGAGGATCTGGAGCAGCACGAGCGCAGCGGGGGCGAGGACGCTGCGCGTGTAGTCGCGGCGCACGTTCGGATAGGACCAGCCGCGCTTGACCTCGACGTCCAGCTCGCCGACGAGCCTGAGGCTGTCGCGGTACATGGTGGAGACGATCGTCCGTCCGGTCAGGCCGCGCTCGCGGAGCCCGCTCACGACCTCGCGCTCGTAGCCGGGGATCTTCATGTCCACGTCGAGCTCCACGCCGTCGTAGGCCTCGCCGGCGAAGATGTCCAGCCCCTCGTCGAGGGTCAGTGGCTCCCGCGAGGCGGCGTCGCTCGGGTCGTGGGCGAGCACGAGGCGCCCGTCGCGCAACCGCAGGACGTCGAACTCGATCATGTCCATGCCGTGCTCCAGCGCCGCCTCGAAGCTCGCGAGCGTGTTCCCGGGTGCCACGTGGTCGGCGCCCTTGTGGCCGATGCGCTTCACCGCTGGCAGCCCGGGCACCAGAAGGTGGTGCGGTTGTCGTCCCCCTGGCCGCGGGCGCGAACCCGCGTGCCGCAGCGGTGGCACGGGCGGCCTGAGCGCTCGAAGACCTGCGGCTCGCGGGTCTGGTAGCCCTCGCGCGCCGAGTGCTGCATGAGCGGACGTACCCCGCGGAGGATCTCCAGCACCTCCGCGTCGCCCACGTCGCCCGAGGGGCGCCACGGATCGACGCCCGCGAGGAAGCAGGCCTCGCTCTTCCAGAGGTTGCCGATGCCGGCGAGGATGCGCTGGTCCAGCAGCGCATCGCCGATCCCCCGGGTAGGGTCGTCCTCGCGCAGGCGGCGGAGGGCGTCGGCCTCGTCGAAGTCCGCGGCCACGATGTCAGGGCCCAGGGCGGCCAGCCGCCGGTCGAAGCGCGTACGCGAGTCGGTCATCAGCTCCAGCACCGGGCCGTCGAACTGCACTACCTCATGCTCCGCGGTGCGGACCACAAGCCAAGCGCGGCGGGGCGAACGCGTCCAACGCTGGCCGGGCCGGTAGACGCTCCAGCGACCGGTCATCCGCAGGTGCGAGTGGAGGGTCAGGTCGCCCTCGAAGCGAACGAACAGATGCTTGCCGTGCGCGTCGACCTGCCGCACCCCGCGCCCGGCCAGGCGCTCGGGCCAGCGGTCCATGCCGTGACGCGGATGGGGGGTCTCGAGCGAGACGATCTCGCTCCCCACGAGCGCGGCGCCGACCCGCTTTGCGGCGTGGTGAAGCGTGTCGCCCTCGGGCACGCAGCCGACTCTAGGGTGGCCTCGATGAAGCTGGTCACCTGGAACGTGAACTCGCTCAAGGCGCGCATGCCCCGCGTGCTCGAGCTCCTGGAGGCCCATCAACCAGACGTGCTCCTGCTTCAGGAGACCAAAACCGAGCCCGATGCCTTCCCCCACCTGGAGCTCGAGGCCGCGGGCTACAAGGCCGAGCACCACAGCGCCGGCCGCTGGGCCGGCGTGGCGGTGGCGGTGCCGGCCGACCGGGCCCTGGCCGAGTCCCGCGCGGGGCTGGAGGGCGAGGTGGCGAGCGACGAGGCGCGCTGGATGGAGGTCGACGTGGACGGGATGCGCGTGGTCTCGGTCTACGTCCCCAATGGCCGCTCGCCCGACTCACCCCACTACGAGGACAAGCTGCGCTTCCTGGAGGCCGCGGCAGCGCGCATCGGCCAGCTCTCGGATCGCGAGCTGGTCGTGGCCGGCGACTTCAACGTCTGTCCCGCGGACCTGGACGTCTACGACCCCGCGGCGTTCGTCGGCGAGACGCACGTCACTCCCCCCGAGCGCGAGCGCTTCGCGGCCCTGCTGGAAGCCGGGACGGTGGACGCGTTCCGCGAGCTGCACCCCGACGAGCAGGGCTTCACCTGGTGGGACTACCGACAGGGGCACTTCCACCGCAAGATGGGACTGCGCATCGACGCCTTCCTGCTCACACCGCCGCTGGCGTCTCGCCTCGAGAGCTGCGGCATCGACCGAGGCTTTCGCAAGGGCCCGAAGCCCTCGGATCACGCCCCCCTGCTGGCCTCGATCAGGGACTGAGCCTCGGCGCCGATCCCGGCGGCCATCTCGTCCAGGTCGTCCACGATCGCGGGGTCCGCGCACAGGCCGAAGCACAGCTGCCCGCCCACCGAGACCACCGATGCCCGCAGCGCGTGGTGCTCGCCGATCTCCGCCAGGCTGTGGACCCAGCTCACGGGGGCGCCGCCGAGCGACAGGCGGCCTGCCGGTCCGGGGACGTTGGAAACGCTCAGCGCGAAGCGCCGCGGGCTGGCTTCGAGGCGCTCGCAGAACCGCTCCAGGCTCGGCGATATGCCGGCCAGCCCGCGCATCACGCGGTCGAGCTCCTCGGCGTCGTGGTCGGCCTTCCGCTTCGCAGTGGCTGCGTGCGTGGCACGCAGGCGAGCTACCGGGTCGGGTTCGTTGAGCGGCAGGGCCAGAGAGAAGAACGAGTCGCGGTTGGCTGCGTGGTCGCCCGTGTGGTGCATGCTCACCGGCACCCTCACGCGCACCTTCCCGAGCGCGCCGTGGTGGTGCTCCAGCCACCGGCGCAGGGCGCCGCCCATGACGGTCAGGACCGCGTCGTTGACGGTCGACCCGTCGAGCCGCTTGGCGGCGTCGTGAAGTGGCCCCAGCGGCTCGCGCGCGAGCGCGATCCGGCGCCGCCGGCCGATGCGCCCGTCGAAGGGCGAGCGTGTCCGGCTGCCCGCGAACTCCCTCTCCAGGACTCGCCCCAGGTGAGCTCGCCGGCGGCCCTCGTCCGCCCTCGCGTGGGACGCCGGCCGCGGGGGAGCGGCCTCCTCGTCCCACAGCACCGTGCGGGCCAGGCGCATCGCCGTCATCCCGTCGGCGAGAGCGTGGTGCAGGCGCCACACCAGCGCGGTCCCTCCGTCGCGAAGGTTGAGCACGTCGATCCGCCACAGCGGCCGCGAGCGGTCGAGTCGCTGCTCGAAGATCCGGGCGATGGCGTCGTTGAGGCCGCCCGGCTCCAGCGCCTCGTCGCTCGCGACGATCTGCTCGCTCACGTCGAAGTCCTCGTCGGGGACCCAGGCAGGCTCGTCCGCCGTGCCCCCTAGCCGCCGGGTCAGCTCGGGAGCCGCAGCCAGGCGGTCGGCCACCGCCTTGCGCAGGGCCTCGACGCCGGGGGCTCCGGGCCCCATTCCGATGACCTTGCAGGTGTGCCCGGCGACCGTGTCGCTCTCCAGCGCGAGAATCGCCCTGTCCTCGGCACCGAGGGGAATGGCCGCGGCGTCGCGGACGGTGGTCACGCCTCGCCGGGGGCCGGCTTGGCCGGGGGCCCGCCTGGCCCTTCCCGGCCGAAGTACTCGCCGCCCTCGATGCTGATGCGGGGCAGGATCCGGTCCAGCCAGCGGGGCAGCCACCAGATCGCCCGTCGCATCAGCACCATCAGCGCGGGCACCAGCAGGCAGCGCACGATGGTCGAATCCACCGCGATGGCCACCGCCATTCCCAGGCCGAACTGCTTCACCACGGGGTCCCCGTTGAGGACGAAGCTCGAGAAGACGAACACCATGATCAGCGCCGCGGAGGTGATCACCCGTCCTGTGCTGGCCAGCCCATCGACCACGGCGTCGTGGGTGTCGCCGTCCTCCTCGTAGTGCTCCTTGACCTGACTGAGCAAGAACACCTCGTAGTCCATGGAGAGCCCGAACAGGATCGCGAACATGAACAGCGGCACGAAGCTCTGAATGGGCACCGGGCCGTCCAGGCCGATCAGCTTGGCGCCGTGGCCCTCCTGGAAGACGGCGGTCACCACGCCGTACGCCGCGGCCACCGACAGCAGGTTCACGAAGGCGGCCTTGAGCGGCAAGAGGATCGAGCGGAAGGCCAGCAGCAGCACGATGAAGCTGAGCGCGATGATGATCAGGATCATCTGCGGCAGCTTCGATGAGATCCGGTCGGCCAGGTCCACGTAGCCGGCCGTCTGGCCGCCCACGTCTGCGGTGAGGCCGCCCTTCTCGGCCGGCGGGATCACCTTGTCGCGCAGCGTGTTGACCAGGTCGGCGGTCTTTTCGTCCGACGGCGCGGTGGTGGGGATAAGTGTGATCACCCCTGCGTCGCCCTTGCTGTCGAGCTGGGTGGGCGAGACCTGTTTCACGCCACTGGTCTTCTTGAGGTCGTCGGTCAGCGTCGTCAGGCGCGTGTCGCTGGCCGGGTTCTCGGCCTGTTGCTTCTGCTGGTCGAGCTTCTGCTGCTGGGAGGCGGTCTCCTGCTCGGCCTGCTGCTGGGCCTGGTCGGGTGACAGCCCCTGCGCCTCGCCCTGCTGGGTCGCCTGTTGCTGCTGTTGGTCCAGCTGCTTCTGCTGGTCGTCGACCTTGTCGATGTTGCTCTGGTCGGCCTTGGCCGGCGGGTTCAGCTGCACAGCGATGAGGAACGGGCCGTTGACGCCCGGGCCGAAGCCGGCGGTCAGGAGGTCGTAGGCCTTGCGGGTGGTCTGGTCCTTGGGGTCGGTGCCGGCGTCGGTCTGGCCCAGTTGCAGGTTGAGCAGGGGAATGGCCAGGACGAGCAGGATCGCGGTGGAGGCGATCGCGGCGGGCCACGGGCGGTTGCACACCCCCCGGGCCCAGCGACGCCAGCCGTGAGGCTTCTTGTCGTCGGGGTGCGTCTTGCCCAGGTGCACGCGCAGCGAGTTGATCCGCGGGCCCAGCGCGCCCAGCAGCGCCGGCAGCAGGGTGAGCGCGGCGCTGACCGCCACGAACACCGACACGGCGGCGGTATACCCGAGGGCCGTGACCAGCGGGATCTGGGCCGCCGCCATGGACACGAGCGCGATCACGACGGTGCCGCCTGCGAACAGGACGGCGCTGCCCGAGGTGGCCACGGCCCTTGCCACCGACTCCTGGACCTCCACCCCTGCCTGCAGCTGTTGCTTGTGGCGCGTGACGATGAAGAGCGCGTAGTCGATGCCCACGCCCAGGCCGATCATCGTGGCCAGCGTCGGGCCCACGGTGGGCACCTCCACCAGCTTCCCGAGCAAGCCGATCAGCGACAGGCCGGTGGCGAGGCCGAGGATCGCGGTGGCGATCGGCAGCAGCATCGCCGTGACCGAGCCGAAGGCGAACACGAGGATGATCACCGCGGCCGCGAGGCCCACCGCCTCGCTGCTCTCGGTCTCCGGCTTGGAGACCGCCTGGCCCAGGTAGCCGGCCTCCTCCACCTCCAGCCCGGCGTCCCGGGCGGGAGAGGTGGCGTCTATCACCTTGTTGGCCTCTTCCTCGGTGAGGTCGGCGGCCGACAGGTCGAGCGTCACCGACGCATAGCCGATCGTCTTGTCCTTGCTCAGCGCCTGGTCGTTGTCGTCGTACGGGCTGACCACCTTGGTCACGTGCGGCGCCTTCTTCAGCGAGTCGACCGTCTGGTCCACTGCCTGCTTGTTGGTTCCGCTGTCGAGCGTGCCCTTCTTGGCCTTGAACACCACCGGGTTGGTCCCGTTGGCCTGCTGGGGCAGCGAGTCGTCGAGCACGTTGGTCGCCTTGTTGGCGTCGGTGCCGGGGATGCTCAGGTTGTCGCTCGTGTCGCGGCCGAGCGACTGACTGACCAAGAACAGGGCGATCGCGAGAACGAGCCAGAGGCCGATGACTACGAAGTGGTGGCGGGCCGAGAACCCGCCGAGCTTGTAGAGGACGCGAGTCAGGGGGAAATACGACGCTAACCCCGGAGCCGGACTGCCGCAACCGGCTCTTATGCGCTGAGAGTCAGCTTGCGAGGGCTCTGGCGGAAGCCCAGCTCCATCAGCAGGTCACCCACGGGCGATCCCACCACCGGCTCTCCGTCGTAGCGCTCGATCCCCAGCCGCGGGATCCGGCCGCGCCGAACCGCGTCGGCCAGAGCCTCCAACGCCGAGCGCTGCACCTCGTCGCCGGCCTCGCCCAGGGGCAGCAGCCCCTTCCCTCCCCGCTCGACGTAGAGCACGGGCTCGGCGTCGACGGTCACCACGTAGGCGCCGGGCACGCGGGAGGGCCGGCGCGGGGAGTCCTCCCGCTTGGGCCAGGGCAGGGTCGCGCCGTACGGGTTGGCCGGGTCGGTGGCCGCCAGCAACAGCGGGCCCGCCGCCTCGTCGAAGCGCAGGCCGCGCAGGCGCTCGATGGCGGCGGGCAGAGCGAACTGGGCGCCGCCCAGGCCCTCGACGAAGTAGCCGCGGCGTGCGCTGCCCAACGTCTCCAGGTTGGCCAGCTCACCGTACAGCGAGGAGAAGCCACCGGGTATGCCCTCGGCCAGCACCGCCTCGCGCGTGACGATCCCGTAGCGCTCCAGCAACACCTCGGCCAGGGCGCGGGTCCGGGCGCTGTGGCCCGGCGCTCCGCGGAACAGCGGCTCGGTGAGCGACCAGCGCCCCTGGAGCTGCGGGGCGCCGGGGCGCCGCCGCCGCGAGAAACGGCGCCCCGCGTTGCGGTTCTGGCGGGCGAGCGAGATGCGCGGGGCCCGCAGCGGCGCGAAGGCGTCGTTGGTCACCTCGCCGGCCCAGACAAGGTCCCAGAGCGCCTCCTGCAGCTCGGCGGGCTCGGCCTCGACGTCGGCCAGCAGGTCCGTCCAGAACGCCGCGCCGGCCGTCAGGCGCTCGCGCAGCTTGCGGTGCAGCGCCTCGTCGGGCCCCTCGCCCTTGACCGGCGGCGGGCCCAGCAGCGGTGCATCCTCGCGGAACAGGAGGGCGACCTTGCCGCTCGAGCGGCCTATGGAGCCGGCCCCCACCCACACCAGCTCGCCGCTCGCACAAAGGCTGTCCAGCCAGGCCCGGGAGTAGGCGCCGAGGCGGCGCGGCAGGACGTCGCGCTCCCAGGTCTCAGGCGAGAGGGCCAGCCCCTGGAGGGGCACGAGTTGCTCGCGCAGGCGGTCGACCCCGTCGCCACCCGGCGGCGCGGCACCGACGCCCTGCCAGGCGGGCAGGAAGCGCGCGAGCGCCCGCTGCTCGGCGGGTTCGACCTCGCGCCGCAGGCTCGCCAGCGAGGCGCGGCGCAGCCGGCGCAGCACCTCCGCGTCGCACCACTCGCGCTCGCTGCCGCCGGGTCGCAGCTCGCCGCGGACCAGGTCGCCGGCCCGCTCGAGCTCTCTCAGCGGCGAGGACAAGTCCACGCCGTAGCGGTCCCCGATCTGGGCCGTGGTGAACGGCCCGTGGGTGCGCGCGTAGCGTCGCGTGAGCCGGGCCAGCGCATCCTCGACGCCCTCGAGGAAGGCCTCCGGCAACCCGCCGGGTGGCACGGCGCCGAGGGCGTCGCGGTACAGGCCGGCGTCCTCGGCGGCTATGAAGCGCTCCTCGCCGCCGATGCGCATGTGGGCCGCGCGGCGCTCGCCCACGAGCTGCTCCAGCATCCGCTCGGCTGACAGGCCCTGCAGGCACCGCTCGCCGGCCTCGTCGGCCGTGAGGTCCCCGACCGCCCGCAGCACATCGTGGAGCGAGTCGGCGTTGGCGGCCTGGGTCCGCTCGCTGAGGCGCTGGAGGTCAGCCTCGACCTCGTCGAGCGCCGCAGGGTCGATCAGCTCGCGCAGCTCCTCTTGGCCGAGCAGCTCGCGCAGCAGGTCGCGGTCCAGCGAGAGGGCGGCCGCGCGACGCTCGGCGTTCGGCGAGTCGCCCTCGTACATGTACGTGGCGACGTAGTCGAACAGCAGCGAGGAGGCGAACGGCGACGCCCGCTGGGTCTCCACCTCGACCAGGGAAAGCTCCCGGGTGTGGAACCCGCGCAGCAGCTCCTGCAGTCCGGGCAGGTCGAAGACGTCGCGCAGGCACTCGCGGTAGGTCTCCAGGACGATCGGGAACTGCCCGTACCGCTTGGCCACCTCCAGCAGCGACTGGGCCTTCAGCCGCTGCTGCCACAGGGGCGTGCGCTTGCCGGGGCGCGCGCGCGGCAGCAGCAGGGCCCGCGCGGCGTTTTCGCGAAAGCGCGCGCCGAACAGCGCCGAGGAGGACAGCTCGCGCACTACGAGGTCCTCCACGACGTCCGGCTCCACCATCACCAGGTCCGAGCTCGGCGCCTCGTCCGCGTCGGGCAGGTGGACGATGATGCCGTCGTCCGACCATATGGCGTCGGACTCGAGGCCGAACTCGTCGCGGATGCGGGCGCTCATCGCGAGCGCCCAGGCGGCGTGGACCCGTCCCCCCAGCGGGGAGAGCACGCACAGCCGCCAGTCGCCGATCTCGTCGCGGAAGCGCTCGATGACCACCGTGCGGTCGCTGGGCAGCACGCGGGTGGCTTCCTGCTGCTCGCGCAGGTAGGTGAGGAGGTTCTTGGCCGCTCGCTCGTCGAGGTCGTTCTCCGCGGCCAGCGTCTCGGCGTCCTTCTCCACCGCGTCGCGGGCGAAGGCGCCGATCGCGCGGCCGAGCTCCGCCGGGCGGCCCACGCCGTCCCCGCGCCAGAAGGGCACCGCGCCTGGCGCGCCGGGCGCCGGCGAGACGATCACCCGGTCGCGCGTGATCTCCTCGATGCGCCAGGAGGAGGCGCCCAGGAGGAAGGTCTGGCCCGGGCGGGCCTCGTAGACCATCTCCTCGTCGAGTTCGCCCACGCGCCGCCCGTCGGGCAGGTGCACGCCGTACAGCCCGCGGTCGGGAATCGTGCCCGCGTTGGTCACCGCGAGCTGCAGCGCGCCCTTGCGCGCGCGGACGGTGTCCTGCACGCGGTCCCAGACGATGCGCGGGCGCAGCTCGGAGAACTCCTCGGAGGGGTAGCGGCCGTCAAGCATGTCGAGCACCTGGTCGAGCAGCTCGCGGCTCAGCTCGCCGAAGGGGTAGGCCCGACGGACCAGCTCGTGCAGCTCGCCGGCACGCCACTCGTCGCCGCCGGCGGTCATGGCCACCACGTGCTGGGCGAGCACGTCGAGCGGGTTGCGCGGCACCACCGTGTGCTCGATCTCGCCGTCGCGCATGCGCCGGGTGACCACCGCGCACTCGAGCAGGTCGGCGCGGAACTTCGGGAAGATGCGGCCCTTCGAGATCTCGCCCACGCCGTGACCGGCCCGGCCGATGCGCTGGAGTCCCGCCGTCACCGACTTGGGGGACTCCACCTGCAGCACCAGGTCCACCGCGCCCATGTCGATGCCGAGCTCCAGCGAGGAGGTGGCCACCAGGCAGGGCAGCTCACCCGACTTGAGCAGGTCCTCGACCACCAGGCGCTCCTCACGGGCCAGAGAGCCGTGGTGGGCGCGCGCGATCTCCGCTGGGACCGCATCCTCCCCAGCAAGCTCGTTGAGCCGCACCGCCAGGCGCTCGGCGCCACGGCGGTTGTTGACGAAGACGATCGTCGAGCGGTGCTCGCGCACCAGCTCGAGCAGCTGCGGGTAGATGGCCGGCCAGATCGAGCGCCGGGTGGCGCTTTCCCGGGCATCACCGGGACCCATGCCGATCAGGTCGCCACCGCCGGCAGCGGTTCCCTGACCGCCGTAGGCCGGGTCGGTCACATCGGGCGCCCCGGGCTCGCGCATGTCCTCGACCGGCACCTGGATCTCGACGTCGAGCGGCTTGCGCCGGCCCGAGTCGACGATGCGGCACTCACGGCCAACCCCGACCAGGAAGCGGCCGACCTCCTCCAGCGGGCGCTGGGTGGCCGAGAGCCCGATCCGCTGCAAGCCGCCGCCGCACCGGTGCTCGAGGCGCTCGAGGGTCAGCGACAGGTGCGCGCCGCGCTTGGTCTGGGCCACCGCGTGGATCTCGTCGACGATCACCGCCTCGACGTCCGACAGCGTCTCCCGCGCGCGCGAGGTGAGCATCAGGTAGAGCGACTCCGGCGTGGTGATCAGCACGTCGGGCGGGCGGCGCAGCATCTGCTGGCGCTCCTTCTGGGGCGTGTCGCCGGTGCGGATGGCCACCTCCACGTCACCGCCGATGCCCTTCAGCGGCGCGCGCAGGTTCTTTTCGACGTCGTAGGACAGGGCCTTCAGGGGCGAGACGTAGACCAGCCGCGTGCGCCTCTCGCCCTCCACGGGCTCGGCTACCAGGCGGTCGAGGCCCCACAGGAAGGCGGCGAGCGTCTTGCCCGACCCGGTGGGCGCTGACACCAGCACGCTCTCGCCGCCGGCGATGGCCGGCCAGGCCTCCCGCTGGGCCTCGGTGGGCGCCTCGAAGGAACGCCGAAACCACTCGCGTACAGCAGGTGTGAACGATGCCAGGGGATCAGACGCCATGCGGCCAACAAACGTACTAGCGGGTCCCCTGTGCAGGGGAAGGGTCGGCGCCGGTGCGTTCCTTTGGCGCTCAGGACGTATATCTGAGCGCCACTCCGGCCGAGCCCTTAGGCTGGCGCGTATGGACTCCACGCGCGCCCGCATCCTCGCCCTGGCCACCACCGCCGCCATCGCGGTAGCCCTGCCCGCCTGTGGGGCCACCGACGATGCTCAGCAGGTCCGCGACGACGCCCAGAAGCTCCAGGACGACGCGCAGAAGTCGGGGGACAAGCTGCGCAAGGAGGCCGAAGACGTCCGGCAGGGCAAGGACCCCAAGCAGATCCAGAAGGAGGCCCGTGACCTGCAGCGCAAGGGTCAGCAGGAGGGCGACCAGCTGCAGCGCAAGGGCGAGCAGCTGAAGCGCGACGCTCAGAAGCAGGCCCCGGGCTACTAGCGGGTCCGCGGGCCGGGGCCCAGGCCTCCCAGCTCCCGCGCCCGAAGCAGCACCTCGTCGGTCATCGCCTCGGTCAGCTTGCCCGTGAAGGTGTTCTGCTGGCTCGGATGAAACGAGCCGAGCACCACGGGCCCCGAGCTCGGGTGGTGCTCGGCGCCGTGGCCGAAGCGAGGCCGCGGTCGAGGCGGCTCGGCGAGCAGCGTCATCGCCGCGTTCCAGGCGAACGACCCCAGGCACAGGATCACCGCCGGCTCCAGCAGGCGGAGCTCCTCGCGCGCGTAGGGAAGGCAGTTCTCGCGCTCCTGGGGCGTCGGCCTGTTCGCCGGCGGGGCGCAGCGCACCGCGGCCCCGATCCAGAGGGCGGAGAGCCGGAGGCCGTCGTCGCGGTGGACCGCCGTGGGCCGGTTGGCGAAGCCCGTCCGGTGCATGGCGGCGAACAGCCAGTCGCCCGAGCGGTCCCCGGTGAAGATCCGCCCGGTGCGGTTGGCTCCGTGGGCGGCGGGCGCCAGGCCGAGCACGTACACGGCGGCGTCGGGATCTCCGAAGCCGGGGACCGGCCGGCCCCAGTAGCTCTCGTCGCGAAAGGCGGCCCGCTTCTCGGCTGCCACGCGCTCGCGCCACTCGACCAGCCGCGGGCAGCGCCGGCAGTGCACGATGCGGGCCTCTAGCTCGGTCAGGGTCATACGTCGTCGTGCAGCGCCCGGCGGCGCAACCACCAGACGCCGCCGCCCACGGCGGCGACGGCCAGGACGATCGCGACGCCGGTGCCCACCGGCCCCAGCGCCTCGCCCACGTCGTCGTAGCTGCCCCCCAGGGCCCAGCCGGCGCCGATCAGGGCGGCGTTCCACAGGCCCGAGCCGGCCGTGGTGAGCAGCGCGAAGCGCAGCCGCGGCATCCCCGACAGCCCGGCGGAGACCGACACGAGGCTGCGCGCACCCGGCACCAGGCGGCCGAGCAGCACGAGCCAGCCGCCGTAGCGCCCGAACCAGGCGTCGGCGCGGTCGAGATCGTGCTCGCGCAGGCGGAAGATGCGGCGGTGGCGCAGGAGCATCGGGCGCCCGCCGCGGCGGGTCAGCTCGTAGAGGACGAAGGAGCCGGCCACGGCGCCGAGCGTCGCGGCGGCGAGCGCGGTGGGGAACGAGAAGTCACCCTCGCTCACGTAGTAGCCCGCCAGCGGCAGGATCACCTCGGACGGGATCGGCGGGAAGACCTGCTCGATGCAGACGAGCACCGCCAGTCCTGGGTAGCCGGCGGCCGTGATGACGTCGTGGACGAGGTCGCCCAGGCTGGCCGTCAACGGAGCTAGGCCTTGAGGCGCTTGCCCGTGGTGAAGAGGTACTGGGCCCACAGATAGGCGGGTAGGGCAAAGGCGGCGGTAACGCCCAGCGCCAGCCAGATGCTGACGTCGGCCTGGCCGAGGAAGCCGTATCGCACTGCGCTCACCAGGTAGAAGACGGGGTTGAAGTGCGAGAGCTCCTCCCAGGGCGAGGGGAGCAGCTCCACCGTGTAGAAGGTCCCGCCGACGAAGGCCAGCGGCAGGATCACGATGTTGGCGATGAACGTCGTGTGATCCCAGGTCTCGGCGTAGATGCCGACCACGGTGCCGAGCGCGCTGAAGAGCACCAGCACGAGCGCCACGGCGGCGGCCAGCGCGAGCGGCTCGCGCACGGGCACGTGGACGAGGATGATCGCGCACACCGCCAGCGAGACCCCGATCGCCAGCGCGCGCACGAGGCCGCCCACCAGATAGCCGAGCGTCACCTGCCACGGGTGCATCGGAGCGCTCAGCACGTCGTTGATGTAGCGGTCGAAGCGCGCCTGGAAGATCGTCGAGGCGTTGTTGGCGAAGGCGGCCTGCACCATCGCCATCGCCACCAGGCCCGGGACGATGAACACTTCGTAGTCCACGTCGCTGACCTGGCGGATGCGGCCGCCCAGTGAGAGCCCGAACACGAGGATGAAGAGCAGGGAGCTGACCACGGGAGCCAGCACCGTCTGCGTCCACAGCTTGGACACGCGCAGCGTCTCGCGGCGGGCCAGCCAGAGCAGTCCCTGATTGCCGGTCATCAGCGGGCCATCGCCTTGACGTAGACGTCGGCCAGCGTGTCGGCGTCGAAGTTCGCGCGCAGGTTCTCTGCGGAGTCGCGGGCGATCAGCCGGCCGTCGCGGATGAGGGCGATCTCCTCGCACAGCTCCTCGGCCTCCTCGAGGTAGTGCGTGGTGAGCAGGATCGTCGTGCCCTCCTGGTGCAGGCGGCGGATGTAGCGCCACAGCTCTTGCCGCAGCTCGAAGTCGACGCCCGCGGTGGGCTCGTCGAGGATCACCAGGCGCGGACGGTGCATGAGCGCTCGGGCCAGCAACAGGCGGCGGCGCTGGCCGCCGGAGAGCTTCGGCGCCCGCGTACGCTCCTTGGCCCGCAGGTCGAAGACGTCGATCATCTCGTCGGCGCGCTCCTCGGCCTCGGCGCGGCCCATCCCGAAGTAGCCGCCGTGGTAGACGAGCGTCTCTCGCACCGATAGGAAGCGGTCCAGGTTGATGTCCTGCTCGGCCAGGCCGACCTGCGCCCGGGCCTCCAGCGAGGTGGCGGGCTCGCCGAACACCAGCACCTCCCCATCGGTCACCCGGATGAGGTTGCAGACCGCGCTGATCAGCGTCGTCTTGCCCGCTCCGTTGGGACCCAGTAGACCGAAGAAGGCGCCCGCGGGAACCGCCAGATCGAAGCCCTCGACGGCCAGCGTGCCGTCGTCGTAGCGCTTGGTCAGGCCGCGGGTCTCGAGGGCAGGTGCGTCGTCCCGGAACACCCGGGCGAGGCTAGCGGCGGTTCAGCCTCAGCCTGAGCGTCTTGGTCGCGCGATTGCCGCTCGCGTCGCGCAGGGTGGCAGTGCCGATCAGCCTGATGGCGCGTCCGCGCGCCACCAGCCGGAAGATCGAGCGCGACAGCCTCACGCGGAAGCGTCTGGATCGGCTGTTGGTCATGCGGAAGCGAACCCGCGCGATCGTGTGGCGGCGGGCGCGCCCGTCGCCCAGCTTGATCCGCCGGCGCGTCTTGATCACCAGCGTGCCGCGGCATCCGCGCGCCTCGTTGCGGCAGGCCAGGCGCATGGCCACCCGGCGCCGGCCGCGGCGCAGGACCAGCACCGCGGGCCGCTCGCTGAGGCTGGGCCGCGTGGTGTCGGCGGTGATTCCGCCTCCTGCCGAGGGCGTCTGCGGCTGCGAGCCCGGCGGCTGCGTCGTGCTCGCACCGGTGTCGACCACTTCGCAGTCGGCGGCGGGGGTGTCCACAGGGTCGGCGGAGACGAGGTCGTTGCCGGCCCCGCAGACCGGCGACTCGGCCGTGCTGTCGCGGCTGCGGATCAGGTCGTTGCCCGAGTTGCCCAGCAGCACGTCGGTGCCGGCGCCTCCGGTCAGCGAGTCGTTGCCCGGTGGCCCCGCCACGACACCCGGCGTGCCCGCGGGCGCGACCCCGAGGATGATGTCGCCGCGGTTGCTGCCCGTCAGGGCGTCGCTGCCGTTGCTGCCCACGAGCGTCCCGAAGCTGTCGTGGATCGTGTCCTGCTCGGCGCCCCCGGTCCTGCCGCCCGGCGCCGTCTGGCCGCTGTTGGGCAGGCTCGCGGTCACGCCGTTCGTCCCGCGGTTGAGCACGGTCAGGCCGGACTGGGCCACCGAGGCGTATGCCAGCGTGTTCGCGCCGCCGTCGCCGAACAGGTCGTCGTCGCCCAGCCCGGAGACGATCGTGTCGTTGTCATCGTTCCCGTGCACCACGGTGGTCGCCGAGGTGCTGCGGCCACCCACGATCTGGTCGTCCCCGGGCCCACCCGCGACGCTTCCGGAGTCGCCGGCCAGCAGCGTGTCGGCGCTGGCGCCGCCGTTGACCGTGTCGCTGCCGGCAGGGCTGGTGACTACCAAGGGCGTGCCCGCGGGCACGGCGCCCGCGATCGTGTCCGGGTCGGAGCTGCCGGTGAGGTTGTCGTTGCCGTTGCCGCCCACCAGGCCCTCGACGTCGCTGTTGATCGTGTCGTTCTCGCCCGCCTGGCCGTTGCCGGTGGTGGCCGCCGCGCCGCGCGCCGGGAGGGAGGCGGTCACGCCCGTCGTGCGATCGAGCATCAGGCCGGTCTGGTTGAGGCCTGCGTAGACGATGGTGTCGTTGCCACCTGCGGGACCGCCGCCGGCGAACGTGTCGTTCTCCTTACCACCGACGAGCTGGTCGTCGCCGGCCCCGCCGTTGAGGGCTCCCGCCACGTTGGTCGAGTTGACGACGCCGGTGTCGCTTCCGTCGTCGAGGTTCATCGTCAGCGACGTCGCTCCGACCACCGTGCAGAGGAACCCCGGCGGAAGCCCCAGCAGCGAGGTCGGAGGCACGGTCGTGTCGAGGCACGCCACCGGCGAAGTGGTCGTCACTGTGACGGCTGGGTTGCGGTCGCCCACGTAGAAGGTCGTGGGCGTCTGCTGGGCGATCACGCCGGTGTTGGCCTCGCCGGGAGCCGCTTGGTATTGCAGCGTGGTTCCGCTGACCGACACCGTGGCGGCCTCGGCGGCGACGGGGGCCGCGAGCAGCAACAGGAGCGCAATGAGGGCCGCGCGTGTCAGCGCCCGCCCCTTCGCGGCTTGATCCGAACGTGCATGTGGTCGTCATGGTTGCGCAGCTTCGTGACCACGCCCCGCTTGCCGCGGAACCGGGTGCCCAGGCCCACGAACACCTTTTGGGCGTTCGCGGCCGCGAAGCGGTTCACGAGATCCTGGGCCAGCGCGCGGTCGATCTGGCGTACCCGCTCGGGGCGCGTCTCCTGGCGGTCGCGGCGCGGGTAGAGGACGTCGACGTCGAGGCCGTTCTGGTGCGAGGCATGGCCCGAGCCGCCGTAGCGGCGCCCGAAGGGGCCGCCGCGCGGGCGCGAGAGGTCCGCGATCCCCACGCGCGGCGCTTCGGGGTGGGCGGCCCGGAACTCCCCGACCACGCGCAGCAGCATCCGCACGAGGCGGTCGTGCCCGTAGCGGCGCCAGATGCGGTTGGGGACGCTGTGGATGCCCCAGTCGTAGGTGAACCAGTCGGCCCCGTAGGAGGGCAGCTTCACGCCCCGGACCAGCCGACCTCGCCAGGGCTTCCCTACCGCCTTGGAGCGCCGCCAGACGACGAGCTCGCCCGGGGCGGGCGGGAACAGCGGCGGTGCCCCGGCGATCGGCGGGCCCGCCTCGGGAGGAGCGTCCTCCGCGGAGACGGTCGCGGTCGTGGAGAGGGCAGCGAGGAGTACCCCCAGCCCGGCGAGCAGACGCAGCCGCATCAGACGAGCATGGCAAAGAGGTGGCTAAGGCGCTCGAGTGGGTAGGGCACCCAGACGCGTGACGGTCCTCCTGCTCCTCGCCAGCTTCGTGCTGATCATCGGCGGTGCGATCCTGTTCACCAACGCGGTCGAGTGGGCCGGGCGCAGGCTCAACCTCGGCGAGGGCCCGGTGGGCAGCCTGCTGGCCGCCGTGGGCACAGCGCTGCCCGAGTCGCTGATCCCGATCGTCGCGGTGCTGGCCGGCGCCGAGGGCGAGGAGGTGGCCATCGGCGCGATCATCGGCGCCCCCTTCATGCTCGGCACGCTCGCGATGCTCCTGATGGCCGGGGCCGCGCTCGCCTACTCCAAGAGCCGCGACAGCGGGCGCGAGATCAACGCCGACAAGCGCGCCGTCCGCCGTGACCTGGGCTTCTTCCTGCCCTGCTTCGGCGCTGGGCTCGCGCTGGGGCTCGTCGACTCCAAGCCGCTGCACTGGGTCGGCGTCGCCGGCTTGCTGCTGGCCTACGGCTACTACGTGCGCCGCACGGTCAAGAAGGGCGACGAGGCCGAGGAGGAGGAGCCCAAGCCGCTCTACTTCGACTGGACGAAGGACGACCCCCCGAGCACGTTCCAGCTGGTGCTCCAGCTGGTCGTGGGCCTGCTCATGATCGTCGGCGGCGCCGAGCTGTTCGTGGAGGAGCTCAAGAAGGTGGCCGAGAGCGTGGGGCTCGCCCCGCTGGCGCTCTCGCTGGTGCTGGCCCCGCTGGCGACCGAGTTGCCCGAGAAGCTGAACAGCGTGATCTGGATCCGCAAGGGCAAGGACTCGCTCGCTGTCGGCAACGTGACGGGCGCGATGGCCTTCCAGGCGACGGTGCCGATCGCCTTCGGCCTGGCGGTGACCGAGTGGGACCTCGAGCCGGCCGCCGTGGTTGCCGGCGTCCTGGGCCTGGTCGGCGGGGCACTGGCGCTCTGGCGGCTGCGGGTGGGCCGCATGGGCCCGGCCGCGGTGGTGGCCTGGACGGGGCTGTTCGCGGCGCTCGTGCTGTTCGTGGGCGTCGACTCCTAGCCCAGCGCGCGCCCGTAGTGGCGCTCGTAGTACTCCCGGTATTCGCCGCTGCGGATCGGCTCCCACCAGGGCCGGTTGTCGCGGTACCAGGCCACGGTCTGCTCGAGGCCCTCCGAGAAGCGGACCGACGCCTCCCAGCCGAGTTCGCCGCCGATCTTCTCAGAGCCCAGCGAGTAGCGGCGGTCGTGGCCGGGCCGGTCGGTCACGTGCTCGATCAGCGACTCGTCGCGGCCCGTGAGCTCGAGGATGCGCCGCACCACCTCGAGGTTCTCCATCTCGTCGGGGCCTCCGGCGTTGTAGGCCTCGCCCGGGCGGCCCGACTGCAGCACGGTGTTGATCGCGCGGGCGAAGTCCTCCACGTAGAGCCAGTTGCGCACCTGGCGACCGTCCCCGTAAACGGGTAGCGGGTCGCCGTGCAGGGCGTTGAGGGTCATCAGCGGTATGAGCTTCTCGGGGTACTGGCGCGGGCCGTAGTTGTTCGAGCCGCGGCAGATGACCGCCTCGGTGCCGTAGGTGTGCACATGTGCGGAGACGAGCAGGTCACCCGCGGCCTTGGTGGCCGAGTAGGGGGAGGAGGGCTGGATCGGAGAGCTCTCGGTGAACGAGCCCGACTCGATCGAGCCGTAGACCTCATCGGTCGAGACCTGGAGGAAGCGCGGCACGCCCCGCTCGCGTACGGCGTCCAGCAGCACGCCGGTGCCGATCACGTGGGTGCGCGCGAAGGCCTCGGGGTCGGCGATGGAGCGGTCGACGTGTGACTCGGCGGCGAAGTTCACCACCGCGTCGCAGCCCGTCATCGCCTCGCCCACGACATGCGGGTCCTCGATGGCGCCCACCACCAGCTCGGCGCCGGTGCCCTCGATGTTCTCCTCGCGGCCGGCGTAGGTGAGCTTGTCCAGCACGCGTACCTCGTGGCCGTCCGCCAGCGCCAGGCGGACGTAGGCCGAGCCGATGAAGCCGCAGCCCCCGGTGACCAGCAGCCTCATGCCGGCACCCTCGCGGCCAGATAGGCGTCGAGGCCCGCGCTCCAGTGCGGCAGGCGGGGCGTGTCGGGGTGCTCGCTGGTCAGCACCGAGTGCCGCGGGCGCGGCGCCGGCGCGCCGAACTCGTCGGTCGTGCAGCTCTCGACACGGACGCTCACGCCGCTGCGGGTGAAGATCGCCGTGGCGAACTCGCACCACGAGCAGGAGCCGTCGGCGGTGAGGTGCCGCACGCCCCGGGCGTCGCGCTCCATGAGCTCCACCAGCCCTCCGGCCAGGTGAGCGGTGAAGGTGGGGGCCCCGACCTGGTCGGCCACCACCCGCAGCCGATCGCGGCGCTCGGCCAGCCCGAGCATCGTCTCCACGAAGTTCGGGCCCCCGAGGCCGAACAGCCACGACGTGCGCACCACGAGATGGCCCTCGCTGGCCCGCTCTCCGGCCAGCTTGGAGCGCCCGTAGCTCGACAGCGGCGCCACGGGGTCAGACTCGACATACGCTTCGGCCTTCTCGCCGTCGAAAACGTAGTCGGTGGACGGCAGCAGCACGGTGGCGCCGACGGCCTCCGCGGCGCTGGCGACGGCGTCCGCGGCCTCGCCGTTCACACGCATCGCCTCGTCGGCCTCGGCCTCGGCGTCGTCGACGCGCGTGAAGGCCGCGCAGTTGGCCACCCACTCAGGTCCGGCGCTGCGGAGCGCCTCCTCGACCGCGCGGGCGTCGGTCACGTCCAGGTCACGGTGCGCGAGGCCGGTCACGTCGTGCCCGGCGCGCTCGCCGGCCAGCACGAGGTCGCGGCCGAGCATTCCTCCTGCCCCCAGGACCAGGAGCTTCACGGTGTGCGGACGGCGTCGAAGTGGAGGTCGCGCGCAGCGAGTAGCGTCGCGCTCGCGCCGGCGAGGAAGCGGAGCGCTCTCATGACCTGGCGAGGCTAACCGAGTCCGGCCCCCTTCCACGCAGGCGCAGCGCGGCCAACGGGAAGATCGTCGTCGAGAGGATGGCCGCCCCGACGAGCGCCGCGGCGGTGGAGGTGCGCATGTGGCCCTCCTCGGCGGCGAGGGTGGTGATCGCCACGACTAGCGGCAGCTGGGTGGCGGCGAACAGCGACAGCGAGTAGCGGTCGCGCAGGTCGAGGTCGCGGTAGAGGAGCATCACCGGCGCGCCGCGCACGACCAGGAACAGGGTCAGGAATATCGGCAGCAGCAGCAGGCCGCGGGTGGAGCCGAGGAGCGCGTCCAGGTTGAACTTCACCCCGCTCACCACGAAGAAGAACGGAATGAAGAAGCCGTAGGCGACGGCCTTGAGCTTGGACTCGAAAACGGGTACCTCCTGGCCCTTCAGTGCCAGCCGGGTGATGACGCCGGCCACGAAGCCGCCCAGCAGCAGCTCCAGCCCCAGCTCGGCCGCCAGTGCGCCGAGCCCGAACACCGCCAGCACCGCGGCGCGCACCGGAAGCTGCCCGCTGGTCTCCAGGCCGCGCTCGAACAGGTCGGTCCCCCGCGCGGACCCGCGCACGGCTATGACCGCGGCGATTACGGCCAGCACGACGAAGGCCAGCAGCAGGAGCGCGTTGGACAGCTCCCCCTTGGTGGAGAACAGCACGGTCGTGAGCACGATGGGCAGGAATTCGGCCGTCGCCCCGGCGGCGAGCAGGTAGCTGCCGAAGCGCGTGCGCAGCTCGCCCGCGTCGGTGAGGATCGGGACCAGCGTGCCGATGGCGGTGGTAGCCATCGCCGTGCCGACGAATATGCCGCTGATGACCACTCCGGTCACGGCGAGCAGGCCACCCAGGGCATAGGCCAGCGCCAGCGAGATGAACCAGCCGATCCCCGCCAGCCGCAGCGGCCGCCCGTGGATGCGCGCGAAGTCGATCTCGAAGCCGGCGAAGAAGAACAGCATGCCCAGCCCGAGGCTCGAGAAGAACTCGATGAAGGGATCGGGCTGAGCGAGGTCGAGCACCTGCGGGCCGATGACGATGCCCAGCACCAGCTCGACCACCACCACGGGCAGCGCCACCCGCGGCGAGAGCGCGCCGGCCAGCGCCGCCGCGGTCATCGAGACGGCGACGATCGCGAGGAACGAGCCGGCGTCTACCTCGAGCAAGACTCTAGAGGATCTGGATCTCTGCGTTGTCGCCCACGACGAAGCGGTGGGCCTTCGGCAACGCAGGGCCGCGAGCGATCTTCACGTTCTTGCCGATCAGGCTCGCCTCGATGCGGTAGTCGAGGTCGCGCACCTCCGAGCCCGAGAGCACGATCGAGTGCTCCAGCTCGGCGCTCTCGATCCTGACATCCTCGCCGATCGCGGTGTAGGGGCCGATGTAGGCGTCGGTCAGCTGCGAGCCGGCGCCGATGATCGCGGGTCCGCGCACTGTGCTGCGGATCAGCTTGGCTCCCGGCTCGATCGCCACCCGCCCCTCCACGCGCGAGTCGGTGAGCTCTCCTTCGTCGCGCTCGGTCAGGTCGTCGAGGATCAGCCGATTGGCCTCCAGCATGTCCTGCACCTGGCCGGTGTCCTTCCACCAGCCATGCACCACGTGCGGGTCCACGCGGCGCCCGGAATCCACCAGCGACTGGATGGCGTCGGTGATCTCCAGCTCGCCGCGGGCGCTGGGCTCGATCGACCGTGCGGCCTCGAACACGCTGGGGGTGAACATGTAGACGCCCACCAGGGCCAGGTCGGATTCGGGCTGCGGCGGCTTCTCCACCAGGCGCGCGACCTGACCGTCGCCGTTGAGATGCGCGACGCCGTAGTTCTCGGGGTCGGGCACGGGCGTGAGCAGGATCAGGGCGTCGGGGGAGTCGGTGCGGAAGGTGTCCACCAGCGCGGTGATCCCGTCGCGCAGCAGGTTGTCGCCCAGGTACATGACGAAGGGCGAGTCACCGAGGAAGGGCTCCGCGGTGAGCAGCGCGTGCGCCAGCCCGAGCGGCTCGGCCTGGTCGATGTAGGAGATCTCGAGGCCGAAGCGCGCGCCGTCGCCGGCGGCCTCGCGGATCTCGTCGCCGGTCTCGGGCGCCACGATGATCCCGACCTCTCGGATGGCCGCGGCGGCCATCGCCTCCAGCCCGTAGAAGAGCACCGGCTTGTTGGCCACCGGGACCAGCTGCTTGGCGCTCGTGTGGGTGAGCGGGCGCAGGCGTGTGCCCTTGCCGCCGCTGAGGATCAGCCCCTTCAGGTCAGTAGACGCCTTGGCCAAGCTTGGAATGGTCCCAGGAGACGACCTTGGTCGGCGTGAAGCGCAGCCCGATCCGCTTCTTGGCCTGCTGGCGGAAGGCCTCGCGCGCCTCGTACGAGCCGCCCGCATAACGCTCCAGGAGCGGGAAGCCGTACTCCTCGGCCACCCGCTCGGTCTCGCGTTCGACGTGGACGTCGCACTCGAGCATCACACCGCGCAGCTCGTGGTATTCGACTCCGTCCTCCACCTCCAGGGTCGCGCGCGGGTCACGCTCCAGGTTCTTGGCCTTCTGCGACTTCGCGAAAGTCCAGCCGCAGAGCTCGTCGCCGTCGCGCACGTACCAGAGAGGCATGAGGTGAGGGCGCCCGTTCGGCCCGAGCGTCGCGCAGATCACCGTCTTCTGCTCGGCGAGGAAGGCGGCCACCTCCTCGTCGGACATCCTGATCTCGTCCCGGCGGCTCAACCGAGCAGCTGCTTCCACTCCTTGCAGGCCGCCTTCAGCACCCGGCTACGCTCTGGAATTCAGCTTCGGGCACCGACAAGGTCTTCCGCGGCGTCCAGCACGGCCCGCCGGGCCTCCTCGGGCTCGAGCACGATCGCGTCGCCGGCCTCCTTGAGGATCTCGCGCGCGAGCCACTCGCCGCCGGCGTACTGCAGCTCGACCACGACGGCGTCGTCGGCCAGCTCTTCGACCACGCGGCGGTCCTCCCGCGCCCAGCGGGCGCGCTCGGGTGAGATCCACACGCGGGCGGGGCGGGACTCGGGCACTTCGCCCGTGCTCGGCCACCCGCTCACGTCGGGCTCGATGCCCTCGCGGGGCTCGAAGGTCGCGTCCTGTGCGGTCACCTCGCGGATGCGGTCGAGGCGGAACGAGCGCGGCCCGTCGCGCTCGAGGTCGTAGCAATGCACGTACCAGCCCTCCTGCCCGTTGAGCAGGAAGTAGGGCTCGATAGTTCGGGAGGTGAACTCGTCCTCGTTCTCCTTGTAGTAGTCGATCTCCACCAGCCGGTGGGCCTCGATGGCGCCGCTCATCACCCGCGCGACCTCGGAGTCGTCTCCCCGGGCGGTGGTGATCTGCAGGCCCTCGGACGCGGGGTCCTCGCCCAGCGCGTCGACCACCTTCTGACGCGCGCTCGCGAGCGAGCCCTCGGGCAGATGCTCGCCGAGCAGGTCGATGGCCGCCACCAGCGCCTTGGCCTCGAGCGGGAGCAGCCTCGCCGGGCGCGCGAAGTTGTCGCCGTAGGGCTCGGGGTCAACCTCGACGTCGCCGCCCTGCACCTCCGCGTAGAGCACGTAGGAGCCGCCGCCGAAGTTGACGACGTTCAGCACGTCGATGTCCTGCTTGAGCTCGGCCTCGGAGAGCTGCAGGTTGGAGCACAGCTGGCGCAGGTCGAGCTTCTCGCCCGCCCGCGCTGCCTCGATGAGCAGGCCGGCCAGGGTGACCAGCCGCGCGAAGCGCTCGGGGCGGATGTTCGCCTCCCCGCGCGGATCGGCGGGCTCCTCTTCGGCCGCGTCCTGGCGCCGCTGGACCGGCTTGGCCAGCTGGGGGAGCTCGTCGTGGCCCTCCACAACCGCGCGCAGCCGCTGCTCGGCCTCCTCGATCAGCTCCGGCGGGTCGAGCACACGGGCGCGACCGCCCAGGCCCAGCACCCACGAGATCAGCTGGCGTGAGTCGCCGTACGGCGTCTCGAAGATCACGCCGTCGTCGGTCTCCTCGATCTCGCCCGCGTGGCCGAAGTGGCGCAGCACGAGCCAGTCGATGCGGTCGGAGATCCACACGCGCGCGGTGCCCACGGTGTCGCCCAGCTGCCAATCGGTGCGCGTGGCGTAGATGCGCGGGTCGAAGTCCTCGGGGCGCGAGAAGTCGTGCTCGGCCTTGCTCGAGTAGCCGACCTTGCCGCGGATCCGCGAGATGCGGAACACTCGCTCGGCGCCGCGCTCGTGGGAGTAGCCGACGAGGTAGAACTGCCCGCCGCGGAACAGCAGGTGGTAGGGGTCCACCTTGCGCGCCTCCTCGGCGTCGCGGCCGATCGTGTAGTAGTCGAACAGGATCGTCTTGCGGCGGAAGATCGCCGTCTCGATCTTCGACAGGCGCTGCGAGAGCTCACGGCCGCCCGGGCTGGCCGTGACCGCGAGCGCGACGGATTTGGTCTCGGGGGCGTTCAGTGGCGACGGCTTGCCCCAGGAGAGCTGCTGCAGCGCGAGGCGCAGCGGCTCGGCGTAGGCGAACTCGCCGTCGAGCAGCGACAGCGCCGTGCGCAGCGCGCCCAGCTCGCGGTCGGTGAACTCGATCGCCGGCAAGTAAAAGTTCTCGGGCGGCAGGGAGTAGTTCTCGGCCTCGTAGAAGCCCTCGCTCGGCTTGTCGACCTTGAGCTCGATGCCCAGCGAGTCGAGCTCGGCGCGGTCGGCGTAGAAGCGCCGGGCGAAGGCCTCGTCGTTCATGTTCGAGTAGCCCTCCACGTCCTGCTTGATCTCGAGGGCCGAGACGGGCCGCCGCTCGGCCATCAGGAACGAGATCAGCGACAGCTGGCGGATGAGCTTCTCGGTGTCCTTGGCCACTGGGTACGGAACCTCCGGTACTCGGCCGGGCAACGCCCGGCCTGCGTTCCTCGGTTAGAGGGTCGAGCATACGGACGGGCGCGAAAGCGGCCACGGGACCTGTGCAGACTCGCCGCTATTTGCGGTGTAGGCGCCGACCTGCGCAACTTTTCCGTTTCCGCTGCTTTGCTTGTTGTACTTCGTGCGAGGACGAATTCGCCCCCTTCTCGTCGCCTTGGCCGCTCTGCTGGCGCTCTCGTCGGTCGCCTACGGCGCCGAGCGCCGCGACCGCTCCAGGGGACCGAGCGACCGGTTCCTGGACGTGCGCGACGGCGCCCGCGCACCGGTGTCGGACGCCACCCGATCGGCGCAGCGCCGGCTCCTACGCCGCCTCGGCCGGGGCGGGGTGGTGCGCGTGGCGCCCACGACCGGCACACCACGGCTGGTCACCGACCTGCGCGGCAGCCTCACCTCCCGCAGCCGCCTGGGCCCGGCCGCCCTGGCTGAGCGCTTCGTGCGCGACGAGCGCCGCGCCTACGGGCTGTCCGCCGGTGAGGTGGATTCGCTCGAGCCTGAGCACGAGTACCGCTCGCGCGAGGGGATCAGCTACGTCCGCCTGCGCCAGACCTACCGCGGCGTGCCGGCCTTCGACGGCTCGGTCACCGCTGCGGTGCGCGCCGGCCGCCTGCTGAGCGTCGCCGGCGCGCCGCAGCCCGGCCTTGCCGTGCGCTCGGTGCAGCCGCGGCTGACCGCGGCCCGGGCCCGGCAGATCGCTCAGCGTGAGGCCGGCGTCGGGCGCGGCGCCCGCCGCGCGCGGCTCGTCCTGTTCGACGCGCCCGAGGGCGCTCGCCTGGCCTGGTCGCTGATCGTCTTCGCCGACTCGCAGCGGGTGCTCAGCACAATCGTCGACGCCAGCTCGGGACGCGTCCTGCGCCGAGCCAACCTCGTGAAGCGGGCCACAACGGGCAAGGCGCTCGACTACCAGCCAGGCGCGGCCTCCGGCGGCGCGCTCGCTGACAAGAACTTCAGCACGTACATCGACAGCGCCAACGACCGGCTGCGGGGACCGTTCGCCCACACCTACGCGGACCCGTCCGGCGCCGACGACACCTCCGAGACGCCGATCGGGGACGCCGGCACCCAGGTGCCGCCCTCGAGCGGTTCCGGAACCGCCGCAGCGAAGTGGGACTACACGCCGGTGACCGAGGGCGCCGGCTCCGGCGACCCCACCCGCACCTGTCCTCCCAGCGGCTGCACCTGGAACGGCCCGCCGATCCTCGCGTCGGGATCGGCGTTCACGCTCGCCAGCAACTGGCAGCGAAACCTCAACCAAGCGGGCACGCAGGCGCACTACTTCGTCAGCCGCTTCCACGACCACCTGAAGGCGGCGCCGATCTCGTTCGACGCCCCCTCGGGCAACTTCGAGAACGGCGATCGCGTCCACGCGCAGATCGACGACGCCGTCACCGGTGCCCCGCCTCAGTTCAACAACGCGAGCATGTTCACCATGCCCGACGGCGCCCCGCCGATCATGGAGATGTTCCTGTTCCGCGGGGACGGGGCGCACGACGTCAACGGCGCCGACGACGCCCAGGTGGTTCTGCACGAGTACACGCACGGCCTCTCGAACCGCCTGGTGTGCTGCGACTCCCAAGGGTTCGGTCAGCTGAGCAGCGAGCAGTCCGGGGCCATGGGCGAGGCCTGGAGCGACTGGTACATGTTCGACTACCTGGAGGCCGGTGGCTTCCAGGGCGATACGGCGACCCCCGGTCAGCTCGTGCAGGGCGGGTACGAGAACGTCGACTTCGTCAGCGAGGCCACCGATTGCCCCGCGGGTCAGATCTCGGCGAACTGCCCGAACGGCGGCTACACCTACGGCGACTTCGGCCGAATCTCCGGGTTCGGCCCCGAGGTCCACGCCGACGGTGAGATCTGGGCCCAGACCCTCTGGGACCTACGCAGCCGCCTGATTGCGGTGCACGGCCGCGCCGACGGAATCGCCAGAGCGCGCCGGCTGATCACCGGCGGTATGCGCCGCTCGCCGGGCGAGCCCGACTTCCTCGACATGCGCGACGCGATCCTGGCCACCGACTCGCAGCTGCAGGGCGGCGGCGATCGCGCTCTCATCCGCCAGGTGTTCGCGGCGCGGGGCATGGGCGGCTGCGCCGCCAGCGACAGCGGCTCGGACACGACGCCGACCGAGAGCTTCAGTACCACGGGGTGCGCCTTCAGCACCACGACGGGCGGGGGAACCGGCGGAGGCACGACCGGCGCGCAGCCGCGCCTGCTCTCAGACATCGGCTTCGCCGGCTTCCCGGGCCGGCGCACCAGCCTCAGGCGCGTGCTGCGGCGCGGCCTCGCGGGGCGAGTCTCCTGCGACGTCGACTGCGGCTTCCGGGCCAGCCTCGTCCTGCCGCGGCGCTCGGCGCGCAAGGCGCGCATCCGGGGCCGCGTCGCCGTGGTCTCGCGCGTGCGCGCGAGCGACTCGGCGGGCGGCTCGGGCCGGCGCATCCGGTTCCGCTTCTCACGGCGCGTGGCTCGCAAGCTACGCCGCCTCACCCGCGGCACCGCCATCGAGGTACGGGTGACCGCGAGCGACTCCCGCGGCACCCGGCGCACCGAGAAGAAGAAGCTCCGTCTCAGGCGCTAGCGGTGGCCGAGGTACGGGCCGCAACGCTGCGCGAGGTGGTCGAGGCGCTCGCGCCCCTGGACCGCACGCCGTGCTCGCCCGGCGAGCGCCGGGCCGCCGAGTGGCTCGCCGACCGCCTGCGCGTGGCCGGTTGTCGCGACGTGGCATTGGAGGACGAGCCGAGCTGGGGCACGTTCGCGCCCACCCTGGCGGGCCTGGCCGCGCTGGGAATCGCCGGCGGCCTGCTCGGCCTGGCCGGGCGGGGGCGCACTGGGGCGCTCCTGTCGCTGCTCTCGGTCGCGGGCATCGTGGACGAGGCGCAGAACGGCCCGCGCCTGGTCCGCAGGCTGGTCCGTCGCGAGCGCCGCACGGTCAACGTCGTCGCCCATGCCGGCGACCCCGCGGCGAAGCGCACGCTCGTGGTGCTGGCCCACCACGACGCCGCGCAGACGGGCGTCCTGTTCGACCAGACCCTCCAGACGAAGATCTGGGAGCTCGCGCCGTGGCTGATCGAGGGACGCAAGACCCCGCCGCCGCAGTGGTGGCTGGCGCCAGGCGCCCTCGCGCTGATGCTCGCGGGCTCGCTGACCGGGCGCCGCGGCCTGCAGCTGGCGGGACTCGCCATCGTGGCCCTGGGAGGCGCCCTCATGGCGGACCTCGCGCGCAACGACACCGTCCCCGGCGCCAACGACAACCTGTCGGCCTGCGCACTGATCGTCGCCCTCGCCGAGATGCTGCGCGAAGAGCCGGTGGAGGGGCTGAGCGTGTGGCTGGTCTCGTGCGGCGCCGAGGAGACGCTGCAGGACGGCGTCCGCGGCTTCGTGGCCCGCCACGCCGAGGAGCTCGGGCCGCAGAGCACCTTCTTTCTGGTCCCCGACACGGTCGGCTCGCCGAACCTCGGCCTGCTGGAGGCTGAAGGCCCGATGTGGATGGAGGACTACGCCGGGCCCGAGTTCCGGGAGTTGATCGTCGCCTGCGCGCGCGAGGCCGGCATCGAGCTCGAGCGCGGGCTGCGCGCCCGCGCCTCCACCGACGCGATCGTCCCCAGCCGGGCCGGCTACCCGACGGCGGCGCTCATTTCGCTCACGCCCTGGCGCGCACTGGCCAACTACCACCTCACGAGCGACACGCCCGAAAACCTCGACTACGGGACTGTGGAGGCGGCTACTCGCCTGACGGAGGCCGTGACGCGCGCGCTATCAGCTCCTCGAAGCCCACTCCGCCGGTCATGGTCGGCACATGGTTGAGGTGGGGATCGTCGACCATCGTGGCCATGGTGGCGTCGACGTCCTGCCTTTCGAACTCGGCCGCCATGTGCTCGTCGAACACGGCGCCGATATCGTGCCCGTTCGACAGGGCTAGGCGGCCCGGGTCTGAGCGGCGTCCTGCTCGGGCGGGGCGAAGTAGGCCGAGCCCGCCAGGGCGCGGTCGAAGCCCGACCAGCGCTCGCCATCGGCCAGCGTCTTCTCGATGCGGTCGAAGCTCCCCAGGGTGCCGCCGAGGTTGTCGATCATGTGCACCAGCGTGGCCTCGCGGGTGCAGGGCGTCACGGGGCTGCCGTGCTCGAGCTTGCCGTGATGGGCGAGGACGATGTGCACGACAGCCTGCGCGGTGCCGGCGGGGAAACCCTCTATCGACTCGATGGCGCGGCGCACGCGGTAGTAGCCGAGCGGGATCTCGCCCTCCAGCCGCCCCGCATCGGTGAGGTCGTAGCTCTCGCCCACGAGCGCGTAGGCCTCGATCTTGCCGATGTCGTGCAGCAGCGCCCCGGTGACGGCGACGTCGCGGTCGATACCCGGGAACAGCGCCGCCATCGCGCTCACCCCCTGGGCGACCGACAGGCAATGCTCGAGCAGACCGTGGCGATAGGCCTGGTGGTAGCGCTTGGCCGCGGGGGCCAGCCGCCAGCTGCGGCCGGTCCGCGAGTCGGGACCCAGCAGCCGCTCGAGCAGCTCGCGCAGGTGCGGCTGCTGCACCGTGGCGATGAGGTCGTCGAGGTCGCTGAGCATCTGCTCCAGCGGGATCGGCGACGCTTCGCGCAGGTCCGCCGGCTCGTACTCCTCAGGGGCCGCGGCGCGGACCGTGCGCACCGTCAGCGTGGCGCCGTAGCGCGAATCGACCGAGTACGGCCCCGCCACGCGGACGACCTCACCGGTCTTCGTGCAGTCGATGCAGCCGTCCACGCCGTCCCAGACGACGGCCTCGACGTCGCCGGAGCGGTCGCCAAGGCGAAGCTTGAGGAACGTCTCGCCGTTCTTCTTCTGGCGGCGCGTCTGCTCGCGGACCACGAACACCGAGTCGACCGCCTGGCCGTCGGCCAGCTCGCGGACGAACTGCTTCGTGGATATGAGCGAGGGCTGCTCCATCGGGCTTCGCAAGGTAGGCGCGGTCTCGGACGGTTTAGCCTGCATGCAGGTGAAGTCGCCCCCCTCGCGCGATGTCTGACACGGTCCTGGTCACCGGTCACGCGGGTGGCCTCGGAGGCGGCGTCGTGGGGGTGCTCGAAGAGGCCGGGTGGACCGTCGCGGGGCTGGATCAGGCGGAGGCCGACCTGCTCGACGCGGCCGACGCCCAGCGCGCGATCGGACATGTCGAAGGACTGGCCGCGGTCGTGCACCTGGTGGGGGGGTTCACGTCCGGTCCCAAGGTCCACGAGACCGAGCCCGAGGACTTTGCACGGATGCTCGACCTGAACGTGAAGACCACCTTCAACGTCGCCCGCGCGGCGGTGCCGGCGCTGCTCGACCGGGGCGGGGGATCGTTCGTGGCCGTCTCGGCCCAGGCCGCGCAGAGGCCATTTCCCGGCGCGGCGGGCTACCTGAGCGCCAAGGCGGCGGTCCTCACCTTCGTGCGCGCGCTCGACGCCGACTACGGCAAGGAGGGCATCAGGGCCAACGCCATCCTGCCCTCGATGATCGACACGCCCGCGAACCGCGCGGCGATGCCGGACTCCGACGCCAGCGGCTGGACGTCGCCCCGCCGGATCGGCGAGGTGATCAGGTTCCTGATCTCCAGCGAGTCGTCTCCGGTGCGTGGAGCGGCGATCCCGGTGTAGCCGGGGTGGCCCCGTAGAAGGCCAGCGTGCGCTGACCGAGCTCCTTGGTCACGCCTCCGTTGGCGATGGCTCCCAGCGGCGCGCCGATGAACGGGACCCAGCGCCCGGCGTAGCGCTTGGCCATACGCCGGCCCGCGAACTTGATCAGCCGCGCTGCGATCTGTTCGTCCTGCCTGCGCGTCAGCTTCGTGTGCACCAGCGCCATAGCCATCGACTGGCCCACGCCGTCGAGACCGCGGCGGGCGTCCGCGGGTGTCTGGTAGACCCCCTGCAGGGCCAGCAGCTCGGCCGGTCGCATGGGGTGGTTGGGGTCGTAGCCCATGGCGGCGGCGACGAAGAAGACCATCCGGCTCTGAAGCGTGATCAGCGCCACGAGGTCGGGCGCCGTGGTGACGATCCCGCCGATGCCCAGCGCGCCGCCCTCGAGGCGGGACATGCGGACGTGGCGCTTGACCGCCAGCTGCGCGAGGTCGGCGGGCTGGTGGTGCGCGCGGTGGGTGGCCACCCACTTCTCGGCGTGGGGTCCGAAGCGCTCGGCGGCGGCCAGCGAGATGATCTCCGGCGCGCGATCCGGCTCGGCCCTCAGGCGCTCCCAGATCGATCCGGGAAGGTGGTCTACCTGCTCGAGCTCGGTGGAGGCCTCCACGGCCCCGGAGCTTAGGGGGCCTCAGTTTCAGCGTCTCAGCGGCCCGGTAATACTTCCCGGGGACAGCAAACCGAAAGCGAGACCATGTCGACCGAAGTCAGCGGCAACCAGGGGATCCTGGACGAGGCGGCCTCCGAGGATCGCGAGCAGCTACTCGAGATGCTTCGGAAGGCCTACTGGATGGAGATGGAGACCGTGCTCAGCTACACGGCGAACTCCATCAACCCGGACGGCGTGCGCGCCCAGGAGATCATCGAGTCGCTCCAGGAGGACATCCAGGAGGAGCTCGGCCACGCGCAGCAGTTCGGGCAGCGCATCAAGGAGCTCTACGGCGTGGTGCCGGGCTCGATGGACTTCGCCGCCGAGCAGTCCTTCCTCCAGCCCCCCGACCACCAGACGGACATCGTCCACGTCATCAAGGGCGTGATCCAGGCCGAGTCCGGCGCGATCGCGCACTACGAGACGATCATCGAGTTCTGCGAGGGCCGCGATCCGGTGACCCAGGACATGGTCATCGCGATCCTGCACGACGAGCAGGGGCACCGCCGCTTGTTCGAGGGCTTCCTGCGCGAGTACGAGGCGGAGGGTCGGGCATAGCCGGGACGGAGCTGGTCAAGAGGGGCCCGGACGAGGTCCGCGCCCTCAGCAAGCTCGCCTTCGACGAACTGGCGCTGGCCGCCGGCGGGATAGCCGGCTTTCATCGCGGCATCTCGGATCGCGTGTTCTCGTTCGTAGGGCCGATGGCCTCGCCCGCGCGCGTGGTTCACGACACGATCTCGAGCGGCGCCTACAAGACCGTCGGGCTGGGCTTCCGCGCCGTCGGAGTCGGCGGCGACGCGATGCTCGCGCGCCGCCGCTTCGAGGAGGGCCGGCCCGTCTCCTCCGATCCCCGCGGAGCCAAGGCGCTCGCCGCCCTGGCGGGACTGCGCGGCGACGTGCTCGCGGAGGACGGCAGCGACCTCGTCGAGCCGATGACGATCCGTGAGGACGAGCAGGCCGTCGACCTGCCCTCCGACCCCCTGCCACGGATGGTCGTGTTCACCCACGGGCTGATGGGCACCGAGCACTGGTGGTGCCTCGGCGGGCGAGAGAGCTATGGCTCGCTGCTTCGCGAGGACCTCGGCGTCACCCCCGTCTACGTCCGCTACAACACCGGCCGCCACATCTCCGAGAACGGGCTGTCGCTCGCCGGCCTCCTCGAGGACCTCGTGGACCGCTGGCCGGTCGAGCTGGAGGAGATAGCGCTGGTCGGCCATTCGATGGGCGGCCTCGTCGCCCGCAGCGCCTGCCACCTCGGCGCCGAGCGCGGCGATAGCTGGATCGATCTCGTGCGCCAGACGGTCACACTGGGCACGCCTCATATGGGCGCGCCGCTGGAGCAGCGGGTCCATCGCGGGAGCGCGTACCTCCACAAGCTGCCGGAGACACGGCCGCTAGCCAACTTCCTTCGCAGGCGCTCCTCGGGCATCCGTGATCTGCGCCGCGGCTCGCTCGTGGACGAGGACTGGCGCGACCAGGATCGCGACGAGCTGCGGGCCCGGGCCGTCCACGAGGTGCCGCTGCTTCCCGACGTGACGCACTGCTTCGTCTCGGCCACCGTCACCCGCAGCCCCTCGCATCCGCTGGGCAGGCTGGTGGGCGACTGGCTGGTGCTTCAGCCCAGCGCCTCGGGCATCGGGCGCACGCGACGCATCCCGTTCGAGGAGGAGTACGGCTTCCACCTCGGTGGAGCGGGGCACATTGCCCTGCTGAACCACCCGCGC
>Ga0126307_10000111_pt1 | contig 47743 bp, 37 predicted proteins | sample Plot28_FD_89955 | JGI IMG/M metagenome (GOLD analysis project Ga0126307, IMG submission 89955) | Serpentine soil microbial communities from UC McLaughlin Reserve, CA, USA - Plot28 | ecosystem: Environmental > Terrestrial > Soil > Grasslands | place: USA: UC McLaughlin Reserve, Lake County... | reverse complement strand
CGACGCGCGACCGTTGGGACCGCTCGTCGCGGTCGCTCGCGTGCGTTCAAGAGCAGCAGGAAGTTCGCGTCGAGATCGTCCTCGTCGACGACGGCTCTACCGATGAGACGGCGCCAGAAGCTCGCACCGCTCGACGACCCGGCGTCGCACCGCACGACGCGCTCTCGGCGCGCAGGTCAGCCGACGGATCGAGCGTCGCGGCCTGCGCCGGCTCGAGCGGCTGGCGCACAGCGGCGGCTGCGGCTCCGCGGCCGGCTCAGAGCTCGGCTCGATCGCGACCGGCGCAGCCACCGGCGACCCGGGCGCGATGACGGCTCCGCGGCGAGCGCGGCCGGCGGGGCTGCGCCGGCCGCGATCGAGGGCGACATCGAGCGGCCTGGCGTCAAGGCCGCGTTCGAGCGCTCGGAGTTTCCGCCGGCGGCGATCGCCGTGCCGGCCGGCGACTCGCGTGCGACCCGACCTCAGCCTGCTCGCGGCGGCCCTGGGCGTCGCGCTGATCGCCGCGGCGTTGCGCCGCGAGTTGAGGCGTGGGTGACGCTTCGCCGACGGCGGCGGGCGGGCGAAGGACCGCGGTCGATCTGCTCCGCCGAAGGCACGTCGCCGCCCATCCGGTCGCCTTCGAGGAACACGAGTGCGGTCGCGGGGCCTCAGGGAGCCTGGCCGCTGCCGCTTCTGAGCTCCCGCGGCCGAGTCGGTCCTACGCTGATCGGATGGCTCGTTCTGCCCGGCGGCTCGTCGCACGCGGTCGTGCCGCGGCGGAGAGCGCCCGCCTTAGCCGGACCGCGCGCCGCGTCAAACGGGAGCGTCTCACGTACCTCTCGGTGGGGAAGCTGCGCTCGCTGGAGGGCGCGCTGCGGGCGGTGCTGCGCGCCGAGGTCACCGGCGATGTGATCGAGTGCGGCGTCGCCCTCGGCGGCTCGGGCATCGTGCTTGCACACGGTCTGCCCGACGGCCGCGTGTTTCATGGCTTCGACCTCTTCGGGACCATCCCGGCCCCGACCGCGCGCGACCCTGGCGAGGCGCACGCGCGGTACGCGCGCATCAGCGCGGGCAAGGCGGAGGGGCTCGGTCCGGGCGACCGCTACTACGGCTACGTCGACGACCTGCTCGGACAAGTGGAGGCGAGCTTCGCGCGCCACGGCGTCCCGCCGGCGCCCGGACGCGTCGAGCTGCATCGCGGCCTGTTCGAGGACGTGCTTCAGATCGAGGCTCCCGTAGCGCTTGCGCACGTCGACGCCGACTGGCACGACCCCGTCTCCTGCTGCCTCGCCCGGATCGGCCCACAACTAAGTCGCGGAGGCATGATCGTGGTGGACGACTACAACGACTACGGTGGGTGCCGCACGGCGTGCCATGAGTTCCTCGCCGGGACGCAGGACATGCGCGTGCTCCGCGCCCGCCCTCAGCTGGTGATACAGCGCCTGGCCGACACGCCGCCACCGTCATGATCCCGCTCACCGTGGCGACGATGCTCCTTACGGCCGCGTTGCGGCCCGGCGGCGCCGAACAGCAGCACGTCGCAACCGGCTGGCAGGCGACGGGGACCGTGTCGAAGCCGGCGTGGCGCTTCGGCGAGCGGCGATCGACCGAACTGAATCGCAGCGCGCGGGGCACTCGGCTGTTCGCCCGCGGCAGCTTCTGGAACAGGCGCCTCGCGCCGGCGGCGCGGCTCGATCCGAGCTCCGCCGCACTCGTGTACGCGCTCGCGGCGGAGGTGCAGCGTGAGCTCACGGCGGGCATCGGGCCGTGGATAGCGACCGGCGACGGCAGCACACCGCTCTACCGCGTCGGCCGCAGACAGGCGCGAGTGCCCGTTCGGCTCGAGCGTCGCCACCTCCACGGCGGCGAAGCCCTACAGCGCGCATTCGCGTCCGTGCCGATCCCGCGCGACGCGCAACCCGCGGCGGGAGCCGATCGCCACATGACCGTCTGGCAGCCTTCGAAGGACTCGCTGTGGGAGTTCTTCGGCGCGAGCCGAGATCCCGATGGGTGGCACACGCTGTGGGGTGGTGCGATCCGTCGCGTCTCTAAGAGCCGCGGCTACTACGGCCGTAGGGCGTGGCCGGGCGCCACGTCGAACTGGGGCGCCACCGCGAGCAGCCTCCCGGTGATCGGCGGCACGATGCTGCTCGCTGAGCTCAACGCGGGCCGAATCGGCCACGCGCTCGCGATCAACGTGCCGGCGGCACGTGGGGGCGTGTTCACATGGCCCGCACAGCGCACCGATGGCACTGGTCCGGCGACGGCGCTGCCCGAGGGAGCGCGCCTGCGCCTGGACCCGGGCTTGAAGATCGCGAAGCTGCGACTGCCCAAGCTGACGCGCATGATCGCCGTGGCGGCACAGCGCTACGGCATGGTCGTGCGGGACCAGACGCGCCACGCAATCTCGCTCTTCGGCGAGGACCCATCGCGGTTCCCTCCGGGCGTGTTCTCGAAGCACTACCGGGGCAAGACTCCGGCCCAACTGCTCGCCCGCTTCCCATGGAACCGGCTTCAGGTGCTCGAGATGCACTTGTGCAGCCGGCCTCCGTGCCGCCGCCACTGATCTCGCCCACGTACACTCCGCGCGTCCTGTCCTCCCAGCGTCGCAATCAGGGATCGGGCGACGTCACCGTCGTCATCCCCAGCCGGGACCGGTGGCAGCTCTTGCGAACCGCCCTCGCGAGCGCGCTCGCACAGAGGAACGTGGAGGTGGACGTGGTCGTGGCCGACGACGGGTCGATCGATCGAACGCCGAACGAGCTTCGCAAGCTGGGCGACGAACGCGTCCGGGTCGTTCGGCTCGAGCCCTCCAAGGGCGTGTCTGCGGCCCGCAACCTCGGCCTGGTTCACGTCCGCGCGCCGTGGGTCGCGTTCCTCGACGACGACGACGTATGGGCACCCGGCCACCTCGCGGCAATGCTCGATGCGGTTCGCGACTCGGGACTGGAGCGCGAGCGCGTGGGCCTCGTCTTCAGCGGTCACCTCGACCTGGACGCCGATCGCCACGTCACCGACTTGTCGCCTGCGGTGCCGGCGGACTCCATCCATGCCGGACTGCAGCGGATGAACGTCGTCGGCTGCCCGTCACGCGTACTCCTGCGCACCGAGGCGGTGCGCGCCGTCGGCGGCTTCGACGCGCAGCTGTCGATCCTCGCGGACTGGGATCTCTGGGTCCGCGTCGTCGCCGGCAACGAGGTGGTGCGCTGCCCCGAGCTGCTCGTGGGCTACATGCACCACGCGGGGAACATGCACCTCGACGCTGAGCGCTTCCTCGCCGAGCTTGCAACGCTCCGAGAAAAGCATGGCTGGAGCCGGCGCGGATCTCGCGACGCCGTGTTCGGGGACCTGCTCCCGAGCTATCTGGCCGCGACGTACCGGACGAGAGGGCGTCGCTTCACGGCCGCCCTCTGGTACTCGCGCGCGTTCCGCGCGCGCCACGATCCGCGCGACCTCGGCCGGATCGCCGGCGTCCTCCTCGGCGAGCGGCTGATCGAGCTCTCACGGCTGGGCCGGAGCACGAACGTAGACCCGTCGCTCGGCCGCTGGCTCGAGGATGTGCGCCGGGCCGAGCGAGCGCCGACGACCGGGCTGGCTCCTCCGCCCGGGCTCTACAGCGACACCGCGGCGACGTGATGGCCTACGCGATCGCCGACGTCGAGTTAACCGAGCCGCTGCCGGGACTTGCCCTCGATTCTGCCGAGGTCGGCGCGTTCATCCTGCTGCGCGCCGACGGCCGTCCCGTTCATTACTCGATGCATTCGCTGCCTGCCGGCGCGCGCTTGAGCGCCGAGGAGCTCGAGCGCCTCCTCGGCCGGCCCGTCGCCGGCGCGCTGCTCGAGTACGCGGTGCTCGCCGAGCTGCGCCCGCCCGTGGCGTTTCACCCGGTCGACCTGACCGTCGCGATCTGCACTCGCGCGCGGCCGCAGCTGCTCGCCAGCTGCCTCCGCAGCGTCCTGGCGCTGCGGCCCGAGGATGCGGCCGACCCACGCCACTTCGACGTACTCGTGGTCGACAACGACCCGCCCGACGACGCGACGAAGCGGCTCGTCGAGGGAATGCCCGGCATCCGCTACGTCCGCGAGCCGCGTCCGGGGCTCGACTTCGCGCGGAACCGCGCGCTGGCCGATGCGGCGGGAACGTGGATCGCGTACCTCGACGACGACGTCGTGGTGGATCACGGGTGGCTCGACGGGCTCGAGGAAGCGGTCGCAGAGAACCCGGACGCGGCCTCGGTCACCGGGCTCGTGCTGCCGTTCGAGCTCGCGACGAGCGCGCAGATCATCTTCGAGCGCCGCGGCGGCTTCGGGCGCGGCTGCCGCAAGCTCCGCTTCGCCGGGCCCGCCGGACCCGACAACCCGCTTTTCCCGCTCGGCGCGGGGATCTTCGGCGCCGGCTGCAACATGATGCTGCGGGCGGACGTCGTGCGGGCGCTCGGGGGTTTCGACGAGGCGCTCGACACCGGTCGTCCGCTCGCGGGTGGCGGCGACCTCGATATCTGGTCGCGGATCGCCCGAGCGGGCCACCCGCTCGCATACGAGCCGCGCATGCTCGTCTTCCATCGCCACCGACGGGATCACGCGAGCCTGCGGCGTCAGTACTGGTCGTGGGGCGAGGGCTTCATGGCCTACCTGAGCAAGACCGCGAGCGTCGACGCGACGCAGCGGAGCAAGGCCGCACGACTCGTCGCCTGGTGGCTGCGCTACCAGGCGCGTAGCGTCGCCGCGAGCATGCCGCCGCGCCGCGATCTCCCCGCCGACCTGGCGCTCGCCGAGCTGGCTGGAGGGCTCGTCGGCCTCGGCGGCAGCTACGGGCGCTCACGACGCCGGACCGCAAGGATCCGTGCGGCCGATGCCTGACCTGCGGCCGCGGCGCATCGTTCACCTCGACCTTGCCTGCGGCCTGCCGCGCAACGGGCTCGAAGCGGCGGGCAGCCCGGTCCTCCTGGTCGCCTGGTGGCACGATCTTCCGCTCGGCTACGAGCACATCCATCGGGGAGCGACCGAAGCCGAGCTCGCCGCGCGCCTGGCCCGCCTCGTTGCGCCCTCAGTCGGGCGGCGACTGCTCGGCGACGGCTACTCGCCGCCGCGACCGGGGCTGTCGTCGGCCGCTCCACCGAGTGTCGCCGCGGTTCGGGCGCTCGGCGACCCGCTGCGCCGGCTCGAGGCGGAACCGCCAGCCGAGCCGGCGTACCGCCCCTCGGCGTCGCTGGCGGTCTGCACGCGCAACCGGCCGGCGGCGCTCGAGCGCTGCCTGCGCTCGATCGAAGCGGCGGTCGAGACACCGCACGAGGTCCTCGTAGTTGACAACGGTCCGCACGTTGCCGGCACGCGCGCGGTGGTGGAGCGCTTCCCAGCGGTCCGCTACGTGCCGGAGCCACGGCCTGGTCTGAGCGCCGCGCGCAACGCCGCGGTCCGGGCGGCGCGCGGCGACCTGGTCGCGTTCGTCGACGACGACGTCGAGGTGCATCCGCGGTGGCTTGCGCCGTTGCGCGGCGCCTTCGCGGAAGCGGACGTGATGGCGGTTTGCGGGCTCGTGCTCCCCGCCGAGCTCGAGACGCCGGCGCAGGTCGCGTTCGAGATCGTCCACGGAGGCTTCGGGCAGGGCTGCGAGCGGGCGCGCTATGCCCGCGAGTTCCTGCGAGCGACGGTCGGCCACGGCATGCCCGTGTGGAAGATCGGGGCAGGAGCGAACATGGCGATCCGCCGCAGCGCGTTCGACCTGGTCGGGGACTTCGACGAGCACCTCGGCGCGGGTGCGGCGGGCTGCAGCGAGGACTCGGAGCTGTGTTACCGGCTCATCGCCGAGGGTTGGGCGTGCCGCTATGAGCCGGACTCCGTCGTGTTCCACCAGCATCGCCGGGAGACCGCGGCGCTTGCCGGCCAGATCCAGGACTACACGCGCGGGCACGTCGCCGCGCTGTTCGTCCAGTTCGCCCGCTTCCACCACGCCGGCAACCTGCGCCGCGCGTTCCTCGCGCTGCCCAAGCACTTCGCCAAGCGGACGCTGCGAGCGCTGGTCCGCCGCTTGGCGGCGCGCGCCGGGCTCGTCGCCCGGGGCCCGGTGGACACGTTCCGCCCCGAGCTGACCGGCTATCTGCGCGGCCTGGCGTACCTTCCGCTCGCCGCGACGCCGCGGCCCCCGCGGCACAAGGCGGCGCTCGGCCCGTTCCTGAGCCGCAATCCCTTCCCGCGTCCCCACACGCTCGGCTTCTTCTACCGCGAAAAGATGCGCGCGATCCACCGGGTCGCGCCCGACCTGGGGGCCGGCGAGGTGCTCGAGGTCGGCGGCGGCCGCAGCGGCCTCGCCCGCCTGCTCTTTCCGGGGGCTCGCGTCACCACGATCGACCTCGACGCCGAACACGCGGCCGCGGACGTCAACCGAGATCCGCGCGTGCGCTTCGTCGTCGCAGACGCCACTGACCTGCCGTTCCCCACCGCGTCGTTCGACGTGGTCACGTTCTTCGACGTGCTCGAGCACATCCCGGACGACGCGCGAGCGGCCGCCGAGGCGCTACGCGTGCTGCGTCCTGGCGGGTTCGTGCTCGTCACGACGCCGAGCCGGAACTGGCGCTTTCCCTACCACCGTGCGCTCGCGCCGATCTGCCCGACCGACGACGAGATGATGGCCGAGTGGGGCCACGTGCGGCGCGGCTACGCGCTCGCGGACCTTGCGCGGCTGTTCGGGCGCCCGCCCATCAAGACAGCGGGCTTCATCTCGCCGCTCAGCGTGCTCGGCCACGACCTTGCCTGGGCCAGGCTCCCCGAGCGCTTGCGCCGGGCGCTGTGCGGGCTCGTCAGCCCGTTGACCTGGCTCGGCTACGCCCTGCAACCGGCGTCGCGGACCGGCACGGAGGTCGCGGCCAGCTGGCGCAAGCCGGAGCACTGATGCCTTCGGTCGCGCTGCTGCCGTGGGGCGACGTCGTCGAGGACTTCCTGGATCCGCTCGGGATCGGGCTCGAGGGCCTGCGCGACGAGCTGACCGGCGGCTGGCTGTTCGGGATCGTCGAGGCGCTGGGCCGGGCGGGCGTCGAGCCGTCAGTCGTCGTCGTCTCGCGCTCTGTCGGCGAGCCGGCGCGCTGGCGTCACGGGCCGACCGGCGTGCCGCTCGTCGTGCTCCCGTCGCCGCGCATCTACCGCGGGCTGCGCCGCACGGTGGCCGACCCGTACGGATGGTCGGCGAACGACTCCGCCCGGACGCCGGGCGCGCGCGGCCGGCTCGCCGCCCAGCCCGGCCGGCAGCTCGCTCCGTACGTAGCCACGCCGCTGCGGGCGCTGGCGCGCGAGCTGCGCCTGCTGCGCGCGGACGCGCTGCTCTGCCAGGAGTACGAGTACCAGCGGTTCGACGTCTGCGTGGCGCTCGGGCGTGCTCTGCGCCTGCCGGTGTGCGCCACGTTCCAAGGCGCCGATGCGCCGCGGACGGGGCTCGAGCGCCTCGTGCGGCCGCTGGCGATCCGCAGCGCACGCGCGCTCGTCGTCGGCGCATCGGGCGAGGCGGAGCGTGTCCGCGCGCGCTACTGCCTGCCGGCGGAGCGGGTGGCGCGGATCCCGAACCCGCTCGATGTCGAACCCTGGGGCCGCGGCACGCGGGCCACGGCCAGGGCCGAGCTGGGCTTGGCGGAGGACGCCCTGGTCGTTGCCTGGCACGGGCGCGTGGAGCTCCATCGCAAGGGCCTCGATCTGCTGCTCGGCGCGTGGAGCGAGCTTGCGGCGGCTCCCGGACCCCCGCGGCGGCTGCTGCTCGTAGGCACCGGGAAGGAGGCGGACGCGCTGCGCTGGTCGATCCGCGCGGATGCGCTGCCGGGCATCGTGTGGGTGGACGAGTACGTCCTGGACAAGGAGCGCCTGGCGGCATACCTCGCCGCGGCGGACGTCTACGCGTTCCCGTCGCGCCACGAGGGCTTCCCGGTGGCGCCACTCGAGGCGATGGCGAGCGGGCTGCCGGTCGTGGCCAGCGCCGCATCCGGCGTCGCCGAGATCGCCCCCGATGGCGAGCGCTCCGGCGTCGTGGTGGTTCCGCGCGATGCCGGCGCGCCGTTCTCCGCGGCGCTCGCCGGTCTGCTCGACGATCCCGCGCGGCGCGCGAGCGTCGGACGGTGCGCCCGCCGGCGCGTGGAAGCCGCCTTCTCGCTCGAGGCGGTGGGCCGTCAGCTGCGCGCGGTGCTGCTGGCGGCGGGTTCTCCCACCTCCCAGCAGTGTGGCGGCCGGAACACGCCGCCGTCCGACGAGGAGCCGACCACCCGCAGCGGGTGAACGTGCCAGTGATAATCGTAGGCGTAGCGCCACTCGCGCTCGTACGCGCCGACGTCGATGAAGTACTCGCCGGGTATGAGGTCGAGGCGTTCGAAGCGCAGCGTAAAACGGCGTTCGCCGGCGATCTGCTGCACCGCCAGGCCGTCGTTGACGGTGTTCGTGTCGTAGCAGCCGATGCCGTCGAGGGCGCGCGAGATCGTGAGGCCGACGATGGGCGCCACCACCGGTCGGTCGGGTGCCGTCCTCACGACGAACGACACCTCGAGCGGGCCGCCGCTGGTCATCTCCGAGACCGGCCGCCCCAACCCGTCGCGCAGCTCGACGTGCTCGATCGTGGCCTCTTGGCTTCCGAAGCGGTTGCGCCGCAGCTCGAACTCGCCCGACGGCCCGTTCGGTGCGGGCGTACGGGCGCGCGTCTCGGAGTGCATCGCGTCGCGGTACTCCGCCACGACCGCCTCGGCCTCACCGATCGCGCGTACCGCGCCAGCCTCGAGCCACACCACCCTGCTGCACTCCCGGGCGACCTCGTCGAGGCTGTGCGACGCGAACAGGACACCGGCACCGTCGGCGCAGCGCTGGCGGACGTAATCGAGGCACTTCTCGCGGAATCGCACGTCGCCGACGGCCATCACCTCGTCCAGCAGCAGCGCGTCCGGAGCGAGCTGAGCCAGCACGCCGAACGCGAGCCGTAGCCGCATCCCGTCGCTGTAGGTTCGGAGCGGCGCGTCCTCGAAACCCTCCAGCTCGGCGAACGCGATGATCTCCGGCATGAGCGCTCGCGCTCGCCGAGCCAAGACCCCGGCAGCGAGGGCCGTCGTCAGCGCGTTCTCACGCCCGGTGAGGGCAAGGTCGAAGAGATCGCCGAGGTTCAGGATCGCGGCCGTCTCCTCGGGCAGCAGGACGCGCCCTCGGCTTGGAGACGAGAGGCCCGCGGCGAGGCGCAGCAACGTCGACTTGCCGGCCCCGTTGAGGCCGATGACGCCGGTGAACTCCCCCCGGCTCACCGAGAACGAGACATCGCGCAGGACCCACCGCTGCTCGCCGCCGCCGAGCAGCCCCGGCACCCGCCGATCGATCGTCTCGCGCAGGGTGCGCGCAGCCCACCGCGGGTACGCCTTCCACACCTCCTCGAAGCGAATGCGCTCGGCCATGAATCACAGACGATCGGCGAAGCGCGGCGCCAAGCGCGTGAAGGCTCGGTGCCCGAGCACAAGGAACGAGACGCTCACGGCCGCTACCACGGCGAGCCGCACGATCCCCGGTCCCGGCGTGCCGAGCAGCAACGAGCGGTACGCCTCGATGAGGGTCGTCATCGGGTTGAGGTCGAGGATCCAGCGGAAGCGCTCCGGCACCCGGCTGCGGTCGTAAAACACTGGCGTGAGGTAGAAGAGGATCATGAGCGCGACGCCGATGAGGTTCGGCACGTCGCGCAGGAACACGCTCACGCCGGCCACCAGCCAGCCGAGCCCCGCGACGAGCGCGAGCTGCAGCACCAGCAACGCCGGGCACGCCAGCAGTCCCCATTCCAGCCCAGTGCTGAGAGCGAGCATCAACACCAGCACCGGGAGCGCGAAGAGCACGTCGACGAGCGGCACCATCGCGGCCACGATCGGCAGCACGGAGGACGGCAGCCGCGGCTGCATCACGAGGTGGCGCTGGGTCAGCACGGAGCTGGTCGCGGCGCTCACGGCTCCCGAGAACCATGTCCAGGCCATCAGGCCGACGAAGAGGAAGACGGGGTAGTTCTCGATGTCGAGGTCGAAGACGTTGCCAAAGATGAAGACGAGCACGGCGAGCTGCGCGAGCTGGCGCGCGACCGGCCAGCCCCAGCCGAGCAGCGTCAGGTGATGCGAGGATTTGAGCTGCCGCGCGGTGAGGTGCAGGACGAGCGCCGTGAAGGCGCGCGGGCGCAGCGGGCGCGCTCCGGCCGGGCGCAGCGCGGGCTCAAGTGGGGGAGCGACCGCGAATTCAGCCGGCATGGCTCGAAGTCGGGACGGCCGAGTTCATTGTCCTCCGCCGACCGCAAGTACCGCGAGCGAGAACGGCATTGTCGGCCTACTCCGCGACTGCAGCAGCCGATTGATGCGCTGAAGCGCGGAATGGATGCCGCGTTGCCCGGTGAAATCCGTGTTGCCGCACCGCTCGCACAGCGGGTGCTGTCCGGGAGCGTAGTAGTAACAGCGCAAGCATGATGGACCGTCCGTAACCACCAGGCGGGCCATTTCGGCTGCTGTGGCGGTCCGAATGTACGCGTCTCGACCGCGCTGAATCCGTCTAGATCGGCGATGAGCGATTCGGCCGGTGAGTGACTGGCGATGACCCCAGACACGTCCGCGCCAGTTGCATCCGGGGCAGCGCACGTTCCGGAACGCGAGATCCTCGCGATACGGGACCGAGATCAGCAGATAGCGACGCGTGACACGGCGCATCTCGGCGAGCGCCGCCACATACTCCTTCCGCGGCATGTGCTCGAGCATCTCGCTCGACAGCACCAGATCAAATGAGTCGTCCGCCAACGGCAGCCGAGTCGCTGACGCCTCGATCGCAGTCGTCTCGAGATGCGAGAGAGCCGTTGAGCTTGTGTCAACGCCGACCACCTCCCGGGTCCTAGCCAATCGGTTCGTGATGGCTCCTTCGCCACACCCGACGTCGAGTATGGGCTCGACGTCGTGAGGGATCATCTCCTCGAACATGCGCGTGCGAAGCTGAATCTTCGGGTCGTCCGCGAGCCCTCCCCACACGTCTCGCTGATCGAATCGATCGCGCACCCTCACGTCTGCAAGCTTAGGCATGCGCCCGTCCGTCCGCGCGCGTCATTGTCCACCTCTCGCGCTGGCGTGCGCCGCGGCGGGAACCGATCCCGCTCCGGCAGGACCGGCGGTTCTGCTCGAGCCCTACCCATGCCCAGTATCCCGGCAGCCGACCACGATGATCCACGCGTTCCATCACATCGCGCAGTCACGCTCCCCGAGGCTCGGCCGTATCCAGCGCTGAAAGGAACCACGAACGGCGGCCCAACGGCGGGCTCGGGGACGAGAACGCAGCTGGTGTTGCTGCGAACGCTCGTCGGCGCCAAGGCGCGAGCCTGACGCGCCAGGCGGGCGCACTTGCATCCGCTCCCTGGTGGCGCAGGCGTCCGCGTTACTGCTGCTGATGGGCGTTGACGAGGCTCGTGCCGAAGACGGAGCTCGGCGCCTACTCGCAGCTCGGATTCATGTTCGGCATCGTCTCACCGCTGCTCGTCGCCGGGATCCCGGCGGCGTTGCTGTATTTCATCCCATGCTCCGACGATCGCGGCGAAACTCGCGTGGGTCGGGGAGGCGTACGTCGTGTTGGGAGCCCTCGGCCTCGCCACCTCGGTCCTCGTAGCGGTCGGCCGTAAACCGATCGCTGAGGCGCTCGGCAACCCGAAGCTCTCCGAAGCCTGCTGATCTATTCGCCGTATCCGTTCTGCGCCTTCGTCACCGGGGTGATGCCGATGGCACTCGTGGCGACGCCGCCGCCCGGGGCTCGCCCCTTCGCTCAAGGCGCTCGCGGGCGTGCTCGTCGCCGCCGGGGTACTGGGAGGGACCGTCATCAGGCCTGACGCGCGACACATGGCCGCAGGGCTCGTGCTCGGCCAGGCCTGTACCGCGCTCGTGGCGACGTACGCGGTGCACCGGACGATCGGCATCTCGGTCCAGCGGACAAAGGCGAAGCGTGGCGCTCTCGCCCTGCTTCGCTATGGCGTGCCCTTGGCGCTGACAGGCCTCGCCGGGAAGTTCGCGTTCCAGTTCGACCGGCTGGCCGTCAGTCGCAAGTTCACGCCGACGCTCTATGCGGTCTATGTCGTGGGAGCCGTGGAGTTGCCGCTGACGGCGAGCGAGCAGCCGGCGGTGAACTGGGTGCTGGTCCCAGCGCTCTCACGTCATTACGTCGCCGGGGATCTCGCGGGCTGGGCGCAGTTCAACGACACCTTCGCCAGCGAAGAGGACTGCGTCGCGTTCATGCCGTCAGGCGCCGCCGCGCGCCGCAGTACCCTGCGCCACAGCATCTTGACCTCAGCTGAGTACGAAGCAATCCGGGCTCGCATGCTGCTCGCCGCCGTGGGGCTGTTGGCGGTCGCCGCCGCGGCGACCGCTGGTCTCGTTGTCGTGGGGCTGTCCGGCCCGGACCCGGAAACCGGAACCGTCAGGCCGCCGAGCGCCGCGCCGGCCGCGTCCCCAGAGACCGATGAAACGGCGTCGAAGGCCGCCTCGCCGCCGACCGTACGGCGTCCCGTGACCGATCGACTCTTCGCCCGCGACAGCTTCTGGAACGAGCGGCTTCACGACGAGACCCCGCTCGATCCGAGCTCCGCGGTCCTGGTCCAAGCACTCGTCGGCGAGGTGCAGCGCGAGCGCGACGCCGTCATCGGGCCGTGGATCGCGACCGCAGAAAGCAGCACCCCGTTGTACCGGGTCGGTCCCTCACAACCGACGGTCCGCGTCCGCCTCGAGCGCAAGAACCTTCCCGGCGGGAAGGCGTTGGCACGAGCCTTCGCGAAAGTGCCGATCCCGAAGGACGCCAAGCCCGCCGCCGGCAGCGACAGGCACATGGCGATCTGGCAGCCGTCCACCGACAAGCTGTGGGAGTTCTTCGGCGCGCGCCGCACGGATGACGGGTGGCGGACAAACTGGGGCGGCGCGATACGCCGTGTGTCCAAGAGCCCGGGGTACTACACGGCTCGGGCGTGGCGGGGCGCGACGCGCAATTGGGGCGCGACGGCAAGCAGCCTTCCGGTCATCGGGGGAACGATGCTGCTTGACGAGCTCAAGCAGGGCGAGATCGATCACGCGCTCGCCATCAACCTTCCCAGGCCGCGCGCGGGGCAGTTCGCCTGGCCCGCGCAACGGACCGACGGCACCGGACTTCCCACGACGCTCCCGGAGGGCGCGCGTCTCCGGCTCGATCCCACGCTGAATCTCGAGGAGCTCAACCTCCCGAGGTTGACGAGGATGATGGTCGAGGCGGCGCAGCGTTACGGGCTCGTCGTGCGCGACCAGACCTACAACGCGATCACGTTCTTGGGCGAAGACCCTTCGCCCCGCAGCCGAAACCCCTACAAGCGGTACTACCTCGGTCGGCCGCCGAGCGAGCTGCTCACCAACTTCCCCTGGGACCGGCTCCAGGTGCTCGAGATGCACCTGTGCACGAGGCCGCCTTGTGAGCCGGACTGATCACGACGCTGCTGGTCAAGCGATCCAGCCGTCGTACCCCCGGGATCCGACGTAGAGGCGCGACGTGGTTGTAGACCTCGCCGTTGGAGGGGATCCAGACCGAGTCGTCCTCATTGGGCATCGGCTGCTGACCGGCGTCGGAGCGGTCGATGATCGCCAGCCGGCGGTGCCCGAGCGCGATCCGCCTGGCAGCGCGCACCGCGGTGTCCCCTCCGTCTGGTCCACGGTGCCGCAGCGTGTCCGGCATGCGGGTGACCGTCGCCTGGTCGGCGGGAAACTCGTCGTTGACCCCAGCGCCGCTCCGGCGATGCCGCACACGCTCGCCCCGCTATACGCCGACGCCCGGACGACCGGGTAACCGCGTCGACCAGGCAGCCCCGGCAGCACGCGTCGTGGCACGCGGTCGGCCGCCGGCCGTACGTTCGGGGGCACGCACGCCTGTACCGTACCCGCGCCCGCGCCGCGACGTCATCCCAATGCCTCCCATCGCGTATCTCACGGATCATTATCCCGCCGTCTCGCACACGTTCATCCAGCGCGAGGCGCTCGCGCTGCGGCGGCGTGGCGTCGACGTGCGGACGTTCTCCATCCACCGCGTCGGGACCGAGCACTTGCTCTCGGGCGATGACCGCGCCGCGTTCGCCACCACGGAATCCCTGCTGCCGGTCGGGGCCGCCGCGCTCATCGCGGCGCACGCGGCCGCGTTGGCCCGGCATCCGCGCGCCTATCTCGCGGCGCTACGCGACGCGCTGCGCTTGCCCGCCGAGTCACCGCGCGGCCGGCTCTGGCAGCTGTTCTACTTCGCCGAGGCGGTACTGCTGTGGCGGGCATGCCGGCGCGCCGGCATCCGCCACGTACATGCCCACTTCACGACCCCTGCCGCGGACGTCACGCACCAATTCGCCCGCTTCGCGCGCCGGGCGTGGCGCGGAAAGGCGACCTGGAGCTTCTCGGCCCACGGTGTCGACATCGATGTAGCCGATCAGTCGATGCTGGCGGAGAAGGTCCGCGATGCAGATCTGGTCGTGTGCGTGAGCGACTTCGGGCGCAGTCGGCTGATGGCGCTGGTGGATGAGCAACACTGGGGCAAGCTTCACGTCGTCCGCTGCGGCGTCGACCTGAGGGCCTTTCCGCCCGCGCCGCGGAGCTCGGGCGCGACCTTCTCGATCCTCTGCGTCGGGCGGCTCGTCGCGATCAAGGCGCACGGCGTGCTGCTGGAGGCGGTGGCGGCGCTGGTGGCGGCCGGCGTAGACGCTCACCTGACGCTTGTCGGCGACGGGCCGCGCAGGGAGGCGCTCGAGGCGCTCGTGCGTGACCGGAGACTAGCTGACCGCGTGCGGTTCGCCGGCCGTGTGGGCCAGGACGAGATAGGCGCGTTCTACCGGGCCGCCGACGTCTTCTGCTTGCCCAGCTTCGCCGAGGGCGTTCCGGTCGTCCTCATGGAGGCGATGGCGTCCGGGCTGCCCGTGGTATCTACGCGCGTCAACGGTATCCCGGAGCTGGTCGAGGACGGCGTGTCCGGCCTCCTGGTGGCGCCGGGAAGAAGTGACCTGCTGGCGGAGGCGCTGCGCACGCTGGCTGACGACGCGGCATACCGCGCTGAGCTCGGCGACGCCGGCAGGGCTCGCGTGGCTGCGTCGTTCGAGGTCGACGCATGTGCCGAGCAGCTCGCCGGACGCTTCGCTGCGTTCTCGTAGCAGACATGGGCTGGCGTCAACGCGTCGCGAGCACCGCCCCGACCGCCTCCGCGTAGCCGTCCGCCGCGCGTTCCGGCGTCCGGTCGCGGACCGCTTCGTGCGCAGCGTGGCCCAGGCGCCGGCGCAACTCGGGATCGCGCGCCAGCGCGACAAGCGCCCGAGCCCACGCTGCGCTGTCATCGGGATCGGCCACGAAACCGTTGACGCCGTCACGCACGATGTCGGCCGTGGCGCCGGCAAACGGGGAGGCGAGGAGCGGAAGGCCACTGGCCGCCGCCTCCAACACCACGATGCCGAACGGGTCGTCGAGGGTCGGGAACGCGAACACGTCGGCCTCGGCGTAGACCGCGGGGAGACCGGGCTGGTCGACGAAGCCGCGGAACTCGACATCGAGGCGCAGCTCGCCTGTCAGGCGCCGCAGCGCCGCCTCCTCGGGGCCGGTTCCGACCAGCATGATCCGCAGCGGGACCTCGGACGCCGCCGCGGCGGCCCCCCGCAGCAGCCGGTCGATGCCCTTGCGAGGAATCAGCCGGCCTACGTGCAGCACCGTCAGCGGGCCGCTCCTCGAACCGCGTTGCCCCGCCACAGCCTGAAACGGCGCGATGTCGGTTGCGTGCGGCGCCGGGAACACGCGCTCGGGCGGCACGCCGAGCTCGACGAATCGCTCCATCGCCGGCACACTGTTCCCGACGCACGCGGCGGCCCGCGGCAGGAGCAACCGCCGTGCGACGTGCCGCGCTCGTCCGAACGCCCGCTCGGACTGCGCAGTGCCGTCGCTGTGGATCACGAGCGGGGTCCCGGTCACCGCACCGTAGACCGCGGCCGACACCGTGGGGAACGAGAATGCGGGGCTGATGACGGCCGCCGGGCGCTCGGCGATCAGGGCGCCGAGGATCCGCGGCGTGGGATAGACGGCAGCGTTGTCGCGGTTTCGCCGCTCGATGCGCAAGCCGCCGAGCATGCGATAGCGGAATCCGAGATCCTCGCCGAAGACCCAGTCGCCGCCTCGGCCCCCGCGCTCCGCGCAGAACACGGCGGTCAGATCGACGCGACGGCCGAAGGCGCGCAGCACGGCGACCATGTACGGCGTGGGAATGTCGGTGAGGAAGGCCACGCGCGGCGAGACCGTTCTCTCGCCCGGCGGGCCGGCGGGATGCCGTGTTTCGGACGACACCGACTCACCCTGCTGACCATGCGCTCACAGCGGCTTCCCGATTCGCTCGGACGCGAGCCGCCGCCCGATCTCGACGCCCTGTTCGAGCGAATCGGCCCAGGTGACGAGCTCGCTCTCCCGGGTCCACGTCTCGTAGAAGCTCCGGATCTTGCCGCTGACGTTGTCCGTCACAACGTGTGGGATCCCGAGAAGCAGGGACAGGATATGCGCGTGAAGCCGATCTGTGACGACGACCCGAGCCGAGCCGAGCAACTCGATCCCGCGCCGCAGATGCTCCATCGAGATGCCGCCCCATGCCAGCACGGCAGCGTGCGCCAGTGCGTCGCTCGCGGCACGCCCGCGGCCCGGACGGCGATCCAGCTCTCGAGCGATCCGCTGCAAGGCGCGTTCGTGGAGGCCCACGGGCGGCGTGGTCCAGTCCTCGGTCGCCACGCCGAGCGGAATTCGCCGGGCGGCGCGCGCCTCATGGTCAGTGCGTGCCAGGACGAGCACATCCCGCTGCGGCGGGCGGCTCGGCCGGAGCCTTCCGAGGGCAAAGGCGGCATCCGGGGTCAGGATCGCGCGTATGCCCAGGTGCTCGGCGGCGAAGACTCGGCTCTGCTCGTCCCGCACGAGGAGCGTGAACCCGCGATGTCGCTCGAATGCGGACCGAGCCCGCGCAATCGAGTCGGCATGGGAGAACGCGACGCTCTGCGGCAGCTGGACGATGGGATTCCCCGGGAACTCGGCGAGGATGCGTTCGCGAAGATGCTGGTGCGCGGGCCAGAGGTCGCCGAGGTTGCCGCCGCCGTGCAAGAGGATGGGCCGTGAGCCGATTCTGCGCTGTAGCCGCGCTCCGTCACTCGAAGGCGTCGCAGGGATGTACAGCGCACGCCGTCCGAGCGCCTTGAGCGCCGCCAGTTCGCCGAGCAGGATCGCGTTGTCGCCCACGTTGGCGTGATTGGGGATGTCGAGAAGCACGACCGACCGGCCGGGCGGGAGCGCGCGGGCCAGGGCCCCGAGCAGCTGCGCGTGTTGCTGCGCCAGCAGTCGCTCCTCGTGCGGCCGCGGGTCACCGCCTGAAGGAGGCGACGCGGCGGCTCGCATCACCGCGCGCGTGCTCATGCTCCGTGTAGGGTCGGATCGAGCGGGGGCGCCGGTCGTGCGCGCCACTCGCGCTCGCCGACGTAATCCCCGACGATCGTCGCGAGCTGGACGCAGAAGTAGCGAGCGACGTGGAGTTGGAGCAGCTCGAGCACCGTGGGCTCATAGTCGAGCGCGACCACTCGAGATAGTCGTCGCAGCCGCTTGGGTGGCAGGTAGAGCCGCGGTTGCCGGAACATCGGCACGGTGCTCCTCACAGCCCCCGTAGCGAGGCGACGGCGTGGAGCGTACGAGATGCCCCCGCGATACGCCTTGTTGGCCACGTCGCGGAGTCGCACGCGCGGCGGGTGCGTGAGCCGCACCTCTGGCGCGTAGTCGAGTCGCATCCCCGCCGCTCTCAGCCGCCAACCGAACTCCTCGTCGTCCCCACCGTAATTGGCGAGGCGCTCGTTGAAGCCTCCTACGCGGTTGGCGGCCGAGCGGCGAACCCAGAAGTTCGCCCCAGCCGCATAGCCGGCCGGCACGTACATCTCCTGGTCGAGGTAGGTCGTCGCGTCTACGAGAGCCGCGATAGTGGGCTTCGGCCCGACCGGCATCGTGATCCCGCCGGCGAGGTAGTCCACCGTCGGGTCCCCGAAGCGGCGGGATCCGTTCTCGAGCCATCGCTCGTCCGGCACCGTGTCGACGTCGGTGAACGCGAGCACCGTCCCACGCGCGGCGCGGATGCCCGCGTTGCGGGCCCGCGGAAGGCCGATCCGGGTCTCGGCGCGAATGATGCGCGCCAGACCCGACTGCTCCACTACACGCAGCGAGTCATCGGTCGACGCGTCGTCCACGTACACGATCTCGAATCGCTCGCGCGGAAGCGTCTGCCGTGCGAGCGCGTCGAGGAGCTTGGGCAGGAAATGGGCGCCGTTATGCCCGCAAACCACAACGGAGACCATTCCGTCGGCGTCATCAGCCTCGCGGATGCGCTCGCTGCCCAAGTCAGTCTCCAAGCCTCCACCGCCTGCAGCGCGCAAGCCTATCGCGGTCGCCCCGGGTCGCTGGGCGTCGTCCCCGAGCGACGCCTCCGCGAGGCCAGGCGGCGCTCATTGGCCGGGGGTCCGAGGCTTCTGCTCCGGATGAACCCGATCGGTGGAGCATCGACCGCCCAACGTTCCGATCCTCCTGCGCAGCGCCTGTGTCAGCGTGGGCACTGGGAGTCTGGCAGCGAGCCTGCGCATATCCGCCCAGGTGGCCGGGAACAGCGCGCGGACGATGAGGCAGTACACGGCGAGGCCGAGCGCGCCCGGCAACACCATCGCCACGAGGGTGGGAAGCGATGCATCCAGGCCCAGCCGCATCCCGACCACGGTCACGGCGAGCTGCGGAAGGCCGCCGGTCAATGCCGGAATCACGTCGTCTCGGACGGTGTCGAGGATCGGGATGCCGACCGCGCGCTCCACGACGGCACGCTGGAGGACGACAAACGCGATCAGCCGGACGGCCACCACGGCGACGCAGACCGAGGTCACGCCGAACGGAACGGCGACGAGCACCGCGATCGTGAAGGCGACGAACGTGACGCCGTTGTAGACGAGCAGCGCACGAGGCTGGCCGGCGGCCAGGAGCAACGCCCCGGTGCCGGTCGCGACCGCGGCCACCATCCCGCCCACCGCGAGGATCTGCGTGAGGGGGGCCGCCCCGCTCCAGCGCTCGCCGTACATCCACGGCACGAACTCGGGCGCTATCGCGATCAGCGCGAACAGGAGGGGAAATAGCACCGTGGTGTGCACGCGGATCATCCGGGCGCGCACCCGCCGCATCTCGTCGCGGTCCCTCGCCCTGGAGAGCACCGGGAATGCGACGCTGAGCAGCACCTGGCTGATCTTCGACTGGTAATCGATTCCCAATGTGAAGGCACGCATATAGAGGCCGACCTGGAAGGCCGGCACGAATGCGGCCAGCAGGAGGTAGTCGATGTTGCGGATCGCCGCGGTCAGGATGGACGACGCCGACGTAGGGACGCCGAACTGGACGATCTCCTGCATCTCGGATCCTCGCCATGACGGCATCGGCGGGCGCGAGAAGATCCAGCCGAGCGCTGCCGTGACGGCGACAGCGGCGACCGCGCCGATGACGATCGCCTCCCCCTGCAAGGCGCCGAGCGCGAGCACGATCGCGACCGCGGGGCTGACGACGCTCGCGGTGGCCTGGATGACCGCGAGCCGGCCGAAGCTGAGCTCCCGCTGGAGTTGCGCGATCGGAATCGCCGTCAGGCTCGCCAGCAACCATGTTGGAGACGCGAGCACCACGAAAAACGCCGCCCGTTCGCCGAAGATGGGCGCCGCCGCGGTGAGCGCGAACGCCAGCGTGACCGCCGTGCCTGCCGCGCCGGCCACCAACGCCGCCAGGCACGCGGCCTGGAAGTGGCCCCGCGTCGGAGTCCGATGCGCGACGAGGAACGAGCCGACGCCCTGCAGCTGGATCGCGATGGCCAGCATGGCCACGAACATGGCGGCCGCGGTCCGCCCGAACTCGGCGGGCGAGACAAGGCGGGCGAGGACGACGCTCGAGAGGAGGCCGGCGGCCTCCGCAACCACCCGGGTGAGGCCCATCGACCGCACGCCGGAGACGGCGCTCTCGCCCAGGCTCTTCGCGGGCCGAGGCGGCGCGGCGGCGTCGACGTTGGCGTTGTCGTCGCCGCTCATGCCGGGGCGTTGGCGGCGTCGAGTCCGCTCACTCAGCGGCGCAGGGGCTTGTTGACCTTGGCGAAGCCGGCCGGGCTCGTCTGTTCAACCATCGGCGCCTAATATCGCAGAGTTGGCTTCTCGCGGACGCGGCAGCGTCGGTGGAATACGCGCCGGTCGCGGCAGCCGAGGACTCAGCTACCGTCAATGGCGATGACGGTCGGTTCTGGGCTGGGGCCGCGACCGGGCGCGATCCCGAGCGAGCGATCACGGCGCCGCGTGCTGATGCTCGCGTACTACTTCCCACCGCTCGGCGGCGGGGGCGTGCAACGAACGCTCAAGCACGTGAAGTATCTGCCGGCTGTCGGTTGGGATCCGATCGTGCTCACGACCCGACCCGCGTATGCGCCGACGCGCGACCCGATGCTGGCGGACGAAGTGCCTGCCGGGACGCCCGTGATCCGAGCGCCGGAGCTCGTGCCGCTCCACCTCGTCAAGTGGGCGGTCGCTGGCGCACTCCGCCGCGCGCGACTTCCCACCACGCCTGCCCAGTACATCGGATGGCCGGACGAGAAGGCCGGCTGGATGCCCGCGGCGATCTGGCACGCGGTAGGCGCAGTGCGACGCCACCGCCCGGACGTGCTGTATAGCACGTCAGCTCCTGTGTCCGCCCATGTCGTGGCGCTGACCGTGAGCCGGATCACCGGAATACCGTGGGTCGCGGACTTTCGGGACCCGTGGACCAAGAACGCCCCATGGGACCCGGCGTCGAGCGCACTCGCCGGATTGTCAGCCCGGCTCGAGCGGCAGGTGGTTCGGAGCGCGGCGTCCGTGGTCGTGGCAGACGAACGGATCGAGCTGCTCGGCGTCGCGCCTCAGGGTCCACGGCGAAACGTCATCAGGAACGGTGTGGATCCTGAGGACGTGCCGCCGCCTGAGCCATGGTCCCGCAGCGAGCGATTCCGGATCTCGTACGTCGGCGCCCTCTACGGGCGGCGCGATGCGGCGCCCGTGTTCGCCGCATTGCGCGCACTCGTCGATCGTGGTGCGATCGACGCCGCCACGCTCGAGCTGCGCATCGTTGGCGACATCGCGCTCGGCGGCGACACGAACCTCGAGCAGCTTCCTCGATCGATCACGGGCTACGTCGATCACCGTGCAGCGGTCTCGGAGATGGCGGCGGCAGACGTGCTGCTGCTCTACGCTCCCGCGGACCATCGCTGGCCCGCGGCGAAGATCTACGAGTACCTCGCGACGGGGCGGAAGGTGCTCTGCGTCGCCGGGCCTGAGAACTTCGCGTTCCGCCTTGTGCGAGAGCTCGACGCGGGACCTTGCGTCGAGCCGAGTGATCAACCCGCGATCGAGCGCGCGATCGAGCACCTGTACGAGTGCTGGAAGGCCGGCGACCTGACCGTCGCCCCTGAGGTACGCGCTGAGACGCTCCGCCGGTTCTCGCGCCCAGCGCTCGCCCGGGAGCTCGCCACGGTGCTGGACGCAGCCGCTGACCGCGTCGGATGAAACCGGGTGGCGCGGAACGTGCGAGCCGTCGAGCGCCGAAGGGCTCTAGGTGGACAATCGAACTGTGACCCCGTCATGCCGATGGCCCGAGTACCGCTGTCAGCGACTCCGCTACCCTCCGCGCCATCCGTGCTTCGACGCCCCGGCCCCGGAACTTCACCGGCCGTGGTGAGTTCCATTAGCAAGGTGGCACGATTTGGTCGCTGAAAAACAGCGCAGCGCCGGAACGGCGCCCGTTGGCGTGCTGGTCGCGGTGCGGCGAAACTGGATCGTCGCGCTCTTGCCCGTGATCCTGTTCGTCGGTATCGCGGTGTGGCTCGGGCGCGAGCGTGCTCCCCGATACACGGCTACGACGCACTTGACGGTCAGCCGGATCTACGTCGACAATCCCGCGGGCGTCGCGGGCGTCATAGAAGCCACCCGGTCGTTGGCGTCGATCTACAGTCGCGCCGTCTTTTCTAGCCGGGTGCGTGACGACACGGCGCGGAGAGTCGGCGAGGACGCGCTACGAGGCTCGGACCAGCTGTCGGCTACGCAGATTCCGGAGAGTCCGCTCATCAGGCTCTCCGTGGAGTCGTCGTCGGAGGGACGGGCCGTTGCGTTGGCGAACGCGGCAAGCGCAGCGCTCGGCGCGTACGTCAAGCGGCACGAACGCTCGGACGAGGCCGACGTCATCCTGGCCCGCTATCGCCGCGCCGAGCGCGATTACCGCAAGCAGACTGAATTCAACCGACGCCTCGCACGCCGCTACGACCGCGACCCGTCGTCTAAGAACGAAGCCGCAATCGATCGCGCCGCAGTGGATAGCAGCAGCGCCCGGCTTCGCCGCAACGCTCTCCGTCAGAGTTACGAGGCCGCCGTGCAGGGGCGCACCTCGCCGCCGTCGATCGAGGTGTTCTCCCGGGCTACGAGTGCCACCAGCGACCGCGTCGAGAAGCTCCAGGTCATGGTGCTGTTGGGGTTGATCGCAGGAATCTCGGCGGGAGTGGCGCTCGCGCTGCTCCGTGAATATCGCAAGGCACGGCGGCGTTCATACGTATGAGCGTGCGCGCCTGGTCCGCGGGAGCGGTCGCGGGTAGCGCGTCGGTCGGGCTCGCGATCGCCGCCGTCGCCGTCGCAACGCCGGCGAACGCTGAGCGAGCGACCCAGCTCTACATTCCCGCCCTGGCCATCGTCGCGGCGGTTTCTTTCGCGGTGATCGTCTGGCTGGTCGACCCGGCGTATACGCTCAGCGCGACGATCTTTCTCACGCCGTTGGCGGGAAATTGGCCGCAGCTCGGCGTGCCCGGACCCTTGTCGCCCGACCGGCTGCTGGGCGCGGGCGCCATTCTTGCGGTTCTCCTGCGCGCTCCTCCGATCGCCGACCGGCCGCGACTCCGGCTCACGCTCGCACACGGGGTGCTCGCGCTCGCTATGGCCTATGCCCTCGCGTCCGCGTTCGCGGCGGGCACGCTCACGCAGAATGCACCGTTCCTCAAGCTGGTCGACGCCTTCGGGATCATGCCCTTTCTCATCTTCCTGGCCGCTCCGTTGGCGTTCAGGACCTCGCATCAACGCCGCGTGCTGCTCGGCACCCTTGTGGCTCTGGGGGCATATCTCGGCTTCAACACGCTGTTCCAGATGAGCGGGCTCCACGCGCTGGTCTGGCCCAAGTACATCCTGGATCCGGGCTACGGAATCCACGTCGGGCGCGGCCGCGGTCCGTTCGTCGATGCCGTCGCGAACGGGATTGCGCTCTACACATGCGCGATCGCATGCGCGATCGCCGCCGCCTCCTGGCGTACTCGCTCGATGCGGGCGCTTGCGATCGCGGTCGGGCTGCTGTGCATGGTCGGATGCCTGCTCACCCTCGAGCGCTCGGTCTGGATTGGTGTCGTGCTCGGAACCAGCGTCGCGATGCTCGTGAGGCATGAGCTGCGCCGCCACTTCCTCAGCGTCGTCGCGGCGGTCGCCGTCGCCGTCGGCACGGCGCTTGTCGTGATTCCGGGCCTCTCGGAGAAGGTGTCCGGGCGAGCGGGCGACCAGGGGACGATCTGGGACCGCCAAAACCTCGCGCGCACGTCCGTGAACATGATCGAGACCAAGCCGCTGTTCGGCTTCGGATGGAGCACGTTCATCAGCGAGAGCCGTGACTACTACGAGCAGGCGCTCGAGTATCCGCTGACCGCGACCGACGAGGGCGTCCACAACGTACCGCTCACGTATGCGGTCGAGCTAGGACTCGTCGGAATGACGCTCTGGGTCGTGGGAGTGCTGATCGGCATCGGCGGCGCGCTGGCGACCCGGGGCCCGCCCGATCTCGAGCAGTGGCGGCTGGCGTTGCTGGCACTCGTGATCGCGAGCCTCGTGGTGATCAACTCCGTGCCTCCGTCCACTTGGCTCAACCGCTCGATATGGCTCCTGGCGGCCGTCGTCTACAGCGGTCGCTACATCGTGGGGCAGCAAGCCGCTAATCCCGCCTGAGCAGCAGCCGCTAGTCCCGCCTGAGCATGCTGCGCTGCCGTGCCCGGAGCAGCTTGAAGGTGCGGCGCTGTGCGTCCAGTACTTCGTAGCCGTCATCCCCATTGAAGGTGTGGGTCGCGCGGTTTCCGCGCATCCAGCCGGGGTCAAGACGCCCGATCGGCGTCTCCTCGTATTCCGTCTCGCTGAGCTTGCTGATGCGATTGAAGACGGTCGCGAAGCCATAGCGCCGGGAGCAGTCCTGGCTCGGCCGGATCAACATGCCGTCACGGAGGAAGACCCGGCCGGCCGGACGTGACCGGCGAACGTCAGAGACCACCGGGTTCAGCGGGTGGCTGTGCCAGTCGCCGCGCGGCGAGTCGGCGTGGAAGAGGAAGAGCTCGTCGTCGATCGCGGCACCCGGCACGGCGATGTTCGCGAACAGCCAGAAGCGACCGTCGTGCTCCAGCATCGTCGGATCGACGGCGTCGACATCCCGCATCAGCACACGCTCCAGCCCCCATCGATCGGGAAACTCGACGGCCTTGAAGAGCTCGATCGCCCGCTGCTGTCCGGTCTCAGGCGTCATGTACCAGTCGCCATCCCAGCGAAACACGAACGGGTACGAGAGGTGGTAGTCGCGTTCGAGCGCGAGTTTCGCGGGGCCCAGCACGCCCTTGCCGTTGAGGCACGCCGAGGAGATCACCCCTTTTCCGGACGCAAGGTCGTAGTCCTCGAAGAACACGTGATGACGACCGTCATGATGGACGACGAACGGATCGGCCCAGTAGCGCCCCGGCGGGGCACCCATCAGCCGAAAGCGGTCCGAGGCCGTTACCCGTAGCTCCGCGGCAGTCGGCACAAGCCCCCGCCGGCGAGCGGCGATCCGCCGATATCCGATGTACCAGAGGTCACGGAAGACCAGGTCGCGCACCTGCCGGGCGAGCATGCCGGACGCCAGCCGGACCACAAATCGGAGCATCTGACCGTTGCTGGGTTTCCGATAGATGTTCTTCGTGTATTCGGTCGTCTCACGGAACTCGGGACGCGACTCGAGCGCGCTCCAGCCGCGTTGGTGGAGATCCGTCAGGCGCCGGATGACGAAGTCGGCGCTCTTCCAATACGCGGGGTTGCGCCCACGCTGCATTGATGTCGGGTCCGTGGCGGAGAACGAGCGGTAGAGGACGCGGCCGGCGTCGAGCTCATCGGTGAGCACCCCGAGCATGGTCCCCGTCACGGGGTTGCCCTCGTACATCTCCCAGAAGAAGTCGGGGCTTCCGCGGTACTCGCGATTGTCGCCGTGGTGATACGACCACACGCCGTAACGAGCACACTCGAGGATCTCACCACGGATGATGTTGAACCCGAAGCGGATGAGCACGTCGAGGTCGGCGGCTCGGATCTCGTCGATCGCCTCTGCCGCGAACCGGTGCTCGAAGCGCCGGGGACGCAGCGGAACCACCTCGCGCTTGGGAACCGAGCGAAGCTCATCCGCCATCGCCACCTCAGCGAATGCGTCGGGATCGCGCCGGAACACGCGCCGGTCTACTCGCGCGTACAGCTGGAAGAGGAGGTGATGCCGGCGCGGCGATCGAAGCCTCGCGAACCGCGGGGCGGGCGGGCGCGGCTCGGCGTTGAGCACGACGAGGGCGAGCTCGACGAACGGGGCCTCGGCGAGCTGTCGCAAGACATGCGCGATCCACGCCGGAACCGTGAGCGAGTCCAGCATCACGCCCACCCGCAGCGGATTAGCTGTCTCGATCATGGCGGACACGCGCCGTCAGGCGAGGCGCGTGAGCAAGCCGACGTACGTGTCAAGGTTCTTGAGGTTCTCCGGCTTCACCTCGGTTTGCGGCACCTCGATCTCGAATCGTTCGCTCGTGAAGCTCACGAGCTCGGCAACCGAGAGCGAATCGATCACGCCCCATGCGAGCAGTGGAGTGTGCTCGTCGAGCCCGTCGTCACGGCCGCCCAGTAGCTCACGGCCGACGAACTCCTTCAATTCGCTCAGCATCTGCTCGCGCGTCACTCCGGCCCTCCTCATCTTGCGCCATCCGCCGAAGCGCCAGCCGATCGACCTTCCCGTTCCTGGTGCGCGGCAGCTCGTCCACGACGACCACGCTGTCCACGATCATATGACGCGGCACGCGTTCGGCGCAGAGTCGCTTGATCTCGAGCAGGGACGGCGGATCCCCGCTGGAGGTGAGGAAGGCGACAAGCCGCGCCTCGATGCCCGAGCCGGCGACGGCCACGGCGACGTCGTGCAGTGCGGGATGGGCGAGCAACGCCGCCTCGACCTCTCCGAGCTCGACCCGATGCCCGCGGATCTTGACCATCTGGTCGCGCCTACCCACGTATTCGTATTCTCCTGTGGGCTCCTGGCGAACGATGTCGCCCGTGCGGTAGGGCGCGTCCCCCTGGGGATCGCGTCCCCAATAGCCGAGCGACACGGTTGGCCCGGACACGAGCAGCTCGCCTTCCTCGCCGACGCCCGCCTCGGAGCCGTCGTCCTTGACCGCCCACACGCGGTCGCCCGACGCCGCGTGGCCGATCGGCACCGGCGCGGTGCGGTCGGGGGCGATCTCCACGACCTCATAGCCCGTGCACACGTTGGTCTCCGTGGGGCCGTACCAGTTGAACATGCGCACGGCCGGAAGACCCTCGCGGAGCCGACGCAGCTGCTTGATGGGGTACGGCTCGCCGGCGAAGATGACCGTCCGGAACTCGAGCCCCGGCGCTTCGAGCAAGCCGCCCCGGTCCACCATGAGCATCAGCGCCGACGGGACCGCGTACCAAATCGAGATCCGCTCCCGGACCGCGAACTCCACGAGCGTGCGCGGTACGTACGCGTGGTGCTCGGGCACGATCGAGACGCAGCCGCCGACCAGGAAGGCGGCGTACAGGTCGAACACCGACAGGTCGAAATGGAACGGCGCATGATTCGAGAAGCGGTCGTCCGCCTGGGCGTCGACCTCGCGCACCGCCCACTCGACGAAGGCCAGGGCGTTGCGATGGCTGATACAGACGCCCTTCGGGACCCCCGTGGAGCCAGACGTGTAGAGGATGTACGCCAGGTCGTCCTCGTTCGCGTCGGCCGGCGGCGACACGGCGCCGACCCGATCGACGCCGGCCGATGCGAACGAACCGGCGCTCGGATCGGCGGCAAGCAGCGGCACCTCGGCGAGCTCGCCCTCAAGCACGGACCCCGACCGATCCTGAGGCGCCACCAGCGCCGCGATGCGGCAATCCCGCATGATCGTCCCCGCGCGAGCGGGCGGGCTCAGCGGATCGACGGGCACGTAGGCGGCGCCGAGGCGTAGGGCGCCCTGCATGACGGCGACGGCCATGCCGGACCTGTTGAGCCAGACCGCGACCCGGTCACCCCGGCGAACCCCGAGCTCTGCCAACGCACCTGCCGCGCGATCGGCGAGCGCGTCGAGCTCGCGGTAGCTGAGTTCGCCCTGATCGTCCCTGATCGCCGGACGGTCCGGATGGCGCGCGGCCGAGTCGGCGACGAGACGCTCCAGCCTCACAGGCCCAGCCCTCGCGCGATGAGGTCGCGTTGGATCTCGGACGTCCCCGAGAAGACGGTGCCGGGAATCGCGTCACGAAGAGCAGTGGCGACGCCGGTCTCGGACTTGATCCCCTCGCCGCCGAAGATCTGGATCGCGTCAATCCCCGAGGTGACGGCCGCCTCGCTGATCGCCAGCTTGGCGAGCGAGATCTCGAGCGTACATTCGAGGCCCTGCGTCTTCATCCAGCAGGCGCGATGCAGGAGCAATCGCCCCGCGTCCAGCCGGAGCTTCATGTCTGCCGCTCGGTGTGCGACCGCCTGGTGGCGGCCGAGCGCCTTGCCGAACTGCCGCCGACGCTTGGCGAACGCGATGACCGCGTCGAGCTGTCGATCCATCACGCCGAGGTACTGCGCGAACAGACACGCCCGCTCCCAGTCCATCGAGCTGCGGAAGATCGCGGCGCCGCTGCCCTCCGGCCCGACCCGGTTGCGCGCATCGACGGGGGCTTGCTCCAAGCGTACCTCGCATACCGGGGCACCGGTCAGGCCGACCTTGTCGAAGTGAGCGCCGCAGCTCAACCCCGGTGTCTCGCGCTCGACGACGAAGGCGCTGATCCCGAGGTAGCCGTGCGCCGGCTCAGTCGAGGCGTAGACAAGAAAGCAATCCGCGACCGGCCCGTTCGTGACGTAGCTCTTGGCGCCCGTGATGACGTAGCGGTCGCCGTCGCGCACGGCCCTGCAGCTCAGCGCGAAGACGTCCGATCCGGCGTCCGCCTCGGTGATCGCGTTGGCGCCCACCCACTCGCCGCTGGCCATGCGCGGCACGACACGTTTTTTGAGTTGCTCGTCGGCGTGCTCGACGATCGGCATCGCGCATGCGAACAGATGCGCGCATGCCGAGAAAACGAGCCCCGTGTCGGTACAGCCGCGCGAGAAACCCTCGACGATCCGCGCAACCGTCAGGGCATCGTGGCCGCGACCACCGTACTGCGGCGGCACGCATGCCCCCAGTAGCCCGAGTTCGCCGCATAGACGCCACTCGTGCTCTCCGAAGTACGGCGAGCCGGCGCGCTGCCGCACCGCCGGGCTCACGCGCTCCTCCGCAAACTCCCGCGCCTCGTCGTAGAGGCGGTCCTGTTGCGCGGTCGAGAAGAACTCCATCTCGTCTGGAATGGCCCGCGCTGCCGATACCGGAGGGTGCAGCGGGAGCGGGGCACCATACACGAAGCCCCGCGTTCAGCCCGGGGGCGGCGCCGCCGCTAGCCTCCGCCTGACCGCGACACGAGTGGAGAGGGGGACGGGTGAGCGGAACCGAGCAGGCTCGCGCTGTGATATCGCGAATCAAGCGCCGGACCCTCATGCGCCTGCGGGGCCAGGTGGCGCCGGATCGACTGGTCGCGCAAGGCCTCAGGCTCGGGCGCGCGGTCTACGTCGCCCCGAGCGCCTATCTCGACGCCGGGCACCCATGGCTGATCGAGATCGGCGACGAGAGCCTCGTCGGCCCGGGGGCGACGGTGCTCGCGCATGACACCAGCACGCGCCTCCACACGGGCCATACGCTCATCGGTCGCGTCAGGATCGGCGCACGCGTCTACCTCGGACACGGCGCCATCGTCATGCCGGGATCGACGATCGGCGACGAGGCCATCATTGCGCCGGGCTCGGTGGTTCACGGCGACATCCCGGCGCGGACGGTGGCGATCGGGAACCCCGCGGCAGTGATGTCCGATACTTCGTCGTTCGCGGCGCGCCACCGCGAGGCGATCGCGCGCGACCCGGTCTGGCCCATCCCCGGGTGGACGGTCGGCGGCGGCATAACCGAGGAGCGACGCACCGCGCAACGCGAGGCGCTCGCGGACCGCTGCGGCTACCTCGAATCGCCCGGATGAGCCCGCTGCAGCCCAGTAGCTCGCTAGGGACCTGGACGCGGCGGAGTCGTGGGCGCTGACGCGTGCTCGCTGTCCACCGGCTCGACCTCTTCGGGACGCGCCGCCGCGGCGCGCAGGTAGCCCGAGACCCCTCCGGCCAGAGCGTCGCGCTGCTCGAGCTTGCGCGCCTCCGTGATGCCCAGGCCGGACATCCATCCCGAGTGGGGCCAGACGGGTCCGCGTGCGACGGCCTGTCGATGCCGCTCGCCGAACGACGCCACGTCGGCCACGATGCTGCCGGGGTTGCCGACGACGATCGATCCAGGCGGAATCTCGCCACGGACCACCGTCAGCGCGCCGACGATGCAGTCGTCGCCGATCCGTGCGCCCGCGAGGATCACCGCTCCGGCGCCCACGAACACGCGCTTGCCGATCGTCGTGCGGGCGATCCGGGTGCAGCCCGTCGAAGACCTCGTGCTGGCGTCGTGGGCGAGCACGATCGTGCCGGCCGTGATCACGCAGTCGTCGCCGACGTCAATGAGCCACGGATGTCCGGTGTCGAACACCACGCCACGACCGATGTACACGCGCTGACCGAGCCTGAGGCCCTCGGCAACCAGGCGGTCGACGTTCACCTCACCGCGCAAGCGCTGACCTGCCCGCCGTTTGCCGGCCTCGACCGTCGCCTGCATCCGTCGCCGGATCCGCGGGTCAGGAGTCAGCATGCCGCGATCACCGCGCGGCAGCGTACCGCTCGCCAGAGAGACAGGCCGGCCGGTGCAACGCGCGTCGCCGTACTGGGTACGCTGATGCGTCGTGCCGAGCGGCCAGGCAACTCTTGGATGGCAGACCGCGCGTGCGGCGGCCGGGCGCGCGACCCGCCGGGCGCTCCAGCGGCTACGCGGCGAGCAGAATATCGACCGCCTCGTCGCCGAGGGCCTACAACTCGGCCGGGAGACGTTCATCGCGCGCGGTGTCTATCTCGATCCCGGCTTCCCCTGGCTCATCACGATCGACGATCAAGCCGGGCTCTCCCCCGGCGTGATTGTCCTGGTCCATGACGCGAGCATGCACCGGCACATGGGATACACCCGCCTCGGCGCCGTGGTGATCGGCAAGCGGGTCTTCGTCGGCGCGGGCGCGATCATCCTGCCGAGCACGAGGATCGGCGACGACTCGATCATTGGCGCGGGAGCGGTCGTGCGCGGGTTCGTACCCCCCGGTTCGCTCATGGTGGGAAACCCGGCCAAGCCGGTGTCCGATGTTGAGACGGCCGCCGATTGGCACCGCGAGGCCCTGAGCGACGCGCCGGTGTGGCCGCACGAGGGATGGATCGTCGGGCGCGGGATCACCGACGCCCGCAAGCGCGAACAGCGAGACGCGCTGGCGGGCGGTGTCTCGGGCTACCTGAAGGCCACGCCGCCCAGCGCCGACGACGGCGCCTCCGAGGAGCAGCGCGAGGACGCGGCCGGCGTCTTTAGCTGAGCCCAGCCTGTCCGGTCAGCCCCCCGCTCAGCTGCATCTTCAGCAACTGCAGCCGGTCCCACGGGAACGCCTTCATGAGATCGCTGGGTAGCGCCCGCGTTAATACCCGGTCGGCCCGGTGAACGGGTTGGCGCCGGTCGGCGTAGGATCCTCCGCGAATACGGCCACGGCCCAGTAGGTCTGGTCGCGCACGATTATGCCGTAGCGCTGAGCGGCCTCGGCCATCATCCGCGTCATTGGCGGAAGGTTGAGCGTGTGGAGGTCCAGCGTCGGATCGAGGCGAAAGCCTGCGCCCTCGGAGATCGCCGCCGGATCCGGGCTGGTCCCGTCGGTGCGCTGCGCCGGCCACGCATGGGGAATCACGCCCGCTTCGAGCTCGCTGAGCAGCATCGTCCCCGCGATCACTGGAAGGCGCGTTGCGGTCGCTCCCCAGTACGCATACCAGAGGCCGGGCCACGCGTTCTCGCTGTAATAGCCCGGGAACGTCGTGACGCCCGAGATGGCGCCCCCGTAGCTGGCATGCCAGCCGTCCGGGCGCTTGCTCGCCTTGAAGAACTCCCAGAGCCGGTTAGCCGACGGCTGCCAGACGGTCATGTGGGCGTCGGATCCGGCGGCGGGGGCGGCGTTGGACGGGATCGGCACGGCGTTGAACGCCAGCTGGAGCGACGTCGCCCACGCGCCGGCATCGAGCGTGACGCGAACGGTTTCCCCCCGTACAACTCGGTGAACTGGCCGGGCAAGCGATATGCCACGGTCGTGTCGTGCGCTGCGAAGGCCCGACTCAGCCAGCCCATGTCTGCGCGGCGCGTCATGAACGATCCTGCAGGTGTGTCGTCCCAAGCCTCGCGACCGGCGGGCCGTCGGGTGCCCAGCGGCTCACCTCGTCGCACCCGCCTTGCCGCGCTCTTGAGAAGCTCATCGAACGAGTGCAGGTTGCCTTCGCTGACGATCAACGTCGCGCCCGGAGCGAGGACCCGGCACAGCTCGCTGTCGCACGACTTTGGGAATGTGCATGAGCACGCCCCAGCAAAGGAGATCTGGCGCCTGCCCGTCCGTCGTGCGCAGCGCCAAGACATCCTGGCGCGAGAGCCGGATCTGTTCCTCAAGGCCGGCTTGACGCACGTTGCGAGCTGCCTGTTTCAACGCGGCATCCGAAGCGTCCACCGCGAGAACGCGATATCCCCGGCGCGCCAATCGCATCGCGTGAAACCCAGGGCCACATCCCACGTCTACAAACTCCGCACCACACGGCGCCGCGACCAAGTCAAGGATGCGGTCGAACACCTTCTCATAGAAGGCTTCGTTCGCTGCGGTGCGAAACGCGAGCTCCCAGTTCGCATGTCCCTCTCTGGGACAGCGAGAGTCTCACGGACGACATCGGTCGCGGAACGCTCCATTCATGCAGTCCTAGCACTCAGGAGGTCCTGAGGAGAACCGTCTGCTGGGAAGCGCGTCGCACAGCAGCGATTGCGGTAACCGGTGCCTTTACCCGAGTTCTGGCCGATCATCAGCTTCGCCGTCAGCACTCGCGCGTTCGACTTGTAGCGGGCGTACGTCAGCGTCGTGAGCAGCGGCCGGCCGCGGAGCAGCAGGTACGCCACGACCGAGCGGCCGGCGACGCGCGAAGCCTAGGTACTGCTCAGGACGGTCCAGGACGGCAACAGGGCGAACCAGAGCACCGCCCCCACCGCAACCCAGCACACCAGTGCGAGCAGCCGGATCGGCATGACCAGGCCGGGTCGGATGCGCCGTACCAGAAGCAGGAAAAGCTCCTGGGCGAGGAGCAAGACTGCGAGCGCGCCGGTCGTCTGTACGCGTGCCGAGCGTCGCTCCTGGAAGACCGGATACGCCGATGCCATCCGGTCGAACGCGTCCTTGATGGAATCGAGCTCGGGCGACACATCCGGCGCGGGGCGGAGCTCCACTGCGCTCGTCGTCGCGTCGGCGCCCGGCCGCTCCACGGCGATCTGCGCCTCGGTCTTCGCGATCCGCAGCTCGCCCGAGCCCATCGGCAGCGTGACCGTCCATTCGTCGGCCGTGCTGCCGGCGGACATCTGCGGTTCGCCCCCGTCATAGGCCTGCGGCGAGGCAAGGGCCGCGGTCGACAGCACGGTCACTGACCAGGCGTTGCCCGGGGGCTGCTCGACCCTGATGGCGGGTGCGGGCTGGGGGCGAGCTCCCGTCACTGTCCAGCCCGCGAAGGGTGACGTACTGCCCTTGAAGGCGCCAGCGATCGTTCCCGGGGAGCCGGCGACGGTCAGGCGGGCCGCGGCCGAGCCGTTTGCTGACTCCAGAGTCCAAGAGGTGCCGGCATCGGCCTGTCGGATGTCCACCGCCGGATCGATCGTCCACACCGTCTCGTTGCCCGTCGTCGTGTCCGCCGAGACGTGGTCCACGATCACCCACAGGTCCGGCTCCACGTGCACGACCTCCCGGCGTGCGAGGTACTTCCCGGGTGCCCGTCGCTCGACGTCGAGCGCCGACACCTCCGTCGTGCGTCCGGACGAGAGCAGCCTGGCCGTTCGGTCGCTGTTGGGGGCCTCACCCGTCCGGTGCGGCGCATTGGCGGCGGACCAGGACTGCGCGTTCGACCAGCCAGGATCGCTGAACGGCCAATAGCCGACGCCGGTCAGCCAGTCGACGCCCTTCGACCAGACGTGCACGCTCAACTCGTCGGCGTGCTTGTGGCTCGGCGCCGGCGGTCGGGTCCACGTGACGACGGTCTGGCTCAACCCGACTGCTTCGGGCCAGTCGTCCAGCCCGTCCCATTCGACCGCGTACCCCGCCGCCGGGTGCACGCTCCATGGACCGTCGGGTCGCGTCGCCTCCCTGGGATGGAGGGCGCCGCTCATACCGAGCTCGTCGACGCCCGTGACGCGGAGGTCCCGGCCCTGATAGCCACCATCCGTATCGCCCACCAACGGTAGAGATCCACCGGGCCGCTCGAGGCGAGCGAGGAAGTCGAGCCCGCGATCGTACTTCCCGGTCCAGTCCTCCGGGATCGGCATGCCCAGGAGCGTCATCGTCCGGAAGGTCATCGCCAGGATGCCGAGGTCGAATCCCTGGTACCCGGCCGAGTTCTCGCGGAACACCCCGTCCTCGTCCAGCAGGAACCCGAGCTGGTCGCCCAGCCGATCGATAGCGAGCTGTCGATAGCGCGCACCGTCCGGGAGCGTGGGGAAGGCCGCCTCGAGATGGAGGAGCCCGAGGTTCTGCATGAGGCCGTGATTGGTCGCGAAGGTGAAGTGGCCCGGGTCTGACAGCAGCTCGCGGTAACGGGCCGCCTGTTGGAGCACGACGAGCCCATCCTCGGCCCGGTAGTCGGGGCGCTGCCGGTAGATCCGCCAGAACTCCCCGAGGACACGCACGCGTGCCGCGATCGCGTGGTCGTTCCAGAGATATCCCTTCGGCAGCCGGACCGATCGCTCGTAGTCGTCCCAAGCGAGGATCGTGTCGCGCGCCATCGCGAAGAACTCCTCCCGACCCGTGTCCACGTAGGCCGCCAGCAGGAAGTCCGGCACCGTGTACGCGGCAAACCAGAGCCGCAGGGCCGGGGGAAGCCCATCGAGGTCGTCGGGCTCGAAGGGCAGGCCGATTGGCGCAGGGGACAATCCTGGGAGCGCGAGCTGCCCGTCGAGGATCCCGTCGGCGACCTTGACCTCCATCGCGCGCCCTCGGTTCTCGATGGGAAGCAGCGAGAAGTCGCCCAGCTCCGTCAACACGGCATCGGAGGGGGCATGTCGCGCCGACTCCACCATGTCCGCCGACACGGGGACGTCGTCGACGGCGTAGTGCTGGAGGACGAGCAGCCAGACCGACAGCATCACCAGGACCGGCAGGAGCACCGTCAGCACGGTGATAGGTCGGCGTGCCGCGCTTCGCATTGACACTGGCCTCAGATCCGCCGGAGAAATGGTTCCGGAGGACATGTTTCTGGAGCGCTGCGCCGAAATCCTCGCCTCGATAGTAGGTTACCTCAAGGCCCCTGCACCACCGTACGCGCAGCGCGAGAAGGCGACTTAGCCCGAAGTGCCTGGGGCTCGGTGAGCTTGCTACGCCTTGGTGGCGTTGATCCACAGGTGCCACCCGAAGCGGCGGCCGAGCTCGCGCACTCGGGCGAGACGCTCGAGCCGCTCGCCCATCGGATAGGCCCGCAGGTTCAGGAATCGCAGCTCCGTCTCCACACGATCGAATCCCGAGAAGCGCCGCCGCATAGCCTCGACCGTGTAGGCCTTCGAGAGCGGGTTGCCCGGACCGTCGGTGTTATGCGAGAGGAAGAGCGCAGGGTCTGAGATGTACCTCAACCCATGCTTTCGCAGCAGCTCGCGATGGCCGCGAAGCACATCCGGTCGCTCGCCAGTCACGCGCGCGATACCCCGATCGGCGCCGGGCACGAGCAGCAGCGCCGTCAGCGCGCGGCGGACCGCCATGATTGAGACGTAGAAGTTGAACGACCGGCGGTGGTAGACCATCACGATCGCCGTCCCGCCGGCCCGCAGTACGCGACGGAATTCGTCGATCGCCCTCTGCGTCTCGGGAACGTGGTGGATCGCGCCGTTCGAGTACACGAGATCGAATGACTCATCGGGGAACGGGAGGTCGGCGACAGAGCCGTGCACGAACTTGGCCGCGCCTCCCCTGAGCTCCAGCTGTCGCCGCGCCAGGTCCAGCGCCGCGGGGCTGAAGTCGAGGCCGGTGTAGCGCGCTCCCGCTCGCACGAACCGCATTCCGTCGGTGGCGATGCCGCAGCCGGCCTCCAGCACATCGCGGCCGGCCCACTGATCGAATCGGACGAGCTCCACGATGTCCGGCTCAAGGGCGTACCGGTGCGCCTCCACCTCGTCGAAGAACTCCGGCGAACCGACCGCGGCCTCGGTAGCACGATACCCGGGCTGGTACTCGGTCCAGAACTTGCGGCGCGAGGAGATGTCGCGGGCGATCGGCTGCATGCCCATAGTGGATCTCAGCCCTGCGCCGATGCCACGCGCGCAACCCAGCGGTCGTACCAGACGCTCGCGCAGTACAGGTTCCACAGGTGCTTGCTCCAGTCGCCGCGTCCGCGCCGGTGCGCGGTGAAGAGACGGTCGACGAGCTCGTAGTCGAGCAGCCCGCGCTCGGCAAGGGCGGAGCGCCGGACCGCTGTCTGCGCGTCGCGACCGAAGTCACCTCGCAACCACTCCTCCATCGGGCTCCCGAAGCCCTGCTTGGGGCGAGCGAGCACCTCGGGCGGGAGCGTGTCGCTCATCGCCGCACGCAAGACGTACTTGCCGTACCCGCCGCGGTGCTTCATCCGCGGCGGCAGCGCCATCGCGAACTCGACCAGCTCGTGATCCAGGAACGGCTCACGTCCCTCCACCGAGCTTGCCATCGCGATCCTGTCGAGCCGCGCCAGCAGCAGCTCGGGCAGTCGCTGGCGGAGCTCCAGGTAGGTCATGTACTGGAACAGATCCGCGTCGGTCCGGCGCTCGCTGGCCTCGTCCCAGATCCGCTCGACGGTTCGAATCGCATCCGGGTGCTCGCGTCGGAGCAGCCGCTGCTTGAGCGGACCACGGAAGCAAAGCGCTCCACCCCAATAGGGGACTCGGCTGTGGCCGGCGTCATAGAGCGCCTCTCCGTGGCGGACGCCACGGCCCGCTCGGCGGGTCGCGTGCACTGCCAGCGTTCCGACGGGCCGGCGGATCGCCTGCGGCACCCAGCGCTGAAACGGCACGACCACGCGGCGATGGTCGAGATAGCCCTGATAGCCGTGGAACAGCTCATCCGCTCCTTCACCAACCTGGACCACGATCGTGCCCGTATCGCGCGCGAGGCGGCTCACGAAGTGCTGGGGAATCGCCGTCCAGTCCGACAACGGTTCGTCCTGGTGAAAGACCAGCTCGGGTAGAAAGTCGCGCATTCCCGCGTCGTCGACCAGGACCTCATGGTGGTCGGTGGCGAAGCGATCGGCGAGGAGCCGCGCATAGCCGAGCTCGTCGTAGCGCGGATGTCCTCGAGGCGCCGTCGAGTACGTGCGCACGGGTCGGTCGGTCACCTCCGCCATCAGTGCGACGTTCGTTGACGAGTCGAGGCCCCCGGAGAGGAACACGCCGAAGGGCACGTCCGACATCATTCGCTTGCGGATCGATTCGCGCAACAGCCTTCGGACTTCGGACACCATCTCGGCCTCGCCCAGCTCGGCCACGGCCTTCGAGACCGCCGCCGACGGCATCGGGTCCCACCACATCTGCCAGCGCATCTCCCCGGCGGCGGACACGGTCATCCATTCGCCGGCGCCGAGCTTGTGGATGCCCCGGAACATGCTCCGGGGCGGCGGTGTGAAGCCGAACGTGAGGTAGTCGGCGAACGCCTCTTCGTCGAGATCCCGCGACACCGCCGGGTGCTCGAGGATCGCCTTGATCTCCGAGCCGAAGACGAAACCGTCGGCAAGCCGCGCGTAGTACAGCGGCTTGACTCCCAGCCGGTCGCGGGCAAGGAAGAGTCGGCGACGTGACGCGTCCCAGATCGCGAACGCGAACATCCCGTCGAGCCGCTCCAAGCATCCGACGCCGTGCTCCTCGTAGAGGTGGACGATCGTCTCCGTGTCGGTCGCCGAGCGGTACGCATGCCCGCGCGCCTCGAGTCCGCGACGGAGGGTGGCATGGTTGTAGACCTCGCCGTTGTACGTGATCCATACCGACCGGTCCTCGTTGGCCATCGGCTGGTGGCCGGCGTGTGAGAGGTCGATGATCGACAGCCGTCGGTGGCCCAGGGCTACGCGCTCGTCGACGCAGACCGTAGCGCCGGCGTCATCCGGGCCTCGGTGGCGCAGCACGTCCCTCATCCGCGTAACGGTCGCTTCGTCGTACGCGAAAGCGTCGTTGAAGGCGAGGATTCCTGCGATACCGCACATCGTCGAGCCCCGCCGACCGGTGAGCTGCCCGGCCGCCACGTCAGAGGCGCGAGCGGGGCGGCCAGTCTACCGCCGGCGAGCCCGTTATCCCCCGTGCAGATCCATCTCAAGCAGCTGCAGCCGATCCCACGGGAACGCCTTCATGAGATCGCTCGGCAGGCGTCCGCCGTAGAAGCCCGTCGACCCGCCGAACGGACTCGCGCCGGTCGGCGAAGGATCCTCCGCGAACAGTGCGACGGCCCAGTTGGTTTGGTCGCGCACGATCATCCCGTAGCGCTGAGCGGCCTCGGCCATCATCCGCGTCATCGGCGGCAGGTTGAGCTCGGTCAGATCCAGCGTCGGGTCGAGGCGGAAGTGCGCTCCCTCGGGTATCGCGCCGGCGTCCGTGCTCGTGCCGTCCGTGCGCTGAGCCGGCCAGGAGTAGACCTTCGGCCGCGCATACGGGATGTTCAGGGCGACGGCGTGCGGGATCACGCCCGCCTCGAGCTCCCTCAGCAGCATCGTGCCGGCGATTACCGGGAGGCTCGTTGCCGTCGCCCCCCAGTACGACTGCGAGAGCCCTGGCCACGACGAGTCGCTGTAGTAGCCCGGAAAGAGCGAGACCGCCGAGATGGCGCCGCCGAAGCTGGCATGCCAGCCGTCCGCGAGCTTGCGCGCCTTAAAGAACTCCCAGAGGCGGTCGGTGGACGGCTGCCACACGGTCATGTGCCCGTCTGTGCCGGCGGCGGGAGCGGCGTTCGCCGGGATGGGGACCGCGGCGAACGCCTGCTGGAGCGAAGTGGCCCACGCTCCCGCATCGAGCGTCACGCGGACCGTCGGCGCACCCGGCGGGGCGATGTATAGGGGCGTGCTGCCGTTGGTGGTCTGAATCCACGCGGCGCGCCCGTCGGCGAAGCCGTCCCGGATCGTGTCGCTCAGCTTCTTGACGAGCACGGCGCTGGCCGGATCAAGCGGCGCCGCGGCCGCCACCGGCGTGTTCCACACGCTGTCGCGGGCGAACAGCGGTGCCGGTGTCGACGGGCTCGACGCGGGTTCGGGCGCCGGGCTCGGATCCGGTCGTGTTCCGCCTGGATCACCGGCGCTCTCGGGTGGGACCGAGCGCCTCGGCTTGATCCGCAGCGATCGCAGCCCGGCGCGCGAGCGCACGAACAGGCCATCTTCCGATACGAAGCGTCCGGCGCGGCTCAGCGCGCGGCGATCGGCGATCAGGTCGAGCTTCCCACGGAGGGCCGAAAGCGTCATGCGCACTCTCAAGAGGTGATGCGCGGACCGCGCGATGCGGAGCGTTCGGACCCCCCTGCCGCGCAGCCGCAACACGCCGGAACGACTGCGGCTGACCGCCAGCCGATTTCGCACGAAGCGGACGAGCGGGCCGTGCGTCTTCGCCGTCGCGAGCTTGAAGGTGATCGTCACCTCCTGCGACGCTGCAAAGCGATGTGTTCGCGCGTCGGCGACCGCGGTCATGCCGCAGGCCATCAGGCCGGCGGCGATGACGAGGCTGCGCGCGCAACCAGCCAAGCGCATGCGTACCCATCGGCTGTAGGCACCCGCAGGCTGAGTCGACCTGTCTGGTCGCGGACGCCGGAGCCACGGTCAGGTAGTCGCTGGTCGCGAACGGCGGCCTATCCTGCCCGCGTGCGCAACGTCCTCGCACGCGGCGCAGCGTCGGCCATCCTGGTCGGGCGCGACGGCGCGCGGGATCTCGCCGCGCCCGTTCTCGAGCGCCACGGCGACATCTCGCCCGGCGCCCTGGCCGCCGCCGTGCGGTGGCTGTGCCGAACGCACGACGTCACCGGGTGGGAGGGATCGTCGAAGGGCTTCTCCCTCTTGCACGGCTGGCTGCCGGCGTATCCGGAGACGACGGGCTATGTGCTCGGCACGCTGCTCGAATACGGCCGCCGACGGAAGAATCGGGCGGACCTGGCCGAACGGGCACGCGCGATGGGCGACTGGGAGAAGCGCGTCCAGGCACGCGACGGCGGAATCATGGAGGGCACCGTCGGCGGCCGCGAACGCCGGTCGATCGTGTTCAACACCGGCATGGTCCTTCACGGCTGGCTGGATCTCGAGGCAGCCGGGACTGGCGGCTACGCCGAGGCCGCCGCTCGAGCCGCGGCCTTCTTGACCGACCGCCTTGGCCGCGATGGCACCTGGGCGCCCGCAGTCGAGTTTGCAGGGATCCCTCACACCTACAACGCTCGGGTCGCCTGGGCGATGCTGCGGTGGGCTCGTCTGACGGGCGACGAAGCGGGCGAAGCCGCCGCCCGGCGGCAGCTCAACTGGGTGGTGTCGCGGCAACGCGCCAACGGCTGGTTCGATGATTGCGCCTTCAGGACCGGGCAGACGCCGAGCACGCATGGGCTCGCGTACACGCTGCGCGGACTGCTCGAGAGCCATGCGATCACCGGCGAGGAGTCGTGGCTGAGTGCGGTGGAGCGGACGTCCGAGGCCCTGATCCGCAAGCTCGCCGTCGGGCCGCGGCTCGTGGCCGGCTACGACGCTGACTGGCGGCCGGCCGCACATCACGCTTGCCTGACCGGGACGGCGCAGTTGGGGGGCGTCTGGCTGCGCCTCTACCAGGTGACCGGCGACGCGCGCTGGCTCAACGCGGGCCTGGGGGCAGTCGACGAAGCCGCCCGCCGCCAGCAACGCGGTCGATGGCCGGCGATCGCCGGCGCGCTGGCCGGCTCGTTCCCGATCTGGGGCCGTTACGCTCCGCTGCAGTTTCCGAACTGGGCGGCGAAGTTCCTCGCCGATTCGCTGATGCTGCGCGACGACTGCCTGCGCGCGGTGGCGGCGTGAGAGCCGTTCTCGTCTCGCGCTACCCGCGCGTCGACACGATCGCGTGGAAACGACAGGTCGGCGGCGCGCTGCTCGACGCCGGCGTCGACGTCTCGCTGCTGTACAGCCGGGCGAGCTTGATCGACCAGGCGTGGGCAGGCCTTCGAGAAGAGGGTTGGGGTGTCCTGCGGCGCTACCTCGCCTTGCGGTCCGGCGGCGCTGACGGCGAGGCCGGGGCGTCGTTGGCCTACTGGGCGGAGGATCGAGGTCTCGAGGTCGAGCGGGTGCATCGTCTGGGCGACCCCAGACCGTTGTGTCGCCTGTCGCCGGACGTCGTGCTGCTCGTCGGAGCGGATCTCGTCCCGGCATCGCTGCTCGCCGTGCCGCGCCTCGGCACGATCAACGCGCACTTCGCGCTCCTTCCCGCGTACCGTGGCATGAATGTCGCCGAGTGGAGCGTCTACAACGGCGATCCGGTCGGGGTGACCATCCATCTCGTCGACGCGGGGATCGACACGGGGCCGATCCTCTTGCGGGAGCGGATCGCGCTGGAGCCGGGCGACACGTTCGAGAGCCTGCGCCGCCGGCAGCGTGAGCTTGCCGCTCGGCTGCTCGTGCGCGGGGCGCTCGAGCTGGGCGATGGCCTTGCCCGGCCGGTTCCTCAGGCGGCCGACGAGGGGCGCCAGTACTACCGCATGCATCCCGCGCTCCGCCGCGTGGCCGAGGCGCGGCTGCGCGCTCAGACCGCTGACGTCGACGCCCGCGCGTGAGGCGCGAGGTCGGGGAGCCCGGCCAGCGCGGCGGCGGCGTCGACGAGGCCGAGCGCCACATGGGCGTCGCACCAGCGGATGTAGCGCACCGTGCTGCGTCCCCAGCGGTAGCGACGGTGAACGGCGTGGCCGCCGATAAGCCCCGAGTTCAGCACCCTCGTTGCGACGCGCCGTAGCAGCTCCTGCTCGACGAGCCCGCGGCGAAGCAGCACGGCCAGCGTCGTGAGCGCCGTGCCCGCCGAGTGCGCATCCTCGGGGAACCGCCGCTCCGTCCACAACTGCGCACGACCAGTCGCGTCGAAGAAGCGACAGTAGTGCTCGGTTCCGCGGGCAACCGCGTCATCGACGCGCGGATCGACGCTCCGCATTCGCTCCAGGCAGGTCAGAACGTAGCCGGAGTGGAACGAGTCCGCCCAGCGGAGACTTCGCCCTTCCCCGTACGGCCAGGAGCCGTCGGCGCGCTGAGCGGCCAGCGCGCGCTCGAGAGCGCGTTTCACGCGCGCCATCGCTCCCGGATTGTCGGCGTGCGTAACGTGAACCAGCCATGCTCCGAGGAGGTTGGCGTTGTGGATGTTCGCCGGTCGGCCGGGGTGGTAGGCGAAGTAGCCGTCCGGCTCGATCCAGAGGTCGCTCATCACCCACCGCGCCGCCTCGGCCGCGCGGGCGGCAAGCTCGGCGCCCGCGCCGAGATTCGCGGCCTCGAGCAGCCCGCTGGCGGCGAACGTCGTGACGACGACGTTGGGGCTCCCCGCGGGGTAGAAGCTCCAGCGCGTCTGCATGTCCCAGTGGTAGCCCCAGGCGCGCGGGCCGGCGCTGCGGTCGCCGTCCAGGAGCTCCACGGCCCGGCCGGCGATCGCTCGCGCGCGCGGTCGGCCGCCCAGTCGGTCCGCGCGCGCCGCCACGGAGGCGAAGATGCCGAGCGCCTTCGGAATGAGCGCGTCGCGCCGCCGGTAGAGCCGGCGCACGTCGACCGGAGCCCGAGCATGCAGCTGCATCAGCGCCTGCCGCCGCCGGGGCCCGCCAACCAGCGGATGCGGCCACGACCACCAGAGGCCGTCATATGGATCCGCTCCGCGGAAGTCGTGCGCAGCGGCCGACTCGGCCAGATCGAGCGCCGCATTGGCAAGCGCGCCGGCAAGAACGTGGTCAGCGGACTCCACGAGACGCGCGCGATCATAGTCCGGGCCCGCCTGGCTTGACGTACGTCGGCCCTCACGCTGTATCGTCCGCGTCTACGACGGCCCCAGAGGGTCGGCTCACTCCCCGTTTACCGATGCTGCACGTGCTCCACGTCGTCGGCACGCGGCCCAACTTCGTCAAGATGGCGCCCGTGATCGACGCCCTCCGGCTGTATCCCGCGATCTCACAGACCGTCGTCCACAGCGGTCAGCACTACGACCAGTGCATGTCCGCCGAGATCATCGACGATCTCGGCTTCCCGGCTCCAGACGTCTTCCTGAACGCGGGTTCCGGCACCCACGGCGAGCAGACCGCGCGTGTGCTCGCGAGCGTCGAGCAGGTGCTGATCGACCGCCGGCCCGATCTGGTGTGCGTCGGAGGTGACGTCAACTCGACGCTCGCCGCCGCGCTCGCCGCGACGAAGCTCGGCATCGCGGTGGCTCACGTGGAGTCGGGGCTGCGCTCGTTCGACTGGAGCATGCCCGAAGAGGTCAATCGCGTCCTGACGGATCGCATGTCCGAGCTGCTGTTCATCCACAGCCCAGAGGTGGTGGAGCACGTCGCCGCCGAAGGCATCGAGCTGCGGCGCGTGCACTTCGTCGGCAACACGATGATCGATTCGCTGACCCGCCTCGAGGGCGTCGCCCGGGCGCGCAGGCCGTGGGAGCGCCTCGGCCTGCAGGAGCGCGAGTACGCGCTGGTGACGCTGCACCGCCCGTCGAACGTGGACTCGATCGCCCAGCTTCGCCGCATCGTCAGCGCGCTGACGTTGCTCGCCCGGCACACGCCGGTCGTGCTTCCCCTGCATCCCCGCGCGCGCGCCCGACTCGAGCAGGCGGGATTGCTCTCGCTGCTCGAGCGCGCCGAAGTGCGCTGTACGGCGCCGATGGGATATCTGGACTTCCTCGGCATGGAGACCGGGGCAGGAGCGGTCGTCACCGACTCGGGCGGCGTGCAGGAGGAGACTTCGGTCCTCGGCGTCCCCTGCTACACGGTGCGTCCGAACACGGAACGGCCGATCACGATCACGCGCGGCACGAACACTCTGCTGGGGGACGATCCGGCCGCGATCGCCACCATCGCGCTCGAGCGTGGCGCGCGCCGCCGACACTTGATCCACGGCTGGGATGGGCACGCGGGCGAGCGCATCGCCGCGGTGATCGCCGCCATGCCCGAGTCGGCGCGACCCCACGAGCCTCGGATGGACGCCACGCGGGAGCGCCGGCGGCGCTTGGCTCCCAGCGACCTGGATGCCTCGCCCGCGCGCGTCGGGGTGGCCGATGCCGAGCCCGCGGGTGTCCATCGCGCGCAGCTGCTCGGGACGGCGATCGATCGGCTCGAGATGGACGAGGTCGTCGCTCGCTGCGAGCGCTCGATCGACGTCCGCGCGCCGATCCAGCACGTGGCAGTGAACGCCGCGAAGGTGGTCGCGATGCAGCAGGACGAGGACCTGCGGCGGATCGTCAACCGGTGCGAGTTGATCACCGCCGACGGCCAGTCGGTGGTCTGGGCGTCGCATCTGCTCGGAGATCCGGTGCCGAGCAGGGTGACGGGAATCGACCTGATGCTTGAGCTGTTCGAGCTGGCAGAGCGACGCGGGTATCGGGTCTATGTCCTCGGAGGTCGCGCCGAGGTCCTCGACGCCGCGGTGGCGAAGCTCCGCCGGAAGCATCCGCGGCTCGAGCTCGCCGGCTGGCGCGACGGTTACTTCTCGGCCGACGAGGAGGCGGCCGTCGCCGCTCAGATCCGCAGGGCCCGCCCCGACATGCTCTTCGTGGCGATGCCCACGCCCCGGAAGGAGTACTTCCTCGCGCGTCGAGGCGAGGAGCTCGACGTGCCCTTCAGCATGGGCGTGGGCGGCGCGATCGACGTGCTGGCGGGCGTGAGGAGGCGGGCGCCGAAAGTGGTCCAGCGGCTCGGCCTGGAGTGGGCATTCCGACTCGCCCAGGAGCCGCGGCGGCTGTTCCGTCGGTACCTGGTGACGAACTCTCGCTTCGTGTTGCTGACGCTGCGGCAGGCCGTGCGCGGCACGCCTGGCCGCTTCGAGTCGCAGCCGTAGGTCTCGCGGGCGCCTATTGGCCGCGTTGCATGAGAACGTGGGGGATCGTCCGGAGCAGGATCTTCACGTCGAGCCACAACGACCAGTTGGCGACGTAGAGGTAGTCGATCGACTTCATGTCGTGCAGCGGAATGCGAGCCGAGCCGGCCACCTGCCACGGTCCCGTCATCCCGGGCGTGAGATTCAGCCGCCGGCGGTAGAAGCCTTCGATGCGGCAGTCCTCGTCAACCACGAGCGGCCGCGGACCGACGAGGCTCATCTCACGACGCAGCACGTTGAAGAGCTGCGGCAGCTCGTCCAACGACGTGCGACGGAGAAATCGCCCCAGGCGCGTGACGCGTGGGTCGTCCTCGATCTTGAACAGGCCGTCTGCCTCGTTGCGAGCGCGTAGCTCCGCCTTCTGATGGTCGGCGTCGGCGAGCATCGACCGGAACTTCAGCATCTGGAACCGGCGCCCGTCCCGCCCGACGCGGGTCTGACGGAACAGGATCGGCCCACTGGAGCCCATCTTGATCGCGAGCGCCACCGTGATGAGCAGCGGCGCGGACAGCAGGAGCAGGATCACGGCGCCGACCACGTCGAGCGTCGCCTTTACGGTGCGCGCGCGCCGGGAGAGGCCGAAGCGACGCAGTCCCAGCACGGTGAGACCGCCGACCTCGTCGAACGCGATCGACGATCCGACGACCTCGAACATCGCAGGCAGCAGGGTCACGTTCACCCCAAGGGACTTGGCGGACTGAATCGTCTCGAGGACGGCCTGTGGCGGTGCGCCATCGCCGGCGATCACGACACGGTGGATGTCGAGGTCGCGGATGGCGTTCGGCAGGTTCTGCGGCGCGGCATGCGGCCCAGCGGCGGCCCTGTCGGCTTCGAGCAGCGGAAGGTTGCCGACAAGCTCGGCCTTCGCGGTCCTGGTCGTCTTGAGCTGCTTCTCCAGTCGCCTCGCCAGGCGTGCTTCGCCCACGAGCAGGCAGCGCTCGGGCGGTGTGAGCTTCCGGGCGATGGTGCGGCCCATGAGCCGCAGGAGCGTGGTCAGCAGCGTCAAGCTGACCATCATCAGCGCGATGACCTGGGCACCAAGCGGCGTCGCCAGCAGCGCGCTCTGCGAGAAGTAGGCCAGGAGCGCCGTCAGAGTCGACGCCTGAAAGATGTCAGGCGCCTCGTCGAGCGTGTTCTTGCTGAGCACCAGCTCGTCACGACGGTAGAGGCCCATCGCCGTGTTGACCACCGGCACGATCGCCGGCAGCATCAGGGTGGTCCAGCCAGGCCCCCAGGCGCCGAACGCCACGAGAATCACCGGTCCCACCAACAGCGCTGCGATCACGTCGGCCGTGATCAGGGCCGCACGAAACAGCCGGTCACGTGACTGGACCGCCGGCGGCGCGTCGCGCTCGACGACGACCGGCGACTGCTCGGGCAGCGGCACCGCCCGACGCCGGAACCGGCGGGAACGTCGAACGGCGACCGTCGATCGCTCTTGCGTAGTGATCTGGGTCCAGCGCATCGGGTGTCAGTCAATCCGAGTCCGGGCCACGTCTCTTCCGAGCTGAACCCTTCCCCGTCGTGTCAGCTCCCGTTATTTCTCGTTACTGGCGATCCTTTCGCCGGTACGAGATTGTCGGCATCATACCCGCGTCGAGCGGGAGCTCAAGAGCGGTCGTCGCGCTGCAACGCGGATACGGGATCTCGCCTGCCTCGCACCGCCTGTCGGCCTGACCGGCCGGCCGGCCGCGCCAGGCGGTGCCTGCGCGTTATGTGCTAGACGCTCGCGCCGGCCTCCTCGAGCTCGGCGCGGAGCCGGTCCGGCAGCGAGAACTCCCGCCGCCAGCCTCGTCGCGGTCGACGCTCTTGGGGACGTCGTCGACGAGCGTCTTCGCCTCCTTGAGGCCGAGGCCGGTCGCCGCGCTAACGACCTTGATGACCTGGATCTTCTTGTCGCCGGCGCCGGTGAGCACGACGTCGAATGCGGTCTGCTCCTCGGCGCCTCGGCCACGTCGCCACCGCCGCCGCGGCGCCCATAGGTGGCCGACCGGCCTAATCGGCGAGGTCGTCCACGCAGGCGTCAAAGACCTGAGCGAGCGTGGCTCCCGTCCGGCTCTCATGCGTCTCGCCTCCGTTGCGGGCGGTGGCCTTTCAAGTCCTATAGCGCAGCCTGCGCCATGCGCTCCGACAGGTAGCCCGGTGTGGGAGCTCCTTGCCGGCGTGGACCGCTCCTAGCTTGACGCGAGTCTGCTGGCCGTGCGCGGAGGTAGGCGTACCACTGCTTCCCGTTGGCCCGCTTGATGCGATCGACGCTGCCGGAAACCTGATGGTGCGACCAACGTGTTGTGCGTTGCCCCAAGGCAACCATTCGCACTAGAACGTGTGTCTCGGTCACTGACCGTGGCACTTCTTGAACTTCTTGCCCGACCCGCACCAGCACGGGTCGTTGCGGCCGAGCTGCTCGTGCTCGTCGACGCGCCGCTGCTCGACGACCGTGGCGCCGGGTGCCGGCTGCTCGTCGGGATCCGCGTAGGCGGTCGGCTGGTCGTCCATCGTGCCGCCGGAGTAGTTGAGCGCCGCCGTCCCGCCGCCGTTGCGCTGCTCGGGCAGCGCGCCGTCGCCGTTCGCGGCCTCCACCTCGACCTCGACGTTGTAGACCATCCGCGCGAAGTCGGACCAGATGCTGTTCATCAGGTCCTGGAAGAGCGCGAAGCCCTCGTTCTTGTACGCGACCAGTGGGTCGATCTGGGCGAACCCGCGCAGGTGGATCCCCTCGCGCAGGTAGTCCATGTCGTACAGGTGCTCGCGCCAGCGCTGGTCGATGATCTGCAGCAGCAGGAAGCGCTCGAGCGCGCGCATCAGCTCCTCGCCGAGCTCCTGCTCGCGCTCGTCGTAGAGCTTCAGCGCGTCCTCGACGAGCAGCGCGACGAGCTGGTCGCGGTCGAGCTGCTCGCGGTCGAGCTCCTCGACGTCGAAGTCGACGCGGAAGATCTGGTCGAGCTGGGCCCACAGGCCGTCGAGGTCCCAGTCCTCGACGAAGTCGCCCGGCGTGTACTCCTCGACCAGCCGCTCGATCACCTCGGAAACCTGCTCGCGCGCCGTCTGGCCCATGTCCTGGCCCTCCAGCACGCGGTCGCGGTACTGGTAGACGATCTCGCGCTGCTGGTTCATGACGTCGTCGTACTCGAGCACGCGCTTGCGGAT
>Ga0126307_10000110_pt1 | contig 47775 bp, 49 predicted proteins | sample Plot28_FD_89955 | JGI IMG/M metagenome (GOLD analysis project Ga0126307, IMG submission 89955) | Serpentine soil microbial communities from UC McLaughlin Reserve, CA, USA - Plot28 | ecosystem: Environmental > Terrestrial > Soil > Grasslands | place: USA: UC McLaughlin Reserve, Lake County... | reverse complement strand
CGACAAGGGCTTCGTGGTGACCGGCGAAGAGGCTCGTCACCATCCGGACTTCTCTCGACACTGGGACGGCGAGAGCCGAGCTCCGCTGTTGCTCGAGTGCACGAGGCGCGGCGTCTTTGCCGTCGGCGATGTCCGGCGAGGCTCGACCAAGCGCGTGGCCGCGGCCGTCGGCGACGGCGCGCTCGTCGTCCGCTCCATCCACACGTCGCTCGAGACGCCGCGGACGTAGCCGCTACGCCGATGGCCGCCGACCAGACGTGGCGACCCGGGCGCGTCAGGCAGGCCTACGAGACCTGCATTCGTCCCGAGCACCTGCGAAGCACCGTTCGGATCGCCCTCGTCGTCGGGCTCATCCTCACGCTGATCAACCAGGCTGATGTGATCCTCGGCGGCGATGCCACCGGCCTCACCTGGATCAAGGTCGGCCTCAACTTCTGCGTTCCATTCGTCGTCTCGAACTTCGGGCTGCTGGCCGGCCAGCACGCCGATGGGCGCGGCTAGCCGGACGCCGCGCATTAGGATCGGCATCGCTGTGGACTGGACCTTCGATGGCCTTTGGCCGTACGAGCCTCGCTGGTTCGACACTCCCGACGGCCGCATGCACTACGTCGACGAGGGCCCGCCCGCCGGCAACCCCGTGGTCATGGTGCATGGGAACCCGACCTGGTCGTTTCTGTACCGCAACTTCATCCCGCCGCTGGTCCAGGCCGGAAACCGGGCGATCGCGATCGACCATCTTGGCTTCGGACGCTCCGAGAAACCGGACCGCCCCGAGCTCTACACGATCGAGCGTCACGCGAAGCGCGCCGAGGCCCTGCTCGAGTCGCTCGACCTGCGCGAAGCAACGGTGGTGCCGCAGGACTGGGGAGGGCCGATCGGGCTCTGGTGGGCGACGCGCCATCCCGAGCGCGTTCGCGGCCTCTTCGTCCTCAACACGTTCGCCCATCGCCCGCGCGAGCGCGTGAAGCTACCGCTGCCGCTTCACCTCTTCCGGACCCCAGCCGTCGGGGAGGTGATGGTCAAGGGGCTCGACCTGTTCAAGCGCGCGTTCCTGTTCCGGGCCGGGGTCGTCCACCGCGATCGGCTCACCGACGGCGTCAAGCGCGCCTACCGTGCGCCGCACCGAAGCTGGTCGAGCCGTACGGCGATCCTCGTCTTCCCGCGCGAGATCCCCTCGGGGCCCGAGGGTCCAGTCTCCGACCTGGTCGCAGAGATCGAGGAGCGGCTCGAACGCGACTTCCGCTCCAAGCCGGTCGGGATCGCGTGGGCGATGAAGGACGTCGCCTTCACGCCAGACGTCCTCGAGCAGGCCTGGCTCGGCACCTTCCCCGACGCCGAGGTGCTCCGACTCGAGGACGCGGGCCACTACCTCCAGGAAGACGCGCACGAGCGAATCGTGCCGGCGCTGCTCGCCCATCTCGAGACCTGAGTGGCAATCGCGGCGTGCCGGGCCTGCCCCGTCGCCTACTGACTGCCGCCGCGAACGCTGAACTCGACCCTCCCGGCCGACTCATATTGGTCGGCGAGGAGGTAGTGGAGAACGTAGTCGCCGTCGGGAAGCGGCCAGGGTGCCCCCTGGCTGTCGGGACCGAGCGAGGCCTCGCCATCAGTCGTCGGCGGGACGGTGCCCGCCGAATGGCCTCCTGAGTATTCCCAGACCAGGTAGTCGTCGTGTGCGGGGTCGGACGCCGCGGCCTTGTAGACCCCGAGCCAGCCCCAGCGGTTGGCGGGGGCGTCGCTCCATGAGACCCCGATCGGCTCGCCGGGCCGGAAAATTCGCTTGTCCGTCGACAGCTTGAGCCGAGCGTGTGGATCGCGGAGATAGAACGGGACGCGGGCGACCTCGGCCTCGTCCTCGTCCATCAACACCGCTTCGTAGGCGCCCGGCTGCAACGCGGAGCTCTCGAGCTTCGTCGTTCCCCGCTCGTCCGAGGCCTCCAGCGTCTCTACTGCATCGGCGGGATCGCCCTCCTCGGGCACGATCGCGATCTCGTTGTCGCCGGATCCCGGGACGTTGTGGGTGACCGTGATCTGGTCGCCCACGGTCCGCAGACGCGCGTCGACCGCGACCAGGGTCGGCATCGCCACCGGCGCGACCTCGAACGTCGACAGCACCGCGCGATGGTCGGAGGTCCATGGCGCCGCCTCGATCTCAACGTCCTTGCCCCCCGGTTCACCGACCAGCTTGGTGTCGGTCGTCGTTGACGGGCCCGCTGCATAGACATAGTCGATCCGTTCGCCGCTGCTGCCCTGGGTGATGCCGGGGTCGGCGACCGGATCGGGGTGCGTCTCCCTATAGGTATCGCGGAAACCGAGGTCGATCAGCTCCTCGCTCACCGGCCACGCGACCGGTTCCTCGATCCCCTCTCGGGTGCCGACGGTATCCGCGGTGTAGTCGAGGCTCGATGGTTGGTTGAAGTCGCCGGTCAGAAAGACTGGCTCGCCGTCCTCGATCAGCTCGCCCATCGCCGCGATCGGCTGCTCCATCGCCGACGTCCGCACCCGGTTCTCGCTTTTGATCACCGACGCCACCGAGGCGCCGTTTCGCAACGCGCGCGGACCCCACTCGACGTAGTCGAGGTGCACGTTGAAGAACGGAAGCACATAGCCGGGCTCGACCTCGACCAGCCCGTAGAGGCCGTCGGCGCCCGACGCCTCGAGGATCGGGTACTTCGAGAGCAACTGCAGCGAGGTGTTGTAGTAGGGGTAGCCGGTCCGCCTGGCGATCTCGGGCAGTCGCTCGTATGACTCGAGCACGCCTACTACGTCGGCGTCGAGGCGCCGGATCACCCTGTCGGTCGCCGGCCCACCGCCGTACTCGATGTTGTAGACGAGCAGATCGAGGCGCATCGGCTCACCCGTCGCCGGCGCGGATCCCGCGTCCGGCGAGTCGTCGCCGCCGAGGCCGAGGTCGCACCCCGCGAACAAGAGCACCGCCAGAACAAAGGCCGCCGCGATCGCCGGCGCCCGGGAGTGCGGTGCGGTTCGGCTTGGCTCGACCGCCTCGGTGGCCACCTGACCTTGTAGTCAATCATACGTTTTCGAGTGGTCCGGCCGGTCGTGTGCGGGAATTGCCCGGAAGTCAGGGCGAGACGGCGGCGCCGAGCGAGTCTGCAGCAACGAACTTGGGCGCGCCATCCTCGTAGAAGACATCGAGCTCCGTGATCTCGAAGCCGGCGTCGCGCAGCAGATCAGGGATCTCGCGGGTCAGGTGACAGCCTCCGAAGAGCCGCTTCTGCACCCGCTCGAGGCGATGCTGCCACCGGCGCACCGGTTCGTCAGGCGCCAGGCCGTGTTCCACGAATCGCAGCGCGCCGCCGGGCTTGAGCACGCGCCGAAGCTCGGCCAGCGCCTGCTCGACGTCTGGAATGGTGCACATCGTCCAGGTTGAGAGCGCCGCGTCGAAGCTGTCGTCCTCGAACGGCAGCGACTGCCCGTCGAGGCCGGACCGCTCGACCCGAACGCTCGATGCCCGCAGGCGCTTGGCCGCCATCCTCCAGCCGACGTCGGCCGGCTCCACCGCCGCGACGCGCCTGACCGAGTCCGGGTAGAACGGAACATTGAGGCCCGAGCCGAATCCGATCTCAACGACCTCGCCCTCGAGCCCCTCGCAGACGCGCTCGCGCAGCGGGTCCGCCGTCTTCATCCCGCAGGCGGCGTTGACGATCCGTGGCAGGACGTGGTCGCGATAGAAGCCCATTTCGTCCACAGTCTCGCTGAACGTGCTGCCGTAACACCGACCTTGGCGTCGATTCAAGCTTGGGCCAGGTTTTCGCCAGTAGAGGCGGGGTACGCGCCGAGCGATGTTCCGGACCCGGCCATCGCGATCGCTTCTGCTCGTCCTCTATCTCGGCATCGGCGTCCTCGTCGCCGCCGGCGTGATCGGGGATGACAACTACGTCCGCGGGCTCAGCAACCTCAAGGAGCTTGCCGATGCCGCGCTCGCGATCATCCTCTGGCCGCTGGTGCTGCTTGGCGTGAGCTTCAACATCGCCGGAACCGGACACGGCTCGAAGTAAAGCCGGGGCCAACGGTGAGGGGGGCCAGCGCTCGGCGGTACGGCGGGGTCGGCCTTGAAAGCTCCTCGAACGTTGCGTGATGGGATCCGGGCGCCTATGAGCTCGGACGCCAACGCGAGCTGTTACGCGCGAGGGTTTCGCGCCCCGATGTCGCCGAAGCGCATCCGGCATGCGACACGCCGTTCGGTCTCGAGCGCCGCGATCACGCCGCCCGCGGGAAGGACGTCGGCGGTCGAGTAGAGAGCCGCCCCGCGACGTCCCCCCTTGGCGGCGAAGGCCCATGTGTTAAAGCCCGGAAACGATCCTGAGTGGCCCTGCACGCCGCAGGCGCTCGCCCAGGTGAAGTGGATCAGCCCGAGCCCGTAGGTTCCTATTCCGCCCCCCTCGACTGGGCTCGACGGGGGCGTCCCGGCCAGCGAACCCGGCGCCGCGATCTTCATCTCGCGCACGAGGCTCTTGGGGAACAGGCGACCGGCGAGCAGCGCGCGCATGAACCGCTGCAGATCTGCCGGCACCGAGACGATCGCACCGGCGCTCCAGGCGATCGTCGGGCTTGTCGCGGTTACGTCGAGCGGCCAGTTTCCCTTGCCAACACGTCATAGCCGTGGGCAAAGGGGCGGGGGATCGAGGAGCTGTTGCTGAGCGAGGTTCGCTCGAGCCGCAGCGGGTTGAAGATCATGCGCTTGTAGTTGGCTGTGATCGAACGGCCGGTGGCCTGCTCGATGATCATCCCGAGCAACACGTAGTCGGTGTTGGAATAAGAGAAACCCTCGCCGGGCGGAAACGTCGGGGCAGCTTGGACCCCGATCTCGACCAGCTGCAGCGGGGTCCATGTGCGCTTCAGCTCGGATGGGGGAGGCACACAGAGCGTGCTGTCCGGCGGCACGGCGCAGTACTCGGCCAATCCGCTCGTGTGGTTGAGGAGTTGACGAACCGTGATCCGTTCACCGTTTGGCACCAGCCCCGGCAACCACCGCTCCACAGGGTCATCGAGTGTGATCCGGCCTTGTGCGACCAGCTTGAGGATGACGGCCGCGGTGAACGTCTTGGTTACGCTGCCGACTCGGGCCCGGTGGCGAGGCGAGAGCGGCACCCCGCGCCGTAGGTCCGCCGCGCCGGCGGCGTAGTGCTCGACGCCGCGCGGACCGCGAATCACGGCGGTGATGCCGGGGACGCCCGCTGCGACCGAGCGCTCGAGCGCGTCTTGAACGTCCTGGCGAGAGGGGGCGCTCGCAGCCGGGGCGGGCGTCGGTGCGAGGGCCCAGAGCGCGAGCGCGATCGCTACGACCATGCCGGACACCGCAGCGATCCGTCGCTGGTCGGTCACCAAGGGCCGGATCACATCATTGTGGTCTTAGCAAGTTCATCAGGGCTGAGAGGCGATGTCGGCCCGCTGGATCGATCCGGTGCGGCGGTCGCGGATGCGAACCCTAGCTCGACGGCCGCCAGCCGCCACAGATCGACGCCACGTGAGCGGGATCCGGACATCGTTGAGCTGCGGGAGAGCACCCTAAACCCCGCCAATAGCGGGGCTTTTCCGATGGGCGCGGCTGGTTTCGAACCAGCGACCTCTCGCGTGTGAAGCGAGCGCTCTCCCACTGAGCTACGCGCCCGGAGGGCGATGATAGGACGGCGGGGGACGGTGGAGCGGCATGATTCGAATCGAAGTGACGAGGCGAATGACGTGGAGGATCGGGAGTCGCGAGCTGAGGCTGCTCGTTGCTGTGGCGCTCGCCCTCGCCTCGCTGATCCTCGCGGGCCCTGCTCCCGCCGCGATGCACTCCCAGTTAAGCGGCTCGAGCTGCGCCACCGCTGAGCCCGGTCGGCGATGAATGTGGGGTTGTGTGCCTATATGGAGCACAACCCCACACCTGGTGCCGCCCGCGCGCCAGTTCTGCGTCTCAGCGCAGCTCGCCGATCCCGACGCCGCCGGTCTCGATCGCGACCGGGCCGAGCTTGCCGCCGATCCCGCCGCTCGGGTTCGGCTTCACCTCGCCGTCGCCATCGGTACCGCCGCTCGGCGGCTCCGTCGGCGGCGCCGGAACCGGCTGGCGCGGGCAGCGGATCGTGTACACGGTGCGCGCCGAGTGCCCGGGCGCGGTGGCCGTGTGGTTCCAGGAGAGGTGCAGGTGGTTGCGGCGACCGTGGCCGGCGTCGCCGTCGTAGCCGACCCACCGGAACGGCGTCCGCGGGTGGTTCTGGGTCGGCTCGGCCCAGTGGGCGAGCGCCGTGACGTCCGCCCAGGTGCCGCCCTGCGCCTTGTTCGGCACGATGTCCAGCGCGAGTCCGATCGGATGCTCTCCATTCTGGGCGTGGATGTCGTCCATCGAGTAGCCGTCGGTGATGAAGATCTTGTAGCGGCGCTCGAGCCGGCGGATGTCCGTGAGCAGCCGTCGGTCGATGCGCTCGCCGGGGAAGCCCGGGATCGAGACGAACCGCCCGCCCCCGGTCGTCTCGCAGAGCGTCGGGGAGATCTTCGTGCTGCGCATCTTGGCGGTGGCGAGCGCCGACAGGGCGAGGGCCGCGAGCAGCGCAGCGCCGACCAGGAGCGCCGTCCGCCGGCTCTTCCCGCGGGCGCTCACCGCGCCACCGCGTGGGCTCGCGCGCGGTCGAGGCCGTGGCGAAGCTCGTCGTTTCGGTGGTAGCGGTAGCTGTAGTCGCCCAAAGAGTCCATCCATGACCAGGCGTGGCAGTCGAACTTAACGTCCTGCACACCCATTCTTCGGGCGAGAGCGTGCACCTTCGAGATCTCATCGACCGGTGACCGGAGAACCCGTAGCGGCGCTAGCATTGCTCGCGACCGTGCTAGGCGGGGAATTAGCGGTGCCCTGTACCCGCAATCCGCTCTAGCGGGGCCGAACGCCCGGCCGAGGGTGATGGCCTTCGGGGCCAGTACGCCGCAGGCGGTGTTGACGGTCAGGTCCCGCGCAATGCGCGTCCGCGAACCAGGTCAGGTCCGGAAGGAAGCAGCCTTAAGCGGTGCCGAGCATGTGATGCGGAGCAGCCTGACCCGAGCTGGCCACGGCGGGCACGCCCGGAGACCTCTCTCGAGGTCGGGCCCGCACGGTCAACTTTTTGCCAGCCGGCTAGCGCAGCCGCTCAATGGTGGAGACGTCGTAGCGGCAGCCCTTGATTGCATCGACCTTCGCGAAGTAGCGCGCTCGCTTGAGGTTCTTCTTCACCTTCCAGCGTCCGCGAGCGTTGCTCTGGGTGATCTTCACCTTCACGGAGACATAGTCGTCGATGCGAAACAAGGTCACCTTGCGGCGCTTGAGGCAGCGCTCTGACCTCGAGCTCAGCTTTCCGGAGGCTCCTTTGTGGCTGATCTTTTTGATCATGATCCTGGTCTTCTCGCCGCCATCGCGGGCGACCGCCGTCGGCACGGTGACGGCGGCAATGGCCGCGATCGCGAGCGCCGCGGCCGCGCCCCGCGGCCCGCAGCGGTTGACAGCGCTCATAGTCGTGCCGCTCCCGACCTTCTTGCTTTCGGTTGGTCGCCGCCGGCTGTCCGTCAGCCGGCGGGCCGATACGTATCGATCAACTCATCGACCGCTTGCTTGGATTCCGCAAGTCCGGCGCCGGTGAGCTCGCGGTAGAGCTTCACTGCCTGCATCTCGTTTCCGGCCTGGACCAGTTCGATGAGTCGCGGGTCCTCCGAGGCTACGACATCCGTCGGCTCCTCCCGCCCGAGGCGCTGGTAGAGCTGGGAGATCTTGCGCTCGAGCGCGGCGATCCGCCGGCCGTGGTCGACGAGGTCCTCGCTGCTCACGCGGCCAGTCTCGCAGAACGCGGAAACGGCGTCGGGAGGGCCCCGGAGGCGGCAGTAGACTCGGACCGGTGACCGGCGAGACGTCGCTCTATCGCCGCCACCGCCCTCAGGCATTCGACGAGGTAGTCGGCCAGGAGCACGTGGTGCGCACCCTGCGCAACGCGGTCGAGCGCGACCGCGTCCACCACGCGTACCTCTTCGTCGGCTCGCGCGGGACCGGGAAGACGTCGCTCGCGAAGATCCTCGCCCGGTCGCTTAACTGCGTGAACGGGCCCACGGTGACGCCGTGCGGCGAGTGCGAGTCGTGCGTCTCGATCGCGGCCGGCAGCTCGATCGACGTGATCGAGATGGACGCCGCTTCGAACCGCTCGGTCGACGATATCCGCGACCTTCGCGAGCGGGTCGGCTACGCGCCCGCCCTCGGCCACTGGAAGGTCTACATCCTCGACGAGGCTCACATGCTCACGCGGGAGGCGTGGAACGCGTTCCTCAAGACGCTCGAGGAGCCCCCGCCGAACACCGTCTTCATCCTCGCCACGACCGAGCCCCACAAGGTCATGCCGACGATCGTCGATCGCTGCCAGCGCTTCGACTTCCAGCGGCCGTCGCTCGAGCAGATCGCCGAGGTCCTGAGCCGGGTCTCCACCGCCGAGGAGATCGAGATCGAGCACGGGGCGATCGCGGCGATCGCGCGCGCGGCGTCGGGCAGCTTCCGCGATGCCCTCGGAACGCTCGACCAGCTCGTCTCCTACGGCGGCAAGTCGGTCAATACCGAGGACGTCCTCGCCGTCCTCGGCGTCGCAGACGCCGAGCTGATCCTCGCCGCGACGGACGCGATCGCCGCCGCCGACGGGCGCCTCGCGCTCGAGGCGAGCTCGCGGCTCGCGAGCTCGGGCCACGACGTGACCCAGTTCGCCCGCGACCTCCTCGCCCACCTTCGCCAGCTGATCGTGATCAAGACGATCGGCGAGCCGCCCGACTCGTTCGCCGTGACGGCCGCTGACTCCGAGCGGCTCCGGGTGCAGGCCGATTCGCTGTCAGAACTCGCCCTCGGCCGCTCGATCGACATCCTCTCGTCGGCTCTGACGGCTATCCGGGAGGGCGACGAGCCACGGATGACCGTGGAGCTGGCCTTGCTTCGCGCCGCGCGGCCCCAGCTCGACCCCTCGAAGGAGGCACTTCTCCAGCGCATTGAACGGCTCGAGGCGGGGGCCGGGGGTGCCGTATCGGACCCGGCTCCGGCAGCCGCCGCTCCGGCTGCCGAGGCAGCCGATGGGCCGTCGCCTCGGATGTCCTCCCCGACACCCCCGACCCCCGCCGACACCGAGAATCCGGCGGAGGATGCGCCAACGGCAACGGCCGTCGCCGATCTCCCGCTGGAGAAAGTGGTGGACCTGTGGCCGGCGGTGATCGACCAGGTCAGGCGGTCAGGGGCGGAGCTTCTCTCACACGTGCTCGCGGCCGCGCGGCCCGTCTCGGTCGATGCACGGGACCGGCGGCTCGAGGTCGGCTTCCCAGCGTCCGCGGCATTCAACAAGCGAAAAGCGGAGGCGAACGAGGCGCGGGAGCGGTGCGCCGAGGCCCTGCTGGAGGTGGTGGGCGAGCGGCTGCGGCCGGTCTACGTGCTGCTGGACTCCGACGACGAGGCGGCGGCGCCCGTCGAGAGCAGCTTGACCGAGGAGGAGCTGATCGAGCTGGTCCGCACCGAGTTCGATGCGGAGGAATACATGGCCGATCCCGACGACGGTGAGGCGGAGGCGAAGGAGGCGTAAGGAATGGCAAGGCCCAGGGGCGGCGGTCCGGGCGGGTTGGATCTCAACTCGCTGATGAAGCAGGCGCAGCAGATGCAGGCGGAGATGGCCGAGGCGCAGGAGAAGCTCAAGGACGAGGTCGTCGACGCGAGCGCCGGCGGCGGCATGGTGAAGGTGAAGATGAGCGGCGACCTGCGCCTGCTCGAGCTCACGATCGACCCGGAAGCGATCGATCCCGAGGACCCGGAGCTCCTCCAGGACATGGTCACCGCCGCCGTCAACGAGGGCATCCGCTCGGCGCAGGAGCTCGCCGCGAGCCGGATGGGGAACGTCGCGGGCCTGGGCGGCGCCGGCGGAGCCGGGGGGCTCGGGCTCCCCGGTATGTAGCGCCAACCGGCCCGCTCGCTAGCTTCACTCGCGATGTATCCGCAGCCGATCAACCGGCTCGTCGGCGAGCTGGCGAAGCTGCCCGGGATCGGGCAACGCACCGCGCAGCGGCTTGCCTTCCACATCCTGCGCTCCGACGACGAGGACGCCGCGGCGCTTGCCGACGCGATCAGGGAGGTGAAGGAGAGAGTCGGGCTGTGCGAGGTCTGCTTCAACCTCGCCGAGGGGCCGACCTGCGAGGTCTGCGCCGACCCGCGGCGCGACCGCTCGCTGGTCTGCGTCGTGGAGCAGCCCGCCGACGTGATCCCGATCGAGCGCACGCATGAGTATCGCGGCCTCTACCACGTGCTCGGCGGCGCGCTCTCGCCGATCGACGGCATCGACCCCGAGGATCTCAAGATCACCGAGCTGGTCGAGCGAGTCCGCTCGCCGGAGGTATCCGAGGTCGTCCTGGCGACGAACCCGACGACGACCGGCGAGGCGACCGCGCACCACATCGCCGACCTGCTGCGCGGCGATGTCGCGATCACGCGGCTTGCGAGCGGCCTCCCGGTCGGCGCCGACCTCGAGCACGCGGACGAGGTCACGCTCGGCCGCGCGTTCCTGGGTCGGCAGCGCGTCGATGCCTGATCAGTAGCTGTAGCCGCCGCTGCTCGAGTCGGTCGTCGGTGTCGTGGGCGAGCCGGCGCCCGAGGGGCCGCTCGGCTGCGCGACGTGCCAGGTGAAGCGCTGGCCGTCGAAGGCGTCGCTGACGCCGTCGCCGGTGACCTCTCCCGGCCCCTCCTCGGTGAACGTGTAGAGGGGCGCGCCGTCAAAGGTGACCTGCTGCGAGCCGTCCGGCCGCTTCACGGTCCCGAGCTCGCCGCCGACGTCGGAGCTTGCGGTCGGCTGGCCGGATGTCGCCGCGAGCGGCTTCCAGATCGCCTCGCAGCCACCGGTGCAGAGGATCTTCCCGTTGTCCTCCTGATCGGGGGAGTAAAGCGCGGCGCCGTTGGCGTCGACCAGCACCTCGCCGGCGTCGCCGAAGCTCTGCACTGCGACGGCCTCCTGGCCGCCGTCCGCGGCCGTTGCGCCGTCATCGTCGGAGCCGCAGGCGTAGAGGCCGACCACTGCGACGGCAGCGATCGTCGCCAGCCCCGTCCTCAGTATCCGCTTCGTCCTCGTCGTCACGCCGGGTATTACGCGCCAACCCGGCGTCGGGATTGCGCCGCGACGTGAAAGCGCCGGCCGCCCGCATCACGTGCGGTGCCGGCCGGCGCGCGGTTTCGCTTTCAGTTTCGCGCTTCGCTACGGAGCGCCGCGATAGCGCGTGTCGTAGCGGTCGTCGTAGGTCGCCGCTGGGCGCCGCGATGCGATGGCCGCCCAGATCAGCGACGCGACGAGGCCGACGACGCCGGCGATGATCAGGATCAACCCGATGACCGCGAGGTCCACACCTTCGATCGCATCCGTGACGGCAAAGCGCAGAATCGCTCCGACGGCGATCAGAAATACCGATCCACCTATGGACATCTGTGCCTCCTTCCTGGCTTGCACCGGTCCCGTACCCGGTGCGAACGCCCGGAACCGGGCTCGTGCCGTGTGGCACGTAGTTCTCAGGCCTCGCTGATCCGAATGCGCCGGTGCAGCCGGCGCAGGGGACGCGGCGCCCACCAGTTCCACTCGCCGAGCAGCCGCATCAGCGACGGAACGAGCAGCGCGCGGACGATCGAGGCGTCAATCAGGACCGCGAGCGCGGTGCCGAGCCCGAGCTCCTTGATGAAGATCACCTTCGAGGTCACGAAGGCCCCAATCGCGATCGAGAACAGGATCGCCGCCGCGGTCACGATCCTTCCCGTGCGCTCGAGGCCGACCGCGACCGAGTCGCGGTTCGAGGCTCCCCCGTCGTGCGCCTCCTTGATCCGGGAGAGCAGGAAGACGCCGTAGTCCGTGGACAGGCCGAAGACGACCGCGAACAGGAAGAGCGGCTGCGTCGTCTCGAGCGCCCCCTGGCTCGTGTAGCCGAGCAGGCTCTCGAACCGGCCCTCCTGGAAGATCAGGACGAGGATCCCGAACACCGCGCTGAGCGTGAGCACGTTCATCAGGATCTGCTTGAGCGGCAGGATGACGGAGCCGGTCATCACGAAGAGGACGGCGAAGGTGACCAGCGCCGTGATCGCGAGCACCAGCGGCAGGTGCTCGACGAGGCTGTCCTGGAGGTCGATGTAGTGGGCGGTGGAGCCGGTCGCGAGCGACTCGCCGTCGATCGCCCGCAGCTCCTCGACCAGGTCCTGGCTCTCGTCGCTGAGTGACGGGTGCTCCGAGACGACGTCGACGGCGGCGATCCCGTCACCGAGCTCGACCGGTGGGCGCACCTCGGCGACGCCGTCGATGCCGCGCGCCTCACTCGCGATCGCTCCCGCGTGGTTGGCGCCGCCGCGAACCGCGAGCGTGACCGGGGTGTCGCGGAAGGGCGGGAAGTCGGCGCGCAGCACGTCGTCCACCTGGTGCGCGCTCGCCGACTCCGGCAGCACCTGGGCGTCGACGGAGGTGAATTGGATTCCGAAGAAGGGGATCCCGAGGGCGATCAACAGGGCCGCGCTCGCGGCGGCGACTCGGCCCGGCATCCGCATCACGAGCTGCGAGAGCCGATACCAGAAGCCCTCGCTCGCCGGCCTGGCGTCGCGCTCGGCGCGGCGGCGCAGGAACGCGGGGGAGAGGGCGTTGACGCGATCGCCGAGCAGTGCGAGCACCGCAGGCAGCACGAGCAGCGAGATCGCGGCGGCGATCAGGGCGACGAGCGAGCCGCCGATCCCCATCGAGTAGAGGAAGCGCTGTGGGAAGACGATCAGCGACGCGATCGCGCCGGCGACCGTGAGCGAGCTGAAGAGCACCGTCCGCCCCGCGGTCGCGAGCGTCCTGCGCATCGCCTCGAGGCCGGGCCCGTGCTTCGCGATCTCCTCGCGGTAGCGCGAGACGATGAAGAGGCTGTAGTCGATGGCGAGCCCGAGCCCGAGGCCGGTGACCAGGTTGAGCGCGAAGGTCGAGACGTCGGTGACCTCCGCCGCGCCGCGCAGCGTGACCATGGTCGCGACGATCGCGAGCCCGCCGACGAGCAGCGGCAGGAGCGCCGCCACGAGGCTGCGGAAGAAGAGCAGCGAGAGCAGGAAGAGGAGCGGGAAGGCGTAGAGCTCGGCGGTGCGCAGGTCCGTCTCGACCTGCTCGTTCGCCTGCTGCTGGGCGAGCGCAGGGCCGCCCACGGTTACCCCCGGCTCGCCGGAGACCGAGTCGGCGACGCGCTCGGCGGCGTCCTGTGCCTCCTTATCGTCGGTCGGCGCGAGCTGCACGGAGAGGTAGGTGGCGTCGCCGTTCCGGGAGACGAAGTCCCCTATGCCACCGTCGAGGTAGCCCGTCACGGCGGCGACGTCCGGCTCGGCGCGGAGCTCCCGCGCGAGCTCGGCGACCCGCTGCTTGCCGGCGGCGGTCGTGACGTCGACCCCGTCGATGAGGACGACGAGCCCGGTTTCGCGGTAGCCGGCGGCCTGAAGCAGCTCGTCGGCCTTGACGCTCTCCGTGTCGGGATCGTCGGCGCCGTAGGGCGCAAGGTGGTCTGCGACGCCCGAGCCGAGGACGCCGGCGACCGCGAACAGGATCGACGCGATCACCACTATGCGCCTGCCGCGCGCCTGCGCGAGCCGCGCGATTCGATCCAGCATCAGGAAGCTCCCTTCTCGACCTCCGCGCGAGCTCGCTTGCACCAGGCGACCATCCACTCCGTTGACTCGATGCCGTAGCGGAGGACCAGGTCGGGGAACGGATCGCCGGCGGCCTTGATCTCGAGCGTCGCCGCCTCCACGGTCCGCAGCGCCGCCAGCTTCTCCTCGTGAAGTCGCTGCTTCGCCTCCAGGATCGCGAGCGCGGCGTCCGGGTCGGCGGCCGCGAAGAAGAGCTTCAGGAGGCCCTCGTCGCGATACTCGAGCACCTCGGCACCGCGCGAGAGCCAGTCGGCGAGCTTGGCGCGGCCGGCGTCGGTGAGGGTGTAGACCGTGCGCTTGCGCCCGCCGCTCGCCTCGCCGCGACCCTCGATCAGGCCCGCATCCGCAAGCCGCTTCAGCTCTGGGTAGATCTGCCCGTAGCTCGCGGCCCAGAAGAACCGCGTTGACTTGTCGACGACGGCCTTGATCTCGTAGCCGCTGCGGGGCCCGTGCCGCAGCATGCCGAGGACGACGTAGGCGGTGTGGCTGAGTTCCATATCGCCTGTAGATATATCACAGCGATACATACGGCGAGCGTGACAGGCGTCACTCGGCAAGCTCCAGCTCACGCAGCGGCGCTGCGATCGTATTCTCAGCTGCGATGGCGGACACGGTGGTGATGAAGTTCGGCGGCACCTCGGTCGCGGACGTCGAGGACGTCAAGCGCGCCGCAGCGCGGATCGTCGCCGCCCGCGAGCGCGGCAACCAGGTCGTCGCGGTGCTCTCGGCGCGCGGCAAGACCACCGACGAGCTCGTCGCCGCCGCCTACGAGATCTCCAAGCGCCCGCTCGAGCGCGAGCTGGACATGCTGCTCTCGACCGGCGAGCGGATCTCCTGCGCGCTCTGCGCGATGGCGATCCACGACATGGGCCACGAGGCGATCTCGCTCACCGGCTCCCAGGCCGGGATCGTCACGGACTCCTCGCACACCCGGGCGCGGATCCTCGAGGTCCGAGCCGACCGCATCCGCGCGGGGCTCGCGGAGGACCGGATCGTGCTCGTCGCCGGTTTCCAGGGCGTCTCCGGCGACTCCAAGGATGTGACCACGCTCGGTCGGGGCGGCTCCGACACGACCGCGGTCGCGATCGCCGCCGCGCTCGGCGCGGACGTCTGCGAGATCTATACGGACGTCGCCGGAGTCTTCAGCGCCGACCCGCGGCTCGTCTCCGACGCGCGCAAACTGCCGCTCGTCTCCTTTGACGAGATGCTCGAGATGTCGTCATCCGGCGCCGGGGTCCTGCAGCTGCGCTCGGTCGAGTACGCGCGAAATCACGGCATCCGCATCCACTGTCGAAGCTCCTTCGAGGACGCCCCAGGTACTCTCGTGCTCGCCGAGGACGAGACGATGGAACGCCCGATGGTCACAGCGGTCACGCACGCCTACGAGGCGCGCGTCACGCTGACCGGTCTCCGCGACGAGCCAGGGGTCGCGGGACGCGTCTTCGGCGCCCTCGCCGACGCGAACGTGAACGTCGACATGATCATCCAGAACGAGCCCATCTCGGAGGACTCGAAGGCGGACCTCTCGTTCACCGTCGCGACCGACGATCTCAGCGCGGCGACCGACGTCCTGAACGGCATCAACGTCGGCGACGCCACGGAGACCGACCCGCACGTCGGCAAGGTCTCGATCGTCGGCGCCGGCATGCGCAGCCACCAGGGCGTCGCGGCGAAGGTGTTCCGCACGCTCGGCGAGCGCGAGATCAACATCGAGATGATCTCCACGTCGCCGATCAAGATCTCGTGCGTGGTCGCCGCCGAGCGCGTGCCCGACGCCGTGCGGGCGATCCACGAGGCCTTCGACCTCGGCGCGGACGCGGTGCGCGAGGAGGACCCATCGGGCGAGCACCGTCCGCGGGTCACCTCCTGACGCGCCGCGGCGGCGAACTCATCGCGGAGCCGAGGCTTCGGCATACTGACCGCCGATGAACGAGCGAAGCATGAGAGTGGGCGTGGTCGGCGCCACGGGCGCCGTGGGATCGACGATCCTCGACGTGCTGGCCGAGCGCGGGTTCCCCGCGTCGGAGGTGCGGGCGTTCACATCGGAGCGCTCGGCGGGCAGGCGCGTCCGCTTCGGCGACGAGGAGCTCGAGTGCGTCGCGCTGTCGGCCGAGACGATCGGCGGCCTCGATCTCGTGCTCTCATCGGCCGGCGGCTCGGTGAGCGCGGAATGGGCGCCGAGGTTCATCGACGCGGGTGCCGTGGTCGTCGACAACACGAGCTACTGGCGGATGCACGACGACGTACCCCTCGTGGTCACCGAGGTCAACCCCGATGCAGCCGTAAACCACCACGGCCTGATCGCGAACCCGAACTGCTCGACGATGCAGATGGTGGTGGCGCTGGCACCGATCGAGCGGTCGGTCGGGATCGAGCGGATCGTCATCTCCACGTACCAGTCGGTGTCGGGCACCGGGCGCGCGGCCATGGACGAGCTCCTCGACCAGTCGCACGCCCTCCTTCACGACACGGACCCCGAGCCGCCGAGCGTCTATCCGCACCGGATCGCCTTCAACGTCGTGCCGCAGGTCGAGACCTTCAAGGAGGGCGACGACTACACGACCGAGGAGCGCAAGGTCATGGCCGAGACCCGGAAGATCCTGGACGTCTCGGAGGACTCGCTGGGGATCTCGGCGACCTGCGTGCGCGTCCCGGTCCTCGTCGGTCACTCCCAGTCGGTGAACATCCAGACCCGGGAGCCGCTCTCGCCCGAGCAGTGCCGCGCGCTCCTCGCCGGCGCGCCGGGTGTGCTCGTCGCCGACAGCCCGGCCGACGGCCTCTACCCGCTCGCCACCGACGTCGCCGGACGCGATGAGGTCCTGGTGGGGCGAATCCGCCGAGACCCATCTAACCAGCGCTGCCTGAACCTTTGGGTTGTCGGCGACAACCTGCGCAAGGGGGCCGCGACGAACGCCGTCCAGGTGGCCGAGCTCCTTCGCGAGCGCGACCTGGTGCGGGTGCCGGCGGGCTCCACCGCGTTCTCCGGCTAGCAGCCCGTGCTCGCCGCGCTCGCCTCGGCGGCGGTGATCGCCGGCGGCTCGCTGGCGGTCGGCCAGCTCGCGCTGGCCCTCTGCGGGTGGCGGGAGGGGACGTGGTTGGCGGGGCCCGTCGGGCTCGCGATCCTGCTCGTCGCCTGCGGGATCGTCGCCGGGCTGGGCGGGACCGGCACGGCGCTGGCGATCACGGTCGTCTGCCTGGTCATCGCTGGGACCGTCGGCCTCGGCGCCACCGGCTTCCGGCAGGGGTTCAGCGCCCCGGCCGTCGCGGCCGCCGGCATCGGCGTACTCGCCGCCGCGCTCCCGTTCATCGCCGCGGGGGACGTCGGCATCCTCGGTGTGGGCCTCGTCAACGACGACATGGCGAACCACTTGCTGCTCGCCGACTGGATCGACGAACGCTTCCGGCCCGAGCCGGTGCTCATCGACCAGGGCTATCCGCTGGGGCCGCACGCGCTGGTCGCGGGGCTCTCGACGCTCCTCGGCGCGAGCTCGATCGACGCATTCGCGGGCCTGGGGCTCGCGATCCCGGCGCTCACGGCCCTGGTCGCATTCGCGGCGCTCGACGACCTGCGGCCGTTCCCCCGGACGCTTGCCGCCGCGCTCGTCGCACTGCCATACCTCGCAGCCGCCTACCTCGCGCAGGAGGCGTTCAAGGAGCCGATCATCGCTCTTTTCGTGCTCGGTTTCGCGCTGCTCCTGCCGCGGGCGCGCCGGTGGCGCGACGCCGTCCCGCTCGCACTGATTGCCGCGGGCGTCACCTACGTCTACTCGTTCCCGGGCCTCGCCTGGCTTGCCGGCGCGGCGATCGTCTGGGGGGCGATCGAGCTCCCGCGCGGACGGGCGAACCCGCGCTCTGTGGGCGTCGCGGTCTCCGCGGGCGCGGCGGCGCTGGTCGTGCTCATGCTGCCGGAGCTCGGGCGGCTCGCGGACTTCGTCGACCTCCGTGCATTGCATCCGGATCGCGCGAACGAGGGCGGGCTCGGCAACCTGCCCGGTCAGCTCTCGCCGTTTGAGGCGTTCGGGATCTGGCCGACCGGCGAGTTCAGGCTCTCGGCCGCGGCGAGCGACCTGCCATCGGCGCTCTTCTACGCGGGCGGCGTCTTCGCCGCCTGCGTCACGCTCGCGGGCCTTCCCGGCTGGCTGCGCCGCCACGGCACGGCGATCCCCGCGGCAATCGCCGCGGCCGCGGTCCTCTACCTGCTCGCACGCGGACTCGGCACCGTGTACACGTCGGCCAAGGCGCTCGCGATCACGGCGCCGCTGATCGCGCTCGTTGCGCTCGGCGGCCTGCTCGGCGCCCGGCGCCCGGCGCTCACGGCGCTCGCCGCCGTCTTCGGGATCGCCGCCGCGGGCTCGAGCTTCCTGATCCTCCGCCAGGCGCCGGTGGCGCCCGACGCGCACGCGGCGGAGCTCGCCGAGATCCGGCCGTACGTCGAGGGCGAGAAGCTCCTCTTCCTCGGGCGCGACAACTTCGTCCTGCACGAACTGCGCGGCTCGAAGCCGTTCACGCACGTGCGGAACTTCTACGACCCCTACTTCGTCGAGCCGAACTTCGAGATCCGCGACGTCGGCTCGAAGTTCGACTTCGACGCGGTCTCCGCGAACACGCTAGCCCGGTTCCGATACGTGCTCACGACCCGCGCGGCTTACTCGAGCGGCCCGCCGCCGGGCTACCGGATCGTCGAGCAGACCCCGTCGTACGTGCTCTGGGGCCGCGGCGATGCAGATCCCTCGAGCCGCATTCCGGGCGAGCGCGGCCCCGAGCCCGGGGCGACGCGCGAGTGCGCAGGCTCCCGGCCGGAGGGTCGGGCGGCCGTGTTCGAGCGGGCGCCGGTCGTGCTCGATGCGAGCCACTGGTCGAGTGCGACCGTCGAGAGCGGCGCCAGCGCGACGATCGCGATCGACCTGCCCAGGGGCCGCTGGAACCTCTCGCTCCAGTACGACGCGACGCGCCCGGTCAGCCTGAGCGGCGAGGGCCTCGACGCGACGGTGCCCGGGAACCTCGACTACCGGGGCGTCGCGCCCCTCTGGCCGGCGGGCACCGTCGACTCGGCCGGCGGCCCGTTGCGGATCACCGCCACGGTCTCCGAGCCGCCACTCGTCGGCCGTCTGCTCGGCGCCCACTCCGTCGCTCACCTCGGGACGCTCGCCGCGAGCCTCGCTGGCCGCGGCTACGCCGATGCTGCCTCTCCCGCTCCGGGCGAAGCTGAAAAGCTCATCGACGGCCGCGCTGCGTGCGGCCGCTACGTGGACTGGAGCGATTGATGGACCTGGGATTCGGCGAGGCGCTGCTCATCATGGGAGCCCTACTGGCGGTGGTCGCCGCGCTGTCCGGGCTAATGCGCGGGACCGTGCTCTCGGCGTCGGTGCTCTCGATCCTGCTCGGGATCGTGCTGGCACAGCTCGACCTGGTGACGATCCACGTCGACGACGCAGGAATCGTCGAGCTGATCGAGCTGGCGCTGATCCTCACCCTGATCTCCGACGGGCTCGTGGTCGAGCGCGAGCTGCTCGGGCGCAACTGGAGCCCGGTGGCGCGGGCGCTCGTGTTCGCGATGCCGATCACGCTCGTCGTCCTCGCGCTCGCGGCGAAGCTCCTCTTCGACGAGCTCACCTGGGCCGAGGCGTTTCTGCTCGGCGCCGTGCTCTCGCCAACCGACCCCGTCGTCACCTCCACGGTCGTCACCGCGCAGCGGGTGCCGGCGGCGATCCGCCACACGCTGAACCTCGAGTCCGGACTCAACGACGGCCTCGCGCTGCCCTTCGTCCTCTTCTTCCTCGTCCTGGCGACGCCGGGCGGCGACGCCGGGAGCGAGGCCGCGCAGCTCGTCGGCGAGGCCGTGTTCGGTGCGGCGCTGGGCGTCGCTTTAGGTCTCGTCGGCGGGCGCCTTCACCAGGTCGTGCCCGGCGGCGTGACCGGGCGCTACGAGGGCATCTACGCGATCGGCATCGGCCTGGTGGCCTTCGGCCTCGCCGATGTCACCTTCGGCAACGGCCTGATCGCCGCGTTCGTCTGCGCGATCACGCTCGGGGTCTCCGAGCACGAGATCACGGAGCGCTTCGTCGACTTCTCGGAGAACATGAGCGCGATCTTCCAGGTCCTGACGTTCTTCGTCTTCGGGGCGCTCATCGTCGCGACCGGCTACGAGGGCCCGGTTTGGGCGCTCCCGGTGTTCATCGCCTTCGCGCTGCTCGTCGCGCGTCCTGTCGCGGTGCTGTTCGCGCTCCTCGGGACGAAGCTGCCCGAGCCGCAGAAGGCGTTCATCGCCTGGTTCGGTCCCAAGGGCGTCGCCTCGATGCTGTTCGCGCTCCTCGTGCTGGGCCGCAACGTCGAGCATGGCTCACTCGTCTTCGACATCGCGTCGTTCGCGATCCTCGCCTCGATCCTCGCCCACGGTCTCACCGACACGGTGGGTGCGAGCTGGATCGAGCGGCGCATGAAGCCCGAGCCGGAGCCGCCCGACGAGGTGCCGGGGCGGCTGCTCGGATGAGCCGCCCCGCCCGCGGTCGACCCTCGGCGTCCGCACTGCAGCCTCAGGGCGACACGCGCGCGGCGCCGAGGATCCTCGGCAGCACCGGATAGGCGCGCGCGTCCGCCGGGAACCCGAACCCGCGGCAGCGCTCGATGCGGAAGCCCGCACCCTCGATCGCGGCCAGCGTCTGGCGGTTCGGCTCGCAACCTCCCATCAGGCGCGGCCAGACGAGGGCGCTCAGATCCTGGAAGCGAGCGAATCCGGGACGTCGCGAGCGGACGTGCTCGTAGAAGCGGAGCTCGCCGCCGGGCCGCAGCACGCGCTGGAACTCGGTCAGCGCCGCGGTCTGATCGGGCACGGAGCACAGGACGCCGGCGACGACCACGGCGTCAGCCGAGCCGGACTCAACCGGGAGCCCATCAGCGACCCCCGCGACGACCCGGATCTCAAGCTCAAGCGAGCGGGCGGCTCGCTCCGCGGCCCGGCGCAGATAAGGCTCCGGCTCGACCGCGACCAGCTCTGAGACGGACCCCGGGTAGTGCTCGAAGTTGATCCCGTTTCCGGGGCCGACCTCGACCATCCGCCCGCTGAGCCCTGCGACGAGCTCGCGACGTAGGTCAGCCTCCCCGCGTCCCTTGTCCTTCGCCGCGAACCGATCGAAGAGGCGGGCGAAGATCGGGTTCGAAACCTCGTTTGCGCTCAGTCGTTCGCCAGCCTCTCGACGACCTGCCGCGCCGTCACGGGATCGACGTCGGTGAACTTCACGTAGAGGCTCACAGCGTCGTCGACGTGCCCGAGCAGCGCCGCCTGCTCGACCTCGGGCGGGGGCTGAGGCGCCCCGAGCTCGACGTGCGCGTCGCTCATCACACGGGCACTCCGGAGAGGCGGTCCCCGACCCACTCGGTCGAGGCGATGTGCTTGTTCATACCGAGCTCCTTCGGCTCGTAGCCGAGCGCGAGACCGACGAGCTGCGGCAGGTGAAGGATGGCGAGGCCCAGCTCGCGATTGACTAGCTTCGCCGCCTCGGGCTGTTGCATGTCGAGGTTGAGGTGGCACAGGGGGCACGGCGTCACCAGGCAGTCGGCCCCCTCGTCGAGCGCGTCGCCGACGTGGGTCCCCGCCTGGCGGAGCGACGTATCGCGGTTCATGGTCACGATGGGGAAGCCGCAGCACTTGCGGGCGCCGTCGTAGTCGACGACCTCGCCGCCGAGCGCTTCGATGAGGCGCTCGAGGTAGAGGTCGCGGGCCGGGTGCTCCTCGTAGCCGAGCCGGTGCTTGGGCCGGATGATGTAGCAGCCGTAGAAGGGGCCGACGCGCAGGCCGGAGAGCGGCCGCGTCACCTTCTCCTTCAGCCGGTCGAGCCCATACTCCTCGACGAGCACCCAGAGGAAGTTCTTGTTCGTCCAGCCGTCGGAATCCCTCACGTACTCGAGCCCCTCACCGGAGAGTGCCTCGTTGATGTGGGCGCGGTAGGCGGAGTCGGCGTCAAGGCGCTGCTGGCATTCCGACTGAGCGCCCTGGCAGGTCGAGCAGATGTTCATCATCGCGAGCCCCGTCTGCTGGGCGAGGGCGAAGGTGCGGGCGTTGAGGGTGTCGGCGAGCTCCTGGTTGTGCTCGGCGATCACGCCGGCGCCACAGCAGTTGGCGCGGTCGAGCTCGACGAGCTCGATCCCGAGCCGGTCGGCGACGAGCGCGGTGGAGCCGTGCAGCTCCGGGGTGAAGCCGCGCGATACGCAGCCGGGCCAGTAGGCGAGCTTCATTCGGTCTCCTTCGGTCCGGTGGACACTTCCGGCTGGCTGAGTTCCTCCTCGTCGGGCTCGGGCTCGACCTCCTCCTCGCCGGTGATGTAGAGGTTGAGCTCGGTGCGGTGCTCCTCGGCGTGCTCGTAGAGGCGCTTCACGTGGTCCTGGGCATCGTCTGGGAGCTTTTCGTGGACGCCGGGGATCAGCTTCGGCAACGAGCGCATCTTCCCGGTGCGTACGCCGCGCACGGCCGTCGGCAGCGAGGTGACGAGGCCCTTGATCGCGGCGGGTCGCGGGATCAGCTTGCCCTTCACGCCCTGCGCGTAGGACTCCTGGAGCAGAAGCGACTCGTCGAGCGTGCCCTTCTTCTCGATGATCTTCGCGAAGGCCGTCTCGTGGCGCCGGCCGTTGTTCTTGTCGTCGATGTCCTCGTCGTGGCCGGCGAGGCGGCGCAGGCGCATGATCTGATCCATCGGCGCAACGCCCTTCGGGCACGCGTCGACGCAGTTGAAGCAGTGGGTGCAGTCGTAGATCCCGTGCGGGTCCTGGGCGAGGTCGTACAGGCGCGAGCGCGACTCGACGTCGCGCGGATCGCCGACGAAGCGGTAGGCCTTGGCGAGCGCCGCCGGGCCGATGAAGTCGGGGTCGGCCTCCATCGAGAGGCAGGCGCTCACGCAGGCGCCGCACTGGATGCAGGCGATCGTCTGCGTGATGTCGACCATCGACTCTGGCGGGACGATCCGCTCTCGCTCGGGCGGGTCGCCGTCGTCGAGCAGCCACGGCGTCACCCGGCGGATCTTCGTCCAGTGGGTCGACTCCATGTCGGTCACCAGGTCCTTGACGACGGGCATGTTGCCCATCGGCTCGACGGTGACCGGCTCGGGACCGTCGGCAACGTCGGCGCCCTCGACCTGAGCGTCCTGGGGCGCGTCGGGGCTGCCCGCGGCACTCGCGGCGCGGTTCGCGAACTCGTGCGCCTCGCCGATCTGGGTCAGGCAGGCGAGCGTCGACTGCCCGTTGATCTTCACCCCGCAGGAGCCGCAGATCGCCGCGCGGCACGAGCAGCGCACCGAGAGCGAGCCGTCGACCCGGTCCTTCGCCTGAAGGAGCCCGTCCAGCACCGAGAGCGTGGGGTCGAGCTCCACGTCGAACTCCTGCCAATAGGGGCCGCTCGGTCCCTCGCCCTCGTCGGGCTTGAACCGCCTCACCTTCAGCGTGTATTGCTCCGTCGGCATCAGATGATCGAGTTCCAGTCCCCGCGTACCCGGGGGCGGGCGTCGTCGAGCGGATCAAGGACGCAGGCCGCGCGGCGTGGCAGCGCCACGCGAGCGGCCGAGGACGCAGAGCCGCGACGTGCCAGGCACGTCATCCGGGTGCGTGGGGATCCGGGCTCGGTCATCTCTAATACGTCCTCTCCATAGGTTGCCACTGTGTGATCGTGACCTCGGAGTAGTCGACCTGCGGGGCGTCGGTGTCGAGCCGCAGGTCGATGTGCTTCAGCCACTCGTCGTCGTTTCGCTCCGGGTAGTCGGTGCGGAACTGCGCGCCGCGGCTCTCCCTGCGCTCGAGCGCGCCGACGCAGGTGCACTCCGCGCACTCGAGCATGAAGCCGAGCTCGATCGCGCCGAGCACGTCCTGGTTGAAGACGGTGCCCTTGTCGTCGATGTAGGCACTCGCCGCCTCCTCCTTCAGCCGCCGGACGGTGTCGAGGGCCGTCTGGATGCCGTCCTCATCGCGGAACACGGCGACGTACTTGTCCATCGTCTCGCCGAGCTCCTTGCGAATCTCCGAGACGCGGCGCCCGGACCCGCGCTCGCGACCGACGATCCGCTCGATCGTCGCCTGCTCGTCGGCGAGAAGCGCCTTCGAGACCGGCTTGTTCTCGAGGCCCTTCGCGCGCTCGGAGGCGTGGATGCCGGCACGGCGGCCGAAGATCAGCGTGTCGAGCAGCGAGTTCGCGCCGAGGCGGTTGCCGCCGTGGACGGAGACGCAGGCGACCTCTCCGGCCGCGTACAGGCCCGGGATCTCGGTGGCGCCATGGATATCGGTCTTCACGCCGCCCATCGTGTAGTGGTTGCCCGGCTTGATGTGGATCGGCTCGCGGGTGATGTCGACGCCGGCGAAGTCGCGGCCGACGAGGACGATCTCGCGAAGCGCCTCGTGGATCCGCTTCTTGGGGACGACGGTGATGTCGAGCGCGACGGTCCCGTCCGGGAAGCCGCGACCCTCGTTGATCTCGGTCTGCTCGGCGCGCGACACGACGTCCCGCGAGGCGAGCTCCATCTTGTTCGGCGCGTACTTCTCCATGAACCGCTCGCCGCTCGCATTGAGGAGATGCGCGCCCTCGCCGCGGGCGCCCTCGGTGATCAGAAAGCCCTTGCCGGCGAGCGTCGTCGGGTGGTACTGGATCATCTCCATGTCCATCAGCGGCGCCCCTACCCGGTAGGCCATCGCGATCCCGTCGCCCGTGCAGATGAGCGCGTTCGTCGTCGGGAGCCACGCCTGCCCGTTGCCGCCGGTGGCGACGATCACGTTCTTTGCCTCGAAGAGCTCCATCGAGCCATCGCGGACGTTGCGAAGGACGGCGCCGACGCAATTGCCGTCGTCATCGAGCGCGAGCGCCGTGGTGAAGTACTCCTCGTAGCGGTCGACGGCGTCGGAGTGCTTCATCAGCTGCTCGTAGAGCACGTGCATGATCGCCTGGCCGGTGATGTCGGCGACGTAGTAGGTGCGGGCCTGCGAGGCGCCGCCGAAGGCGCGCGTGCCGAGCTCGCCCTCCTCGTTTCGGTGGAAGGGCACGCCGAGGTGCTCGAGGTGCAGGATCTCCTCGGGCGCCTCCCGGCACATGATCTCGATCGCGTCCTGGTCGCCGAGGTAGTCGGAGCCCTTGATCGTGTCGAAGGCGTGCGACTCCCAGCTGTCGCCCTCCTGAAGCGCGGCGTTGATCCCGCCCTGGGCGGCGTTGGAGTGCGAGCGCACGGGGTGGACCTTGGAGACGATTCCGACCGAGACGCCGCGCTCCGCGGCCGCCAGAGCCGCCCGCTGGCCCGCGAGGCCGGCTCCGATTACGAGTACGTCGTGCCGGGGCATGTCGGGCGCGATCCTATAGAGGGGCCGCGGCCGGTCGCGCGACGCCTACGGGGCGCTCGGCGGCGGCGGAGGCGTTGGCGGGGGCGGCTCGGCGGCGGTGCGCCGGGAGATCGCGTCGCGCAGCGCGCGGCCCACCTGGTCGGCGGTGATCACCCCTCGCAGGCGGCCCTCCGCGTCGACGGCTGCGAGCCCTCCGAGCCGCCTCAGCGCATCGTTTCCGAGCAGCGATTCCAATGGCGCGTCGTCGCGAACGCGAAGCGTCCCGCTGGCGTCCAACTCGAAGACGTCGGCGACCGTCTGGTCGGCCCGCCTCACCTCGGGCACCGCGTCGGCGACCTCGCGGACGATCAGGCCGCGGAAACGATCGGCGCCGTCGACAACTGGGAACCAGGGCCAGCGGTAGCGCAGGAAGTACTCGTCGAGCGCACGCTCGACGCTGGTCGCCTCCGGGATCGCCACCGGCTCGTGGTCCATCACGTCCGCCACGCTGATCCCCTCGATCCGCCGGGCGAACTCCGACTGCACCGCGTAGCCCCGCGCCGACTGGCCGAGGATGAAGCCGATCACGGCGAACCAGATCGCGAGCACGAGGTCGCCGCTCCCGAGCAGGAGCAGGAGGCCGAGGGCGATGAACAGATAGGAGAACCCCTGCCCGACCGTGGCCGCAAAGCGCGTCGCCCGGTTGCGGTCGCCGCTCAACTTCCACGCGATTGCGCGCGCGATCCGGCCGCCGTCGAGCGGAAATGCGGGGATCAGGTTGAAGACGAGCAGGATCACGTTGATGCTCGCGAGCCAGCCGATCACCGACATCGCGGCGGTGAGCTCGCTCGAGTCACCGAGGGTCAGCGCGTTCCAGAGCTCGTCGGCGCCACCGATGGCGAGGCCGAGCCCGCCGAGCGCCACGATGATCAGCAGCGTCACCGCCGGGCCGGCGGCGGCGATTCTGAACTCGGTCCCGGGCGAGTCGGTGTCACGAGACATCCGCGCCACGCCGCCGAACAACCAGAGCGTGATGTCGGTGATCCCGATCCCGTTGCGGAGCGCGACGATCGCGTGGCCGAGCTCGTGCAGGAGGATCGAGGCGAAGAACGCGATCGCCGAGGCCAGGGCGAGCAGATAGGGCTCGACGTCGCCCTGGTCGGCGTCGAGGACCTCGCGGTAGTCGCCCGACAGCCAGATGATCAGCAGGAACAGGATCAAAAACCACGAGTAGTCGACTCCGATTCGGATTCCGCGGAAGCGAAGCAGCGTCAGCTGGGTCCGCGTGGGCATGCGCTCATGGTTCCACAAGCGATGCGGCGCCCCGCCGGGAGTCGGTCTCGGCGACCCGCTCGCCGCGGGAGGCCTTCGCGTTAGGTTTCACGACCGATGAGCGGTACGACCGCCGAGATCCGCGAGCCCGGGGTCGCCGAGCCGGATCGGCTTCGCGACCTTCTCACCGAGCTCGCCGGGATCGAGCGGCCCTCGGCTTCGGAGGGTGAGCGCCGGGCGGCCGAGTGGGTCGTGAACCGCCTCGGCGAGCTCGGGGCGCAGGCCAGGATCGAGACCGCGGCGGCGCACGGCACCTATTGGTGGCCGCTCGGGATCGGCGCCGGCGCGAGCGCGCTCGCCAACCTCGCGGCGCTTCGGGGCCGCCGCATGCTGGCGACCGCGCTTGGAGTCGCCGCCGCGGCGACGATCGCCGACGATTACCCACCGGGCCAGCGGCGCCTGCGCCGCTTGCTGCCGCAATCCGAGACCCACAACGTCATCTGCGAGCTCGGCCCCGTCGACGCCGAGCGCACCGTGGTCGTCGTCGCGCACCACGACGCCGCGCACTCCGGCTGGATCTTCAGTCCGGAGATCCCGGAGCTGATCTTCCACCGGCTCGGCGTGCCGATCGAGCTCTTCGACACGAGCCCGGCGCTCATGTGGCCCCTCCTCGCCTCGCCGTTCCTGGCAATCGCGTCGGCGCTCACCGGCAGGCGCACCCCCGCGAGGCTCGGCGCGCTCCTCGGCGCCGGCTACGCCGCCTCGATGGCCGACATCGGCAGCCGCGACGTGGTGCCCGGCGCCAACGACAACGGCACCGCGGTGGTCCTCCTGCTCGCGCTCGCCGAGCGACTGCTGGCGGAGCCGACCGGCTCGGTGCGCGTGATCCTCCTATCGACCGGCTCGGAGGAGTCGTTCAGCGAGGGCATGAAGGCGTTCGGCGAGCGGCACTTCGACGAGCTGCCGCGCGAGAGCACGTTCTTTCTCTGCGTCGACACCGTCGGCTCACCGACGCTCAGCGTCCTGCGAGGCGAGGGCTTCGTGAGGATGCACGAGTACCCGGCCGACGGGCTCGCTGTGATCGACGGGCTGGCGGAGGAGCTCGGGATCGAGACGGTCCCGAACCTGAGGCTCCGCAACGGGACCGACGGGCTCGAGGCGCTCGCCGCCGGCTACCCGACGGTCGCCCTCTGCTCGGTCACCGACCTGAAGCAGCCGGCGAACTACCACTGGCCGAGCGATACCGCCGAGAACGTCGACTACGGGACGCTCGCCGAGGCGATCCGTCTCTCCGAGGCGCTCATCCGCCGGCTCGACGACCGCTGGCTCTAGGCGCGCGCGACCGCGTGGCGGTCGATGATCCTGGCGAAGTCGGTGCCGCCGGGGAGCGTTCCGAACGCCCGCCCCCAGTCGCCGCCCAGGCGGCTCGCGCAGAAGGCGTCGGCGACCGCCTCGTCGCCGAAGCGGACGAGCAGCGACCCCTGGAGGACGAGCGCCATGCGCTCGACCAGGCGGCGGGCCCGCGATTCGATCGCCTCCAGATCGGAGAGCTCCTCGCGCAGGCTTGCGCCCGCGGCGTCCAGCCGCGCGTCCGCGCCCGCCGCCTCTGCGACCTCCGCCTCGAACGCCTCGAGCGCCTCCGGCGCCTTCACCATCGCGCGCAGGACGTCGAGGCACTGGACGTTGCCCGAGCCCTCCCAGATCGAGTTGAGCGGCGCCTCGCGGTAGAGGCGCGGCATCCCGGACTCCTCGACGAAGCCGTTGCCGCCCAGGCACTCGAGCGCCTCCGCCGCATGCGCGGGCGCCCGCTTGCAGAGCCAGTACTTGAGCACGGCGTTGGCGAGCCGCTTGAAGCGGGCGGCCGAGTCGTCGCCGGCACCGGCCTCGTCGTAGGCGCGCGCGAGCCGCATCGCGCCGATCGTCGCCGCCTCGGACTCGACCGCGAGGTCGGCGAGCACGTTTCGCATCAGCGGCTGCTCGACGAGGAGCTTGCCGAAAGCCCCCCGCCCCTGCGTGTGGTGGATCGCGCTGGCGACCGCGGAGCGCATGCCCGCGGCGGCACCGAGGCAGCAGTCGAGCCGGGTGTGGTTGACCATCTCGATGATCGTCGATACGCCGCGGCCCTCCTCGCCGACCATCCACGCGGCGGTGCCGCGGAACTCGACCTCGCTCGAGGCGTTCGATCGGTTGCCGAGCTTGTCCTTGAGCCGCTGGATGTGGATCGGGTTGCGCTCGCCGTCCGGGGTGAAGCGCGGCATGAGAAAGCAGGAGAGGCCGCCCGGCGCCTGGGCGAGGACGAGGAACGCGTCGCACATCGGCGCGGACATGAACCACTTGTGGCCGACGAGCCGGTACTCCCCGCCGGGGCCGCCGCCGTTCACGGGCGTGGCCGTGGTCGTGTTCGCGCGCACGTCCGAGCCGCCCTGCTTCTCGGTCATCCCCATCCCGCAGAGCGCGCCGGCCTTGTCCGGCGCCGGTCGCAGCCGCTCACCGTCGTAGCGCAGCGACGTGAAGCGCGGCTCCCACTCGGCAGCCAGCTCCGACTGCTTGCGAAGTGCCGGGATCACCGAGTAGGTCATCGAGATCGGGCAGCCGACCCCCGCCTCGCACTGCCAGGAGTGAAACATCGCCGCCCGCGCCACGTGGGCGCCAGGCCGCGGCTCGCGCCAAGGCAGCGCGTGGAGGCCGAAGCCGACACCCGCCGCCAGCAGCTCGTGCCATGCGGGGTGGAACTCGACCTCGTCGATCCGGTTGCCGAAGCGATCGTGCGTGCGGAGCCTCGGCGGGTTCTCGTTGGCCTCCGCGCCCCAGCGAAGCGCCCGCGCCGAGCCCGCGAAGGAACCGACCTCGCGGACGCGGTCCGCCGCCCATTCGCCGCCCTCGCGGCGCAGGGACTCGACCAGCACCCGGTCGCTCGTGAACGTGTCGTAGTCCTGAAGCGGGCTCGCCTGGTTCAGGACGTCGTGTGTGGCGGGCGCGTTGAGGCTCTCAAGCGTTGACAAGTGCGTGCTCCTTCTCGGTGATCGAACGAACGCAGAACTCGGTGAGCGGGCCGATGACGGCCCCCGGGTCGCCGGAGCCGGCGGGGGAGAGCGGCCCGACGAGCGCCTCGCCGATCGCCCCGACGAGCGCCGCCGCGCTGACCTCGACGTCCTGAGGCGGCAGCTGCGCCGCGCCGATCCCGTCGGCGATCACCCCCGCAAGCACGTCGCGATACGCGCGCCGGAAGGCGAGGCGCTCGGCCTCGACCGCCGGATCAACCGGCTCCGCGAGCAGCGCGTAGGCGAGGCGCGGCGACCTGAGAGCGCGGCGGGCGAAGGACTCGACCCCGGCGGCGATCCGGTCGGTGGCGCTCCCGGCGCCGTCGGCGGCGGCGGCCATCGCGTCGACCTCGCGCTGAGAGGCCTCGCGGAAGACCTCGGCGAAGAGCTCGGCCTTGGACGGGAAGTGCCGGTAGACGGTGCCGGTGGCGACGCCGGCCTCCGCCGCGACCGCGGCCACCTGCGCCTCGGCGTAGCCGCCGCGCGCGATCAGCCGCCGCGCCGCGCCGACGATCCCGGCGCGCACCTCGGCCTTGCGCGCTTCGGTTCGCTCTGTGGGGCGGTAGGGCACACAAGAAGTGAACCACGGTTCACATCTTGTGTCAAACGGGCGGCCTCAGACCGGGTCCGCGAACTCCGCCGGCTGCTTCGCGAGCGTCGCCTGCACCGCGGCGAGCTGGTTCGGCGAGCCGAGCAGCTCGCGCTGGAGGCTTGCCTCGAGCGCCAGTCCGTCCGCGGCCGAGAGCTTCGGCGTCTCGTTGGCGAGCCGCTTGGCGCGCCGGATCGCGTCCGGGGAGCGGCCGGCGATCTCCGTCGCAAGCGCCGTCGCCGCCCGAAGCGGCTCGTCGTCGATCCTCGTCACGAGGCCGAGCTCGAGCGCCTCGGCTGCCTCGACGAGCCGGCCGGTGTAGGTGAGCTCCCGGGCGATGTCGTCGCGAACGAGCCGGGTGAGGCTCTGCGAGAGGCTCATGTCGGGGACGAGCCCGTAGGCGATCTCCATCACCGAGAGACGCGCGTCCGGCGCCGCGATGCGGATGTCGGCCGCGAGCGCGATCTGAAGGCCGCCGCCGATGCAGGCGCCGCTGAGCGCGGCGATCACCGGCAGCTCGAGCTCGCGCCAGCCGTACGCGACCCGCTGGGCGAAGTTCGCCGCCGACCCCTCGACGGGGGCGAATCCGTCGCCGGCGAGGTCGCCGTTTCCCTCGATGAAGCTCTTGAAGTCGAGGCCGGCGCAGAAGCTCGGGCCCTCGCCGGAGAGGACGACGCACCGCACCCCGGGCTCGGCGCGCAGCGATTCGATCGCCTCGTTGAGTGCCACGAACATCCGCCAGTCGATCCCGTTGTGCTCGTCCGCGCGGGTCAGGCGGACGTCCGCGATGTGCTCGGCGACCTCGATTCGCACCCGCTCGGCGTCCACGGGGCCGACTCTACCTACGGGCGGACGAGCTCGACCTCGGCGATGCTCATCACCACGAGCGTGTGACCGCAGGTGCAGCCGAAGCGCTCGAGCTCGTCGAGGTCTGCGACCGCCGCCTCGAGCTCCTCGACGCAGTCGGTCGCCGAGCAGATCATCCGCGCGATCCACATGCCGCCGAGGGTTGCGCGCGACGCGGACGGAACGTTCACTAGGATCGCGCGCCCGTGACGAGGATCGCAGTCCGCAAGCCGATCGTCGAGCTCGACGGCGACGAGATGACCCGGATCATCTGGGCCTTCATCAAGGACCAGCTCATCCTCCCGTATCTCGACGTCGAGCTCGTCTACTTCGACCTCAGCATCACCAGCCGCGACGCGACCCGCGACCAGATCACCGTCGACGCCGCGAACGCGATCGCAGAGCACGGGGTCGGCGTCAAGTGCGCCACGATCACGCCCGACGAGGCGCGGGTCGAGGAGTTCGGGCTCAAGGAGATGTACCGATCGCCGAACGGGACGATCCGCAACATCCTCGGCGGGGTCATCTTCCGTGAGCCGATCGTGATCTCGAACATCCCACGCCTGGTCCCGGGGTGGACGAAGCCGATCATCATCGGCCGTCACGCGTTCGGCGACCAGTACCGGGCGACCGACACGCGGATTCCCGGCGAGGGCAAGCTGATGCTGAGCTTCACGCCGACCGACGGGTCCGACCCGATCGAGCTCGAGGTCTTCGACTTCCCCGAGGGCGGCGGGGTCGCGATGGCGATGTACAACCTCGACGGCTCGATCCGCGACTTCGCCCGCGCCTCCTTCCGCTACGGGCTCGACCGCGAATACCCGGTCTATATGTCGACCAAGAACACGATCATGAAGACGTACGACGGGCGCTTCAAGGACCTCTTCCAGGAGGTGTTCGAGGCAGAGTTCAAGGACGAGTTCGACGCCAAGGGCCTCACCTACGAGCACCGCCTGATCGATGACATGGTCGCGGCCGCGCTCAAGTGGGAGGGCGGCTACGTGTGGGCGTGCAAGAACTACGACGGCGATGTCCAGTCCGACACCGTCGCCCAGGGGTTCGGCTCGCTCGGCCTGATGACGAGCGTGCTGATGACGCCGGACGGCAAGACGGTGGAGGCCGAGGCGGCCCACGGCACAGTCACGCGGCACTTCCGCCAGCACCAGCAGGGCAAGCCGACCTCCACCAACCCGATCGCCTCGATCTTCGCTTGGACGCGCGGGCTCGCCGCCCGGGGTCGCATCGACTCGACGCCGGAGGTGAGCAGGTTCGCGGAGACCCTCGAGCGCGTCTGCGTCGAGACGGTCGAGAGCGGGAAGATGACCAAGGACCTCGCGCTCCTGGTGGGAGGCGACCAGGCGTTCCTGACCACGCAGGAGTTCCTGGACGCGATCGACGAGAACCTTCAGAAGGAGATGGACAAGTGAGCGACACCCCCGTCAAGGTCACGGTCACGGGCGCCGCCGGGCAGATCGGCTACGCGATCCTGTTCCGGATCGCGGCCGGGCAGATGCTGGGCCCCGACCGGCCGGTGGAGCTTCGCCTGCTCGAGATCCCCGACGCGCTCAAGGCGGCGGAGGGAACGGCGATGGAGCTCGACGACTGCGCGTTTTCGCTCCTTCACCGGATCGAGATCACCGACGACCCGAAGCTCGCCTTCGAGGGCGCCAATGTCGCGCTCCTGATCGGCGCCCGTCCCCGCGGCAAGGGGATGGAGCGCTCTGACCTGCTGGAGGCGAACGGGGCGATCTTCAGGCCGCAGGGCGAGGCGATCAACGTCCGCGCCGCCGACGACGTCAGGGTGCTGGTCGTCGGCAACCCGGCGAACACGAATTGCCTGATCGCGATGTCGAACGCGCCCGACGTCCCGCGCGAGCGCTTCAGCGCGATGATGCGCCTCGATCACAACCGCGCGATCAGCCAGCTCGCCAACAAGGTCCAGGTCCCGGTCACGAAGGTGAAGCGGATGACCACGTGGGGCAACCATTCGCCGACTCAGTACCCCGACCTCACGCACGCCCTGGTCGACGGCACGCCCGCCTGGGACGTGGTGGACGACGAGGCCTGGATCGCCGACGAGTACATCCCCCGCGTCGGGAAGCGCGGCGCCGAGATCATCGAGGCGCGCGGCGCGTCCAGCGCGGCGTCGGCGGCGAACGCCGCGATCGACCACGTCCGCGACTGGATGCTCGGCACGCCCGACGGCGACTGGGTCTCGATGGCCGTGCCATCCGACGGTTCCTACGGGGTCGACGAGGGCCTGGTCTCCGGTTTCCCGTGCACCTGCTCGAACGGCGAGTGGGAGGTCGTCGACGGACTGGAGATCGACGACTTCTCGCGCCGGCGGATCGACGCGTCGGTCACCGAGCTTCGCGAGGAGCGCGAGGCCGTCGACGGGCTCGGATTGCTCTGACCGCGCGGCCGGCCTGGATTCAGGCCGGGTGGTACGTCCGGCCGTCCTTGCGGACCCGGCCCTCCTTCTCGAGGTCGCCGAGCACCCGGTAGAGGTAGTTCGGCTTGATCTTCATCCGCTCGGCGATCTGCGAGGCGGAGATCCCGGGCGAGTCGGTGACCAGCTTCACCGCCTGGTCGGCCCGGGTGCCGCCGCGCCGCCGCCGGCGCCGGCGGGTTGGTTGCGTCGCAGCCGCGCGCGAGCGGCGTGGACGTCCAGGGCCGCGACGACCCTCGCGGCCGCCGGTGAGGCTGGCGAGCGCTCGCTCGAGCTGGCTGCGCTCCGCATCGAGCTCGCGGATCCTCTCCCGGATCAGGTTGGTGGCCTCATCGACCGTCTTGGAGTTCGTCGGCATGTTCCCTTCTTTGTAACTGTGAAATCGACAGCAGTTCCACAGTAACGCTAAGGGAAAACCGCGTGCCGGCTAGTGACGGCGGGTGCGAGGCAGCGTGCGGAACACCACGTCCCAGATCGGTGTGGAGACACCGAACCCGTAGCGGTGGTCCTGGAAGTGATGGCGCATATGCTGCTCGCGCAGCTTCTTTCCCAGGTCCGACTTCGGCACGAAGTGGTGGAGGTAATAGTGCGTGTAGTCGTAGGCGAGGTATCCGGCGAGGAAGCCGGCGAACAGCGGGAACGCCGTGGGCAGACCGAACACGAGCCAGAAGATGCCGAAGAAGAGCGCCGCGAGCGGGATGCTCGCCGCGGGCGGCATCACGAGCCGCAGGCGATCGTTCGGGTGGTCGTGGTGGACACCGTGGATGATGAAGTGGAGCCGGTGTCCGATCGGATGATCGGGATCCCAGTGAAAGAGCTTGCGGTGAAGCCAGTACTCGGAGAGCGTCCAGATGAGCAGGCCGGCGGCGAACAGCAGCACGAGCTCGAGCGCGCTCTGGCCGCGGTTGGCGCCCAAAACGATCAAAACGACGATCGCAGGCACGAAGATGAGCGCCGGAACACTCGGATGGATGCGCGAGAAGAAGTCGAGAAATCGGTTCTGGAAGAGCGGCGGTGAAGCGCTCAACCGCGCGGTTCGCTCGTGTGCCATGCGCCGATTTTAGCCTCCGGAATTTCGGTCCGCCTAATGGAGCGCGCTCTCGCGTACGAGAAGCGCCGGCTGGCGCGGCGGCACGAGCCCGCTCGGGTTGTCGGGCCGGAAGGTCGAGCACGGCTCGTCGAGGTCGAGCGCACAGAGGAGGTTGCGATGAAAGAAGCAGTCCTCGCAGCTCTGACCGTTCTTGCGGCGCCGCTTCGAGGTGCCCTTGCGCCTCAGGCCCAGCGCCTCGGCGATCTTCGTCGCCTGTTCCGCCTCGGTCAAGGTTCCAGCCCCTCCTCGGTGATCTCGACGTGACTCGACCCGATCATCTCCCACCCACCCGGGCCGCGTCGGACGCGTTCTCGCAATACGCCGGGTTTTCAATTTTCGGCCTCGCGCGCGAATCACGGCGTTTGCGGAATTTGTTCCGCGGCAGTGAGATACCCCTAGAGTCCCGCCGACGATGAGGATCACTGTGCTCGGCAAGTCGCCGGCATGGCAGGACTCGGGCGGGGCGTGCAGCGGGTACCTGATCGAGGCCGGTGGGACGCGCCTGCTGCTCGACTGCGGCAACGGGGTGTTCGCGAAGCTCCGCGAGCACTGCGACTACACGGACGTCGATGCGGTGCTGCTCTCACACGTGCATGCCGATCACTTCATCGACCTGATCCCCTATGCGTATGGGCTCCTGCTCACGCCGCGCCAGCAGCCGGTGCCGGTCGCCGGCCACCCCGGCACGTCGGACCCGGCACGGCCGCGGCTGATCGTGCCGCCCGGTGCCCGACAGGTGTTCCGCCAGGTCGTCGGCGCCTGGGGCGATGAGGAGCTGATCGAGCAGGCCTTCGCGGTCGAGGATTACGACGCCGACTCCGAGGTCGCGATCGGCCCGCTCAGCGCCACCTTCGCCGAGGTCCCGCACTTCATCCTCACGCACGCCGTCAACCTCCGAGCGGACGGCGCCCGGCTCACCTACAGCGCCGACTGCCGACCCTGTGACGAGCTGGTCGATGCCGCGCGCGGCACGGACCTGCTCCTGGTGGAGGCGACCCTGCCGCGCCCGGAGCGAACGGGCATCCGCGGCCACCTGACTCCCGGGGAGGCCGGGGAGCACGCGCGGCTCGCCGGCGCGAAGCGCGTCGTGCTCACGCACATCTCCGACGAGCTCGACTCCGAGTGGGCGCAGCAGGAGGCCGCGGAGGCATTCGGCGGCCCGGTGGAGATGGCGCGCGCGGACGGCGTGATCGAGCTCTGAGCTGCGTCTCGGCGCGGCTAACGCGCTCGCTACATTCCCTGCGATGGCGCGCCAACGCGATCTGCTGGTGAACTTCGAGCGCATGTGGCGGGAGATGGACGAGCTCCTCGGCGAGCCCTTCGGCGAGCAGTGGATGCGCGCGCCGCGCGCCCAGTCCGGGTTCTCCCCACGCGTCGACGTCTACTACTGCGGCGAGGAGCCGCGGGCGGTGGTCAAGGCCGAGCTCGCGGGGGTCGACATGAACAGCGTTTCGCTCGAGGTCTCCGGGCGCGAGCTCGTGATCACCGGCGAGCGGGCGCTCCAGGAAACCGAGGGACGCGTCTACCAGCAGGTCGAGATCGAGGCCGGGCCGTTCCGACGCGTGGTCGAGCTCGGCGCCGAGGTGGTCGCCGAGCGCGCGCGGGCGAGCTACGAGGACGGAATCCTGCGCGTCGAGCTGCCGCTGGCCGGCCAGGTCACGCGCCACGTCCCGATCGAGACGGATTGACGATGGAGCCCGCGTCCGGGATCCAGGTCGTCGAGACCGGCGACGTCGAGGCGGCGGTACGCGACCGCACCGGCCAGCCGCTGCCGCCGGCGCTGCCGGTCCTGCCCCTCAAGGAGATCGTCGCCTACCCCGACACGCTGACGCCGCTCTCGGTCGGTCAGCCGCGCTCGATGAAGCTGGTCGACGACGTCCTCTCCGGCGAGCGCACGCTGGTGCTCGTCGCCTCGCGCGACTCCGAGCTCGACGAGCCGGGCCCGGACGACCTCTACGACGTCGGCGTCGTCGCGGTGATCGCGCGAATGCTCAAGATCCCGGACGGCACGATGCGCGTTCTCGTGCAGGCGACCGAGCGGGTACGGCTGGGCGATTACGTCACCGAGCGGCCGTACCTGGTGGCGCGAATCGAGCCGCTCCCCGACCGGTTCGAGCCGACTCCGGAGCTCGAGGCGCTGACCCGCAACGTGCAGCGCACGTTCACCGAGATCATCGAGCAGATCCCGTACCTACCCGAGGAGCTCCAGCTCGCGGTCACCAACATCGATGACGCCTCGGCGCTCAGCCACCTGATCGCCGGCGCGCTGCGGATCTCGACCTCCGAGAAGCAGGAGCTGCTCGAGGAGGTCGATGTCGCGAAGCGCCTCCGGCGCCTGTCGGAGATCCTCGCCCGCGAGCTCGAGGTGATTCAGCTCGGCTCGCGGATCCAGTCCGAGGTCGAGTCGGAGATCGAGAAGGGCCAGCGCGAGTACTACCTGCGCGAGCAGCTCAAGGCGATCCAGCGCGAGCTCGGCGAGGAGGATCCCGAGCAGGCCGAGGTCGCTGACCTTCGCCGTCGGGTCGAGGAGGCCGAGCTGCCGGAGCAGGCGCGGAAGGCCGCCGACCGCGAGCTCTCACGGCTCGAGCGGCTGCCGGCCGCGGCCGCAGAGCACGGCGTGATCCGCAACTACCTCGAGTGGCTGGTCGAGCTGCCGTGGGGTGTGCGGACCGAGGACGACCTCGACCTCGGCCACGCCCGCGAGGTGCTCGACACCGATCACTACGACCTCGACAAGGTCAAGGACCGGATCCTCGAGTACCTGGCGGTGCGGGCGCTCAACCCGGAGTCCCACGGTCCGATCCTCTGCTTCGTCGGCCCGCCCGGGGTCGGCAAGACGAGCCTCGGCAAGTCGATCGCGCGGGCGCTGGGGCGCAGGTTCGAGCGCATCTCGGTCGGCGGCGTACGCGACGAGGCCGAGATCCGCGGCCACCGGCGTACGTACATCGGCGCGATGCCGGGGACGATCGTGCGCGCGCTGCGCGACGCGGGCAGCCGCAACCCCGTGTTCATGATCGACGAGATCGACAAGATGGGAGCGGACTTCCGAGGCGACCCCTCGAGCGCCATGCTCGAGGTGCTCGACCCGGCCCAGAACGACTCCTTCCGCGACCACTACCTCGACCTGCCCTTCGACCTCTCGGAGGTCCTGTTCATCGCTACGGCGAACACCCTCGAGACCGTGCCGGGGCCGCTTCAGGACCGCGTGGAGGTGATCCAGCTCGCCGGCTACACCTCGGAGGAGAAACTTCACATCGCGAAGCGCTACCTGGTCCCGCGACAGCTCTCCGAGAACGGGCTCAAGCGCGGGCAGGTGAGCTTCTCCGACGCGGCCCTGCGCGCGATCGCCGAGGAGTACACGCGCGAGGCGGGCGTGCGCTGGCTCGAGCGCGAGATCGGCAGCGTCTGCCGCAAGCTCGCCCGCGAGGTCGCCGAGGGACACAAGGCGCCTCAACAGCGGCGCGGCTCGGCTACGCCTCGCAAGGCAGACGGCAAGCGGACGGTCTCCGCCAAGCGCGCGCGAGAGCTGCTCGGCCGGCGCCGGTTCTTCGCCGAGACGCGCCGGAGGACGAAGGATCCGGGCGTCGCCACCGGGCTGGCGTGGACGCCCGTGGGGGGCGAGGTCCTCTTCATCGAGGCGACCGCGATGCCGGGCTCGGGCCGGCTCACGATCACCGGCCAGCTCGGCGACGTGATGAAGGAGTCCGCGCAGGCGGCGCTCTCGTGGGTGCGCGGCCACGCGGCGATCGTCGCCCCGGGCCTCGAGGAGGACTGGTTCGCGAATCACGACCTTCACGTGCACGTGCCGGCGGGGGCGGTGCCGAAGGACGGTCCCTCGGCCGGCGTCGCGATGGCAACCGCGCTGGCGTCGTGGGTCAGCGGGCGGCCGGTTGCCTCGGACATCGCGATGACCGGGGAGATCACGCTCACCGGCCAGGTGCTGCCGGTCGGCGGGCTGAAGGAGAAGTCGCTCGCCGCACAACGAGCCCGCATCAAGCGGGTGATCGTGCCCGAGCGGAACGAGGGCGAGGTGCTCGAGATCCCCGAGCACGAGCGCCGCGGGCTCGAGTTCATCTACGTGGACCGGATCGAGCAGGCGCTGGAGCACGCGCTCGCTGCGGCTCGCCGCCGAAGGTAGGCGCTCGGCCGCGCGGGTATATCCTCACCATCGCCGGCACGAAAGAGAAGAGGAGAGGGAAGCGAATGGCGAAGAGCACGAAGGCGCAGCGCGCGCGGTCCGCGGTCGGGACGGCCGGGCAGAACCCGTACCTGCGGCGCCTTGTGGAGGACGAGGATCTCCGCAACAGCGTCCGCGACGCGTTCGAGGCCGCACGCGACGCCTACGAGCGATTCTCCAAGAACGGAAGCGTGATCGACACCGCGATCGATGACAAGAAGGTCCACAAGGACCTCAAGGTCGCGGCCGAGAATCTGCGCACGGCGAGCCAGAAGCTGCGCGGCGAGGAGAAGAAGCGCCGCCTCGGGCGGCTGCTCCTGATCGCGATCGTCGGCGCCGTGCTGGCGCTGATCATCAGCGAGGACCTGCGCAAAGCGCTGCTCGACACCATGTTCGGGGCCGAGGAGGAGTTCGAGTACACCTCCACCACCGCTCCGGCGCCGGCTCCCGCCGCGACCGAGTAAGCGCAAGCTCGCCTCTCAATCCGTCGCCGTCCGGGTCTCGGCGACGGCGGGCCTCAGGTTTGCGAGACCCGCGAGCACCGAGATCCCAGCGAGCAGCAGGATCGCGAGATCTCCGTCGCCGGACGCGATCGCGGCGCCGATCGCCGGCGTCACGGCAAGCGGCAGGAGGTTTCCACCGACGCTGAACAGACCCACAGCGGCGACCCGGGCCTGCGGGAAGAGCCGCGGCGCCGGGTCGCACCCGGCGGGTTCTATAGGAGCTCAGCCGAGCTTGTTCGGGCGGCCCGGGAAGATCCGCTGGAGCCGCATCAGGCTGCGGAGCGAGCCGTGTGGCCGGATCCGGCGCCGAAGGAGCGCCCGGCGCGGGTCTTCACCCTTCATCGAGACGCCCACCCAGTCGCTCCAGCTGGACTCGATCGTGACGTCGGCGTCGGGGGCGATCCCGCGGGACGCCGCGGTGGAGCCGTTGTCGATCCGCAGGTGCCACGGGTCGGCGTCCTCGAACCGCCACTGGATCGTCATCCGCCCGCCGTCCAGGGCATCGGTGCGCGCGGAGCGCGAGACGATGTCGAAGTAGATGCGCTGGATCTCCTCGCCGGACTCGGGCCGGCCGTTTGGCTCGCCCATCACGCCGCCCTTGAGGAGGATCAGCTGGCGCCTGGCGACCTCTTCCGGCTCGAGTGCGGGGTCGACCGGGAGGACGCCGGGCATCTCCTCGAGCGGATAGCCGGTCGCGCGCCACTTCGTCCGCACCGAGCGCAAACCGAACGCGAAGATGTCCTCGAGCTCGAAGCCGTAGCAGCGGGTGTACTCGGGATCCCAGTTCGGCGGCGCGAACACCGAGACCGAGAACGGCAGGACCTCGAGCAGGACCTCGGCGACCGCCTCCTTGCACTCCTCCGACTCGGCGAAGCACTCGGCGAGTACCTTGACGCCGAAGCCGATGTGGCGCTGCTCGTCGCGTGCGACGTTCGACATGCCCTCGCTGAACCCCGGCATCGTCCCGGCGCTCGCGAAGTAGTCCTCGATGAAGTGCTGCCCCGGCTGCGCGAGGGTTGCCTCGACGACCATGTGGTACAGCGCGATGGCTCGCGCGAAGTTCGGCAGAGAGCGGTCGCGGCGGAGCTCCGCCGCCATCCGGTCGAGCCGCTCGAAGACGTTGCGGTAACCCCAGCCGAGCTGCGCCTGCGTGTAGGCGAGCGTCGAGGTGATCGAGTCGCCGGCGCCGATCACGTCCTTGAAGAACCGGTGGAAGAAGACCGCATGGCGCGCCTCGTCGACCTGCTGCGTGGCGAGGAAGTACTTCTGCTCTTCCCGCGGCGCGGCCTCGATGTAGGGCGCGAGGTTGTCGGCGACGGAATCCTCGCCATAAAAGAACATCGAGTAGATCCACAGCGCCGACTTGCGCTGCATCTCCGTGAGCGCCGCCCAGCCGGCCCGGTCCTCGGAGAAGTCGATCGCCGACGCCTGCCAGTTGCCGTGCTCCCAGCGGGCGTAGAGGTCCTCGTAGCTGATCCCGTCAGCCGCCCGGATCCCGTTCCGCTGCGCAACGCTCATCCGCTTCCTCCTCGCCGACCCTGGTCGCTAGCGCTTCGTGCTCGTCCGCCGCAGCGCCGCCTCGCGAAGCGATTCCTTGATCGCGTCCTTGAGGCCGCCTCGCTTAGGGCGCTCCTGGCTTTCCGTCGCCTCGGCCGGCGCTTCGCCGGGCTCGGCGGTGGAGCCGGCATCCGGCGGAAGCTCGGGACCGCGCTCGCGCTTGCGTCGCAGGGGGCTCATCCGACGGCGATTCTACGTCGATCGCACCCGATCAGCTGCCGGTTCGGCTCAGCCGCCAGGCTTCTCGATCAGCCACTCGTCGTCGACGGATTTGACGAGCGCGATGGGCGCGTCCGGGTTGTCGGCGGGCTTGACAGTGGCGTGATCGGCGTCGATCGTCACGTCGTCCGGGCTGACGTCGCCCTCGTAGTCGCTTTTGTCGACCGTGGAGGCGACCTGCGCGAAGCCCGCCTCGCAGCTGTCTGCGTGGCCGATGTTCGCGTACACGTCCTGCGCCGTCTTGGTCATCATCGCGCAGGCGCCGCCGCCGTCCGCGCTCAGGACCGTGGCGCGAAACGCGTTCACGCGGCTCGCCACCGCATCCTTCTCGCTATCCGAGCCGCAGCCGACCGCCGCAAAAGCTGCGAGGACCGCCACGATCGCTGCGCGCCGAGCCCCTGCCATGCGCGCCGAGACTACAGGTCGTCGCGAGCGAGCTTCGGGCTCCGCCAGGGCTGCTCGAGCCGCTCGCCGAGCAGGTCGCCGAGCTCCTCGGCGGCGACCCGCACCTGCTCGAGCGAGTCGCGATCGCGCAGCGTCACGGTGCCGTCCTCGAGCGTCTGCCCGTCGACCGTCACCCCCCACGGGGTGCCGATCTCGTCCTGGCGCCGGTAGCGCTTGCCGATCGAACCGCCCTCGTCGAACTCAGCCGGGATCCGGTGGCGGATGGAGCCGAAGATCTCGCGCGCGCGCTCCGGCATGCCCTCGCGGGACACGAGCGGCAGCACCGCCACCTTGACCGGGGCGAGCTTCGGGTGCAGCCGCAGGACAGTCCGCTGTCGCCCCTCGACCTCCTCGACGTCGTAGGCGTCGACCATGAATGCGAGCATCGCCCGGTCCACGCCGGCAGCAGGCTCGATCACGTAGGGGACGTAGCGCTCCTTCGTCTGCTGGTCGAAGTACTCGAGCTTCTCGCCCGAGGACTCCGCGTGCTGGGTGAGGTCGAAGTCGCCCCGGTTCGCGATTCCCTCGAGCTCGGAGAATCCCATCGGGAACCGGTACTCGATGTCCGAGGTGGCGCTGGAGTAGTGAGAGAGCTCGTCGGCGCCGTGGGCGCGCAGCATCAGGTTCTCCTCGCGGATGCCGAGGTCGGTGTACCAGCGCATCCGCTCGTGCATCCAGTGCTCGTGCCAGCGCTCAGCGTCCGCCGGCGCGCAGAAGAACTCCATCTCCATCTGCTCGAACTCCCGCGTGCGGAAGATGAAGTTGCCGGTCGTGATCTCGTTCCGGAACGACTTGCCGATCTGCGCGATCCCGAACGGCGGCTTGACGCGCGCGAACTGGAGCACGTTCTTGAAGTTGATGAAGATGCCCTGCGCCGTCTCCGGCCGCAGATAGGCGACCGAGGCCGAGTCGCGGACCGGCCCGACGTGCGTCTCGAACATGAGGTTGAACTCGCGTGCGTCGGTGAGGTCGCAGTCGGGCGTCCCCCCGGGACGCTTCGACGGCTTTCGCCCGCACCGGGAGTCCTCGAGCTTGTCGGCGCGAAACCTGAGCTTGCAGGTCTTGCAATCGACCAGCGGGTCGGTGAACCCCGCGAGGTGCCCGGATGCCTCCCAGACCCGCGGATGTTGGATGATCGCCGAATCGATCGCGACGACATCGTCGCGATCGGTGAGCATCGCACGCCACCACTCGGCCTTGACGTTGTTCTTGAGCAGGACCCCGTAGTGGCCGTAGTCGTAGGTCGAGCCGACGCCGCCGTAGATCTCCGACGACGGGAAGATGAACCCCCGGCGCTTGCAGAGCGCGACGATCTCGTCCAGGGTCGGTTCGGTGCCGGTGGCGGAGGCTGCTTCGCTCACCCGCGCAACGGTATCGGCCCGCTTACCGCGACCTAACGCCGATCCGCCACCGTTTGCCGCGGGCGTCGACGACCTTGACCTTGAAGCGCATTCGCTCCTGCGCCTTCGACGACGCCTTCAACGCGCCGCCGCGGACCCTCGCGACAAACCGCTTCGCGCGCTTGCTCTTCAGGCTCAGCGTTCGCTTCGTGTTCTTGATCGCCTTGTCGGCGAGCGACTTGCGGTTCGCCTTCGCCTTGATCCCACGATCGAAGCGCTTGCCGGACGCGAACGCGAGCCCCTTCGGCAGCTTCAACCTCGCCTTGCGCATCCGCTCCGAGCCGGCGCGGACGGTGAGCTTCAGGCTGGGCTTGTTCGAGTCGAGCTTCTCGAGGTTCACCTTCGCCTTCGGCTTCTTGCTCCCGCCGTTGCCCGGGCCGCAGCCCGACACCTGGATCGGCGCCTGGACCGCAGCCTCCGCTCCCGAGAATGACTTGAAGAGCCCATCGATCACCAGCGGCGGGCCCTTGCACAGGTCCCTCCCCGCGAACACGAATCCCGGCTCGCGGGGGAAGGTCAGGGCGAAATCGGAGATCGGGATGTCGGGCAGCCCCGCGAACGTCGTCACCGCCCGTCCGTCGGCCCCTACGCTGAGCGATCCAGTCAGCTTGAGTGCGAGTGGCCCCCGCAGGTCGAGGCCGATGTCCGGCAATGCCGGCGTCGCGGGTTCGATCAGGGCAACCGTCCCGACCAGCGCTTCCGACTGAAGCGGCGATTTGGCGCTCGCCGTGCCGATGATCGTGTTCGCTGGGCAGCTGCCCGCGAAGAAATCCGCCCTCGGGCACTTGATCCCGAGGAGGCTGTTGTTGCCGGTGATCCCATGGGGCAGGATCACCTGCGCGTTGGCGAGCCCCGCCTCCTCAATCGTCTGCGAGATGATGGTCGTGAGCTCGACCGGTTTGCCGATTCCCTCGGGCTTCCCTCGTGCCTTGAGCTCGGGCGTGAACGGCAGCGCCCCGCACTTGTTGGTGGTGAACGTCGTCTGGCCGCTCGCGGTCTCGTTGTCCCAGGCACGGACGTCGAAGCCGACCGTGTGCGTTTTGCAGGAGGTCGGGAGCCGGATGAAGCCCTTAGGTGGGCTTCCGGCGACGCCGCTGAGAGTGAGCGTGACCGAGTTGATGTCGATCCTGCCCGGTACGCCGAGGATCGCGGTCGAGTTCGGGAGATCGGTGAGGACGGAGTCGAGGCCGAAGTCACTCTGTCGCAGGACAGCGCCCGATTGCAGGATGATCTTCTCGCCAGCCGGGACTCCCGGAATCGGAGACGGGTCGAGCACGATCCCGAAGCGCGCGGGCTCCCCTGGCCGCGGGGTGACGTTGTAGAGCTGCCCGTGCACGTCCGTGGTGACCGGGATGGCTGAGAGCAGCGTGACGGTGACGTTGTTGGTGACATCACCGACATCGCTTGCGGCCGGACAGTTGTCCGCCGCGAGCTGATCTTCGCTGCACCTGGGCGTCGCCAATGGGTTCCCGACAAGCCCGGGCGGCAGATGGATCGTCAGGTCGCGCAGCTGGGCCGAGGGCTCCTGAATGGCGATGTTGAGCGTGACGTTCGAGTTCGACCCGGCCGGCGCGGTGGCCGGCGCGACGCTCAGGTTCGAGAACCCGAAGCCGAAAGCGCTCGGCGCTGCCGCGAGCATGACGACAGTCGTCGCCACAACCGCGACCGTCCCCCGCGCCTTTTTAGAAAGGCGTGCCCGCATCCCCTGCTTGAATAGTCGCACTTTTCCCATGCCCATCTACGAGTACCGCTGCGAGAACCGCCACACGTTCGAGGTCTTCCAGTCCATGTCGGACGACCCAGTATCCACGTGCGAGGTCTGCGGTGCGCCGGTTGAGCGCGTCTTTCACCCGGTGGCCGTCCACTTCAAGGGCTCGGGGTTCTACACGACCGACTACGCGAAAAAGGAATCGGCGAAGGCGGCCAACGACGGCGCCTCGAAGTCGGAGTCGAAGTCCGAGTCGGGCTCGGACTCGAAGTCGAGCTCGAGCGAGACCTCGACCACCTCGAGCTCCTCGTCCGACTGACCCGCGCTCGATCCTAGGGCTGCTAGCTCTGCGGGCAGTTGGGCTGGCGCGGCGGCTTCTCGCCGAGCAGCTGCTTGGCGGCGCGCTCGCACTCCTCGGCCGAGACGACGAGGTTGCCGGCCGCGGTGCTACCCGACGGCTTGAGGAGGTCGGTGCCCCCGCCGCCGATCGCGGCCGAGATCACGAGCTGCGGCATCGTCAGCGCGCCCATGCTCGAGACCATCGCCTTTGGCGCATTCCAGCCGATCAGCGGCCCCTTGATGAAGTTCATCGGCAGGCTCGTGATGCTGGTCAGCTGGCCCTTGATCCCGTCGAGGATGAGCTGCTGGAACTGGGCGCGCTCGACGTCGGTGCCTGTGAACTCGCCCGAGCCGCAGGAGTTCTCGCGGGTGCGGGCGAGCGTGATCGCCTGAAAGCCGTCGAGGTGGTTCTCACCCTCCTCGAGGTTGAGGTTGAAGGCGCCCTCGGAGAGGCTCGAGCAGACATCGGTCGGCAGGTCGACGTCGATGCCCCCGATCGTGTCGATGAACTGGCGAAAGCCGTCGAAGTCGATGATCGCGACCTGGTCGACGTCGAGGCCGAGGAGGCCCTCGACCGTGCGCACGGCCAGCTTCGCGCCCCCGGAGGCGTAGGCGGAGTTGATCTTCTGCGGGCCCTGGCCCGGCACCTCCGCGAGCGTGTCGCGTGGAATCGAGAGCTTGCGGAACGTGCCGCGGCCCGCCCGGATCAGCATGATCGTGTCGGAGCGATACGGCCCGTTCTTGCAGTTGTTGTCGGTCGGCCGGCCGCTCGTCACTGCGTCGATGCAGTTCTCGGTCTCCGCCTCGCTGGGTCCGGCGAAGGCGCCGGAGCGTACGTCGGTGCCGAGGACGAGGATCGTCTGGGGGCTCACGAGCATGAACGGATTGCCGTCGAGGGTCTTGCCGACGCCGTCGGCGAGCTTCCCCTTCTGGATCTGTGCGGAGAGCGCGAAGGTGAGCAGGCTGAGGAGGATCCAGCCGAGCGCGAAGATCCCGACCCACTTGAGGATCCGGCGCCACAACGGCACCTCGCCGGGGGCGCCCGGCGGCTTCGGCGGCTTTTTTGAGCCGCCTCCTCGGCCGAACCGATCGCGCAGTCCGCTCACGTCCGGCGTGGGTAGACGGCTCAAGATTCCGCGCCGGGAGCGGTAGACGGTGTAGTCGGGCGGCTCCTTCCGGCCCCCGTTATCGGGTCGATCCCCTGCCTCGGGCATGAGCTATCAATACCTCATGACCCTTCGCGATTCCTGCCTGCGATCTCTCGCGTGAGAGCCGCGATCGGGGCCGATCTCGGCGGCACGAAGATGGCCGTCGGGGTCGTCGACGAGGACCGGAACGTCCTCCACAGCTCGACCGAGGCCACGTTGGGCAGGGACCTCGACGAGCTCCTCGACGTGCTCGAGGGGGAGCTGCGCGAGGCTCTGGAGGCGTGCCCGGAGGCGGAGGCGATCGGGCTCGGGATCCCATGCACGATCGATCGCGCCCGCGGTTTCGCGATCAGCGCCGTCAACCTGCCGATCGAGAACGTTCCGCTTCGCGACATCATCGGCGAGCGGCTCGGGATGCCCACGTTCATGGACAACGACGCCAACATGGCGGCCCTCGCCGAGCACCGGTTCGGTGCCGGGCGCGGGCTTCGCAACCTGGTCATGCTCACGATCGGGACCGGAATCGGTGGCGGCCTCGTGCTCGAGGGCGAGCTCTACCGCGGCTCGATCGGCGCCGGCGCAGAGCTCGGCCACATCGTGATCGACGAGAACGGGCCGAAGTGCCAGGGAAACTGCCCGAACCACGGCTGCGTCGAGGCCCTCGCCTCGGGCACGGCCCTGGCGCGGGCCGGTCGGCTTGCGGCCTCGACGCATCCCGACTCGGCGCTCGGGCGCGCGCTGGCGGCCGGCGAGACGATCTCGGGCAGGACGGTCACCGAGGCGGCGATCGCGGGCGACGAGATCGCCGTCGAGACGGTGGCCGGGATCGGGCGCCACCTGGGCGTCGCGCTCGCGAGCCTGGCGAACATCTTCGACCCGGACGTGATCACGATCGGCGGGGGCGTCGCGGCGGCGGGAGATCTGCTGCTCGAGCCGGCGAGACGTGAGCTTCGCTCGCGGGCGCTGCCGCCGATGAACAAGACGCGGGTCGTGATCGCCGAACTGGGGCCGGCCGCCGGGATGATCGGCTCGGCCACGATGGCGATCGAGGAGAGCGCGTAGTGGTGGCTGGTCGGAGGAGGCACCACTGATGGCCGGGCGGCTCACGGTCTGCCCGACGCCGATCGGGAACCTCGAGGACCTGAGCCCCCGGGCCCGCCGGGCGCTTGGCGACGCCGACCTCGTCGCCTGCGAGGACACTCGCCGAGCGGGGCTCCTCTACGAGCGCCTCGAGATCCGCCGACCGCGGTTCGTCTCCTACCACGACGCCAACGAATCCGACCGCGCCTGGCAGCTCGCGCAGCAGATCGAGCGCGGGGCGCGCGTCGTCCTGATCTCCGATGCCGGCACGCCGGTGTTGTCGGATCCGGGTTACCGGGTCGTGCGGACGTGCATCGAGCGCGGCCTGGAGCTCGAGGTCCTGCCGGGGCCCTCCGCGATCACGACGGCACTCGTCGCCTCCGGGCTCCCCGCCGCTCGCTGGCGTTTCGAGGGCTTTCTGCCACGCCGAGGCGGCGAGCTCGAGCGCGTCCTCAGCTCGCGCGACACCGTGGTCGCGTTCGAGTCCCCGCGGCGGCTGCCCGAGTCGCTTGCCGCCCTCGGCGGTCTGGCGCCGGACCGTCCCGCCGCGGTCTGCCGTGAGCTCACGAAGCTCCACGAGGAGGTGGCGCGCGGGACGCTCGGCGAGCTCGCGCGGCGCTTCCGCGACGAGGCGAGGGGAGAGATCGTGGTGGTGATCGGTCCAGCCGCGACGGCGACCGCAGGCGCGGACATCGGGTTCGCGGTCGACGCCCTCCGAAGGCTCGTCCAGTCCGGCGCCCGGCCCCGCGCGGCCGCCGGCGTCGTCGCCGCGCTCACGGGAACCCGCGCCAACGACCTCTATCGGGGCCTGACCGGCAGGGATCCGCGTCAGTAGGGCTAGGACGGCTCGGATAAGAGTCGGTTAAGCCACTCGGCGCCTCCTCGCCACTAATGGGAGCGACTAGGATCCTCGCGGGTACAGCGCCCGCCCCGGATCAGAGCCGGAACGGGAGTCCGGACGACGACGCTG
>Ga0126307_10000109_pt1 | contig 48017 bp, 45 predicted proteins | sample Plot28_FD_89955 | JGI IMG/M metagenome (GOLD analysis project Ga0126307, IMG submission 89955) | Serpentine soil microbial communities from UC McLaughlin Reserve, CA, USA - Plot28 | ecosystem: Environmental > Terrestrial > Soil > Grasslands | place: USA: UC McLaughlin Reserve, Lake County... | reverse complement strand
GTTCGCTACCCGCGCAGGCGCGACCTCGTCCGGCCGCCCGCGCGGCCCGTCCGGGCAACCGGCCCCGCCGTGCACCCGCAGGACCCGCACGAGCCGCACGACCGGGCCGACTCACCCGAGGCCGGGTCGGTCCCCGGCGCTGACTCGCCGTGGTCGTCGGCCGACGCCCCCGATCCGCCGTCGGCGTCGTGGCCGGCCTCGTCCGCGACCGGCACGACCCGCACCGGCGACGCCCGATCGGTCCCGGACCCCCGCCCGGGTAGCGAGGCGGGCGACGTCCCCGCCGCCGGCCTCGAGGTCCACCAGGTCGCCCGCACCCCCGGATGGGTGTCGAGCGCCATGCCGACCGACCGCCAGCGCTCCCGCTGGATGCCGGACGACCCCGAGATCCCGCCGCCGACCGGCCCGCACCGGGCCGTCGATCAGCTCGCGTCGCCGCCGGCCGCGCTCCGACGACCGACCGGCGGCCTGCCGGTGGTCCGGTCCGGCGAGTGCCGAGCCGCCGGCGCACCGGGCACCGGGGAGGGGCCACAGGCGACGGACACGCGGGACGGCCGGTCCAGCGCCGTCCCGGTCGTGGCAGCCGCCGGTACCGACACCGGCCGGGACCACGGCCCGGTCGGCGACCGGGCCCGCTGGGCCCGCCCGGTCGAGCGGTGGCTGCCCGACCTGGCCGCGATCGCCGCCGCGTCGGGGGCGCTGGTGGCCCCGTGGCCGTGGCTGGTGGCGGTCGTGGCCGTATGCGTGGGCGCGGCGGTCGTCGTCGTGGTCCGAGGCGACCCGGACGACCCGGTCGGCTACGCCTTGCGCCGCATGAAGACGTGGCTCCACCCCAGCTCGCTCGTGTGGGGTCCCGTGCTCGCCGCCCGCGTCGCCATCGTCGCGGTCATCGTGCCGGCGGCCGTCGCCGCCGCCGCGTGGGTCGCCGCCGAGGGGACCGGCGGGGCGGCCGCGGCCGTACGCGTCGGTGTGTGGACCCATGCCTTCCGGGTGGGTGCCGTCCTCCTGTGCCTGCTGCTGATCGGTGGGCTCGGTGCCGCCCGCGTACGCCGCGCCGCCGAGGTGCGGCGGCGGGTGCAGCGCCTGTCCGACACCGTGTTGGCGTTGGTCGCCGGCGCGTGCGTCCTGCTCATCTTCGTCGTGGCGCTCGTGCTCCCCCGCCTCGGCGGCGGGCCCTTCACCGGCGCCGACGGCCTCGCCTGGGTCCCGCCGGCCGGCCGGGCGACGGTCGATCGCCTGCGCGACGCCATCGTCGCGACCGAGCTCGACGCGGTGTCGTCGTGCCTGTCCCGGCGCCAGGCCACGGGCTGGACGAACGGCCACACGCCGGGCAACCCGCTCGACGAGCCCGACGTCGCCCGCCTTGACGTGGCGCGGAACCTCCCCGACCCCGGGGAGACCCTGGCGGCCGTGACCGCCGCCCACAACCAGCTCGCGCCGTGGGTCGAGACCATCGAGGTCACGTGGGCCGGAACCGTGCTCGTCCGCACCGACCGGTCCGCCCTGCCCGCCGACCACGTGGTGAGCGACCCGGCGGCGATCGTGGCGGCGTCGACGGAGGGACGGGCCTGGCTGGCCGAGGGCGAGGCCTCGTTCAACCGTCCCGTCGCCCTGCGCTGCTCGGCCGGCCCGGTGGTCTGACGCCCGCGTCCCTGGCGTCCCGGCCCGCCGACGACGGCCGCGGAACAGGCCCCTGGCCTGGGACGGATCCCAGACAGGGGCTGGAGGCGGCGGCGGGAATCGAACCCGCGTACAGGGCTTTGCAGGCCCTTGCCTAAGCCACTCGGCCACGCCGCCGCGGAGCGATGACCTTAGCGCCCCCGGCCGCCGGGACCGGACCTCCGGGGGCCGGACCCGGCCGGTGCGGCCGGGCCGGGTGGCGACCCCGGCGTGGACGCGTAGCGAGCGGGGGTCGTGCCCACGTGCCGGCGGAAGTGGCGGGTGAGGTGCGGCTGGTCGTGGAACCCGGCCGCCACCGCCACCTCGGCCGGTGGCAGGCCGGCGAGCAGCAGCGCGCGCGCCAGGTCGACCCGCCGAGCGACCAGGTACGCGTGCGGCGGGATGCCGAAGGCCGCGGTGAAGCTTCGCACGACGTGCGTCGGGGACGTGCCCACCTGGCCGGCCAGGCCGGCGAGGGTGACGCCGTCGACGATGTGGGCGTCGAGTTCGTCGCGCACGGCAGCGGCGAGCGCGGCGGGCCGGTCGACAGGGAGCAGGCTCGGCGGACCTGCGAGCGGCACACCGCGGACCGAGCCCCGGTCGAGGTGCGCGGTGAGCGCCTCGGTCACGAACGCCAGCCGGGTCTCGGCCTCGAGCGGGTCGAGGGGCGAGTCCCCGGCTCCGCCGACGCGCAGCGACGCGTGCAGGGCCTGTAGGGCCCGGACGAGCCCGGCGTCGGGCAGCGTAGGCTGGTCGACCGCCCGTCCGACGCGCTCGACGCCGAGCACCGACGGCTCGAGGTACAGCACCTGCTTGCGGAACCCGCCTGTACGCGCCGAGCGGCCGTCGTGCACGACGCCGGGCGGCAGCACGCTGACCACGGAGCGATATGAGCCGTGGTCGTGGCGGTCGAGCTTGTAGGCGACGACGCCCTCGTCGACGACGAGGATCGCCCAGGCATCGTGGGTGTGGGGCGGGTACGCGTGCTCGACGAACCGGGCGTGGAAGACCTCGCGCACGCCGGCCAGCGCCGGGTGCCACGCCTCGACACGCTCGCCGGCGATCGGACCCACGCGAGGAACGTACAAGACCACAGGCGGTCCGGCTCCGTGAGATGGTCGCATGCATGCCGATCACAAGCTCGCCGTCGCCGTCCGCACCGACCTGGCGGTGTGGCAGAAGCTCAACGTCACCGCGTTCGTCGTCAGCGGGCTCGGCGCCACCGACCCGGACCTCGTGGGCGAGCCCTACGTCGACGCCGACACGCAGCGCTACCTGCCCATGTTCGTCCGGCCAGTCTCCGTCTACGGCGGCGACGGGGCCGCGCTCACGCGGGCCTTCACCCGGGCCAGGGGGCGCGGCCTGGCGGTCGCCGTGTACACCGACGACCTGTTCGCCACGGGCAACGACGTCGACAACCGGGCCGCCGTCGCCAAGGTGGCGACCGCCGACCTGTCCCTCGCCGGCTTCGCCGTGGCCGGACCCCGGCGCGACGTCGACAAGGCGCTCGACAAGCTCCGGTTCCACCCGTGAGGGTGCGGGGGTGACGACGACGGCCGGCATCCGCCAGCGACCGGCCCCGCCACGCCTCACGATCGGGGCGGGCCCGCCGTTGTGTGGCCGCCGACCCGACCGAGGACCGAGGAGCCGACGCCGATGACCGCCGTGACCGCCCCCCCGCCCGCGGACGCGCACGCCCTCGATCGCGACGCCTGCTTCCGGGCCGCGCGCAGCAAGGACGCCCGCTTCGACGGCGCCTTCGTCATCGCCGTCACCACGACCGGCATCTACTGCCGGCCGAGCTGCCCGGTGAAGGCCCCCCTCGGGCGCAACGTCCGGTTCTATCGCTCGGCGGCCGCCGCCCAGCAGGACGGCTTCCGCGCCTGCAAGCGGTGCCTGCCCGACGCAGTGCCCGGGTCGCCCGAGTGGGACGGGCGGGCCGACGTCGCCGCCCGGGCCGTCCGCCTGGTGGACGACGGCGTGGTCGACCGCGAGGGGGTCGCCGGCCTCGCCCGCCGCCTCGGCACCAGCGAGCGCCAGCTCCGCCGCACCCTGTCCGCCGAGCTCGGCGTGGGGCCCGACGCGCTGGCCCGGGCCCGGCGGGCGTCCGCGGCCCGCAGCCTGCTCGAGTCCACCGACGAGCCGATCACCCAGGTGGCGTTCGCCGCCGGGTTCCGCAGCGTCCGGCAGTTCAACGAGACGATGCGGCGGGTTTTCGACGTGGCCCCGTCCGAGATCCGCCGGCGGGCGCGGCGCCGCGGGCCCACGATCGCCCCCACCGCCGACGGCGAGCTGCACCTGCGCCTGCCCCACCGGCCCCCGCTGCCCTTCGCCGCCCTCCTCGGCTTCCTGGGCACCCGGTGCGTGCCGGGTGTCGAGGAGATCGCCGACGGCAGCTATCGCCGGGTCCTCCACCTGCCCCGGGGCCTCGGCATCGCCACGCTCGCGCCGGGCGGGACCGGCCCGACGGGCGCCTGGGTCGACTGCCGCCTGCGCCTCGACGACCCCCGCGACGTCACGGCCGCCGTGCAGCGGTGCCGGCGCCTGCTCGACCTCGACGCCGACCCGGTGGCCGTCGACGCCGCCCTGGGCGACGAGCCGCTGCTGGCCGCCGCCGTCGCCGCCCAGCCTGGGCGCCGGGTGCCCGGCCACGTCGACGGGCACGAGCTCGCCGTCCGGGCGGTGCTCGGCCAGCAGGTCTCCGTGGCCGCTGCCCGCACGCTGGCCGCACGCCTGGCCGAAACGCACGGCGAGCACCTGGCAGCACCCGTCGGCACGCTCACCGTGGCCTTTCCCACAGCCGATGCCCTGGCCGGGGCCAACCTCGGCGGGCTGGGCCTCACGGGCGCACGGCAGGCGGCGCTGCGCACGCTCGCCGGCGCCCTCGCGGCCGGCGACGTGCAGCTCGACCCGGGGGCCGACCGCGACGAGGCCGAGGCCGGACTGCAGCGGCTGTCCGGCATCGGGCCGTGGACGGCGGCGTACATCCGCATGCGGGCCCTCGGCGACCCCGACGTGGCGCTCGCCACCGACCTCGGCGTCCGCCGGGCGCTCGAGCGCCTGGGTGCCGACGGCAGGCCCCGGGCCGCCGCCGCCCTGGCCGAGCGTTGGCGGCCGTGGCGGTCCTACGCCGTCCAGCACCTCTGGGCCAGCTTGTCCCTGCCGGCGCCCACGGCGTCCCCCGTCCCGGGGCGCCCGATCGCCGGGGTCCCGGCCGGCGGGGAGGACGGGCTCGACGTGCGGGTGCCGGCGTGACCGGCGCCGGTCGGGCGACCCCCTCCCGGCGTGCCGGCGGCGCCGGGGCGCGGACGGCACGAGCCAGGCCCGGCGACCGGGTCTACACGGTCACGCCGTCGCCCCTCGGCGGCCTCGTGGTCGTCGGCGACGGCGAGGCCCTCACGGGGCTGTGGTTCCTCGCGAAGCACCGCTGGTTCGACGGCATCGACGACCGCTGGCTCCACGACCCCGTCCCGCTGGCGCCTGTGAGCGAGCAGCTCGCTGCCTACTTCGCCGGCGAGCTCCGGCGCTTCGACCTGCCGCTCGCGCTCGACGGCACGCCGTTCCAGCGGCGGGTGTGGCAAGCACTGACCGCCATCCCGTACGGCACCACCACCAGCTATAGCGCACTGGCCGAGGGTCTCGGGCGGCCCGCCGGCGCCCGGGCGGTGGGGGCGGCCAACGGCCGCAACCCCATCTCGATCGTCGTCCCCTGCCACCGGCTCGTCGGAGCGACCGGTGACCTGGTCGGCTACGGCGGTGGGCTCGACACGAAACGTCGGCTGCTCGCCCACGAGCGCGGTCAGCGCTCGGTCATCGGGTAGTGCGCGTCTGGAGAGCGATCGTCACCGACCCTGACGCGGTCGAGCTGCACGTCAGCGACGACGGCGTCGGGTTCGACCCGCACGCACGAAGGCGGAGGCGACGGCCTCAGCTCATCTCGGCGGCCTCGAGGGCGAGCAGGTCGGCGAAGCGGTGTCGCAGCTCCGGGCGCCTCCCGGGGTCGTGCGCCAGGTTGACGAGCTCGTGCGGGTCCTCCTGGAGGTCGTAGAGCTCGTGCTCCTGGTCCTCGAACGCGGCGTCGGGGCCGTAGAGCATCGGCGTGGACCGGCCGGAAAGGTCGTCGTTGGGCAGTCCCCCACCCACGCCGAAGTAGCGGGCGTACTTGTACCGGCCATCGAAGGTGCCCCGGATCTGCCACCGGGTCGAGCGGATGTTCGACGTGTGGGCGGTGGCGTGGCAGAACAGCACGTGATCGCGCACCGGCGCCGCGGCGGGATCCGCCAGAACCGGGCCGAGGTCGACGCCCCGCATGCCCGGTGCCGGCTCGGCACCGGCGAGGCCGCAGATCGTGCGGGCCAGGTCGACGTGGCTGGTGAGCGCGGTCGTGGTCGTCCCCGCGGGGGCGAGGCCCGGCGCCCGCACGATGGCGGGCACGCGCATGATCTCGTCGTAGACGAACGGACCCTTCGAGCGGAGCCCGTGTGAGCCGCACATGTCCCCGTGGTCGGACGTGAACACGACGATCGCCTCGTCGGCGGCGCCGCTGGCGTCGAGCGCCCGCAGGACCGTGCCCAGCGACTCGTCGGCCAGCTCGTGGAGGCGCACGTAGTAGTCGAGCTGGCGACGCCACGCCCGGTCGTCGGCCCGGTCGATCGAGCCCCAGATCCCATGGTTCTGATCCCACCGCCACTGGCGCTGGCACGCCGGCTTGGATACGAGGTCGTCGGCCGCATTGTCGGGCAGCGACTCGACGACCTCGGGGTAGTCCTCGGCGTAGGCAGGGACGAGGTCGCCGTCCTTCCACTTGCTGCTCGCCAGGAGGGCCCGGGCCAGCTCCAGCTGATCGGGGTGGGTGCGGCGCCAGTCGGGCTGGTCCATCGGGAACCACATGACGTCGTGCGGGTTGACGAGCGCCACGGTCAGGAACCACGGCTGGTCGAGCGTCGTGGCGTTGCGGTCGAGCCACAGGGCGGCGTCGTCGGCGATGACCGGGTCGAAGTGCACGCCGGTACCGGCCCAGCCCATGAAGTGCTGGTCGTTGCCCTCCCAGTCGGCGTAGCCGTAGGCCTCCATGGGAGGGTGCGGGCCGTAACTGACGTGCCACTTGCCGATGTAGCTCGACCGGTAGCCGGCATCACGCAGCACCGAGCCGATCGTGGGCACTGCCGTGTCGAGCGAGTGGTGCCAGGGGAACACGGTGTTGTCGACGACCTCGTGCTGGGGCACGTGGAGACCAGTCTGCAGCGTGGTCCGCGACGGCGAGCACGGCGAGGAATGGGTCCAGTGGTTGTCGAGGGTCACGCCCTCTCCCTGGAGCCGCTCGCGCCACGGGAGGCGCACGGTCCGCGGCAGCCACGACCAGTGCCGCTCCTGGTCCGACAGCACGAAGAGGATGTTGGGACGTTCCTGACGGGTCGTCACACCGGCGAGTGTGCCAGGATGGCGACCGGCGGCGCTGCCCCGAGTGCGTACCCCGGGGGCGAGCGGCCGCGACCCGCGGCCTCTCGGGCGACCCGCGGCCTCTCGGGCGACCGGCGGCCGTGCGTCCCGGCGGGGTGCCCGCGGCTCAGCGGCTGGCGTCGGCTCCCTGGCCGCGGCCGGTCACCGGCTCGGTGAGCCGCTCGCCGTCGAGGTACCAGGCGGCGACGGACTCGTTGGGACCGGCCCGCCGCGACGTCCGCCGGGCCTCCGCCGCCGTCTGCCCGGCATGTCGCCGTCGGTGCACCGGCGTGTCGGATGCGGTGGCCGGTGCGTCGGCCGGCGCCACGGAGGTCGGCTGCGTCGGTGCCGGCGGTGTCGGCGACGCGCCCGGTGCGGCGCCCTGAGGTGAGGCCGGGGCCAGACTCCCGTCGGATGCGGGGACGGGTGTGCCCGCGTAGGTGGCCAGCTCGAGCGCGTCGACGAGGGAGCGGAGCCGCTCGACCCGCTCGACGTGCGCGGCGGTCACCCGGAGGTCGGCGTCGGCCAGCGCACGCTCGGCGCCCTCCAGCTCGGCACGCGCCCGTGCGAGCCGGACGTCCATGGCGACCAGCGCCCCCGGGTGGGCGCCCACGGGTCCGCCGGGGGAACCGGCGTCGTCCACGCCCGGGATCCGGGCTCCGATGCCGCCGGATCGGAGCCGGGCCCCGCCGGAGCGGCCCGTGTGTCCTTGGAGCAGCGAAGCGGCGGTCACCAGCGGCTCGGTGGCAGGGTCGACCAGCGTCAGGTGGGCCTGGCCGACCACCGTGTCGACGCCCCTGTGCTGGCGGACGACCGTGGCGGTCATCGTGGCGACGGACGGTTCCGGGCCCCGTTCGCCCGGGGCGACCACTGCTGGTGCGGCGCCGCCGGCGTCTCGGCCTGATCCGGACCCGGCGGGCGGGCGGACGACGCGGACGCGACGTCGGAGCCCGCCGAGCCGTCCCCGCCGCGTCGGTGGCGCGCCCGCACCTGCGCCGTCGGGCGGTCCGCCCGCCGCCTCGGGGCTCGTCGGGCCCGTGGGGTCCGGTTGACCGAGCGGGGGGCGGCGGAGCGGCCGCGGGACAGGGGCGGCCGGCGGAAGGGCCCGTGGAGGGGCCGGGGCGGAGGACGGGGACCGCTCGACCACGACCCGCAGACCATGGCGCTGCCACAGGTGGCGCAGGGTCTTGGGCACGTCGGGACTGGCGACGACGGAGGCGCGGCCCCACGTCGCCTGCAGGTCGGGCGACGCCTCGTTGAGCGTGGCGACCAGCTCGAACACATCGTCGACCGAGCGGCGGGTCGTCGCCCGCCAGGCGTCGTAGTGGGCGTCCGCCAGGCGCAGCCCGGCGTCCAGGTGGCGGATGAGGTCCTCGAGCTCCGCCAGTCGACCGGCCGCCAGGGCCGACGCCGTCGCCCACGGCGACGTGGAACTCGCGCTCAGCGCCAGGGGCGGCACCGCACCGGTCAGGAGGGCGGCGAGGGTCGCACGCGTCTCGTCGGCCGCGTCGCCGGCCTCGTCGCGCGCGGTTCGCAGCGCGCTCCGGCGGGCGGAGGCCCTCGGGAACGCGTCGGCGTAGACGACCTCGGGCGGGCACGGCACGGCTGCGGTCGAACCGAGGTCGCCGGCGTCCGTGCCGTCGAGCCAGCGGAAGCCGGTCCGGCCATCCGCCCGGTCGGACGCGTCGTCCCCCGGCGGTCCGGGCAGGGGTCCGCCGGCGGCCACGACGACCCCGCCCGTCCCCGCGGCCAGGCCGACGGGCGGTGCCCCGCAAGGACCGGCGCCAGCGGGACGGAGGCGGACCGTGTAGGCCACGAGCTCGGTGGGGGCCGTGGCAAGCGACCCGGCGGGGTCCTCGACGGCGTCCCAGGTGCGCCGGACGCGACCGCGTACGACGACCTCCGCCCACGCCCATCGCCGGCCCGTGACGGTGGTGGGCGCCATCTCCCCTCCTGCGACTGCCCCGCCGCGAACCTACGCCTACTGTCAACGCAGAGTGGGGGGCACAGCGCCCTCCGTCCGCCCTTGTCCATCCAACGTTCGTTTGAGACACTGACCGGCATGACGCTCGCTGAGGGGACCCAGGCGCCGCCTTTCGACATCGACATCCTCGACCCGCGTTTCTACGACGACCCCTGGGAGGGCTACCGGTGGCTTCGAGCCAACGCCCCGCTCTGGTGGGACGCCAGGAACGAGCTGTGGGTCGTGTCGCGCCACGAGGACGTCAGCCACATCAGCCGTAACCCGGAGCTCTACTCCGCGGCCCAGGGTGTCCGCCCGCGCGTGGCCGCCCCCATGTCGATCATCTCGATGGACGACCCCGAGCACACCCGCCAGCGGCGCCTCGTGAACAGGGGCTTCACGCCCCGCATGGTCCGCCAGCTCAGCGACCACATGCGTGCACTGACGAACCAGATCATCGACGAGATCGCGGCCGCGGGCGAGTGCGACTTCGTCGAGGACTTCGCCATCCACGTCCCGCTCATCGTGATCAGCGAGTTGATGGGCGTCGACCCGGCGCAGCGCCAGCGCATGTACCGCTGGAGCGACGCCATGATGGCCGGAGACGGCTACGTCGACGACGCCGACCCCGTCCTCCACCACGCGGCCGAGGCGTTCGGCGAGTTCTGCACCATGTGCACCGAGCTGATCGACGCCCGACGGGCCGACGGCTCGACCGATGACATCGTCGGCATCCTCACCAACGCCTACGACCGGGGCGACCTCGGCCGCCCCCACCACGCCGTGAGGGCCCGGGAGGGCGAGCTGTCGAGCGACGACCTTCTGATGTTCCTCACGCTGTTGCTCGTCGCCGGCAACGAGACCACCCGTAACGCCCTGACCGGGGGCATGGCTGCGTTCACACTGTTCCCCGACCAGCACCAGAGGCTGCTCGACGATCCGTCGCTGATGGCCACCGCCGCCGACGAGATAGTGCGCTTCGTGAGCCCGGTCATCTCGTTCATGCGCACGGTCACCGGAGACCACACCTACAAGGGCGTCGACCTGAAGGCCGGCGACCGGGTGTTCCTGCTCTACCAGTCGGCCAACCGCGACGAGGACGTGTTCGACGCGCCGGACGAGTTTCGCGTCGACCGTGATCCCAACCCCCACCTCGGCTTCGGCGTAGGCACGCACTACTGCCTGGGCGCCAACCTGGCCCGGGCCGAGATCACCGTGGTCTTCGAGGAGCTGTTCCACCGGCTGCGCGACATCCGCGCCGTCGATCCCCACACTGTCGACAGGGGCAACTCCACGCTCGTGCTCGCCGTCAACCACCTGCCGGCCGTCTTCACGCCCGAACACCGCCCGTGACCACGACCGCTCCGGCCGAGCCGAATCAACGGTCGCGCATCCTCGACGCGGCGCTCGCCCTCGTAAGCGAGCGGGGCGCCGCCGGCACGTCGATGCGGCGCCTGGCTGCGGCCTGCGGCCTCAACGTCGCGACGATCTACCACTACTTCCCCTCCAAGGCCGACCTGCTGCGGGCCCTCATCGAGGAACGACGCTACGGCGAGCGCATGGCCACCGAGGACCCGCCCGTCGACGCCGCTCTCCCTCCGGCCGAGCGGCTGTCAGCCCTGGTCACCTGGGTGGTCGAGTCGACCCTGCGGGAGGAGGTCGTCCTCCGGCTCCTCGTCGGCGAGGGCCTGCGGGGCGACGTCACCGCCCGGCGCTCGGCCGCCGAGCTGCTCGACGCCCTGGCGGGGACCGCCACGACGTGGGTAGCCGACGGCTTTCCCGAGCTGGCGGCGCGGGGCACGCGGCCTGCCGCCGTCGGGGTCCTCATGCGGGCGACGCTCATGGCCGCCGTGCTCGAGCACCTGGCCGTCGGGGCGACCGACGCCCGGGCGCACGCCGACGCCCTGGCCGCCGTCGTCTTCGCCTGACCGCCACCGGCTGGCCTCGCCCATCCCGCCCGGCGTGGTTGCGACGCTGCGGCGGCCCGCAGGCCGTGAACCTAGAGCTGGCCGGGCACGTCACCGACCCGGCCGTCGCCGAGCGGCGCTGCGACACGTTGCTCGTCGGCGCTCGCATGCCGTTCCTCGTGGCGAGGTGACGCGAGCCGCTATGCGACGCCGATGACCGGCGGCCGGCCCAGGCCCTGGGCCTCGCACAGGCCGAAGTAGACGTCGCGGATGAGCGCGGCGTCGATGACCATCTCGACGCCGCCGGTGGCGTCGAGGTTCAGGTTCGCCCCCTTGATGGCGAACCAGACGTCGGTGACTTCGGTGTTCTCCTCGGGGACGACCAGCGTGTGAACCGAGCCGGCCGGCTCGAACAGGTACGACCCGGCGGTGTTCACGTCGTCGGGGTACTCGGCGTAGCGCCACGACCCCGACAAGGTGAACGCGAACACTTCCCCCGTGTGCTTGTGGGTCTGCACCTGGTAGCCCGGCTGAAACCGCGCACGGATCACCCACAGCCCCGCCTCGACGTCGCACTGCAGCAGCTGCATCTCCGAGCGGTCGCCGAGGTCGACGAAGGGGATGTCGGACTCGGAGCGATGCAGCGCCCGTGGGATCTCGATCGTCGTCATCCCAACATGATGGGTCGTCAGACGGCGCCGGGCCACCCCGGGGCATCAGCCGACCACGCGCACGCTCACGTCGTCGCAGCCGTGGAACGACGCCACGACGGCGACCTCGTCGTCGAGGGCCATCTGGGCCCGGAGACCCAGCCGGAGCCCGGCGAGTGGCAGCACGGCGGCCACGAGCGTGCGGCGCTCGACGGCCGAGCGCCAGGTGGCGACGGGACGGCCGTCGTCGAGCACGAGGCCGGGGCGCACGGCCGGCTCCCAGACCTGGGCCTGGTGCCGGGGGTCGGGCAGCAGCACCGAACGGTCGCGCTGGGTCAGGAACGGGTCGTCGGCCGGCAGCAATCGCACGCCCACCGCCGGGGGCGGGGCGGCGAGCGCCTCGATGTCGGACTCCTGGACCCACGCCGAGCGGCCGTCGAGCACGACCTCGACCGTCTCGAGCCCGAGGCGCGAGAACCGGTCCCGGGCGTCGTCGACCCCGATGCCGGCCCACGCTGCCAGGTGCTCGGGCGCGGCGGGGGCGAACGCCGCGAGGAAGCGCCGGGCCAACTCGACCCGGGCGCTGTCGACGCTGCCGTCGAGCCCGCCGCCCAGCCAGGCATCGAGGCTGATCAGGCCCGGGTCGCGCCCCTTGGGCAGCCCGTAGCAGAACGCCCCGGCCGCCCCGGCCAGGCGGAACAGCTGGTCGGGCACGTGGTGGGCCCGACAGGTCGAGCACCACGGCTCGAGCGCCGCGGGGATCGACCCGTGCAGCGAGGCGCTCAGCTCGCCCGTCGTGCGGTGCTCGCCGTCGGCCAGCACGGTGGCGAACACGCCCGCCACCGAGGACAGCGCGTCGCGAGCCGTCCACCCCGCCGCGTCGACGGCGAGCCAGTCGCCCTGCAGTTGGTCGCGCAGCGATGCCTCGTCGGCCCCGAGCGTGCCAGGACCGAACACGACGCCGTCGGACCGCGGCACGACGTGGGGCATGCCGCGGAGGGAATGGAGGCGGACCAGCGAACGGTCCACGAGCAGCGCGCGGTCGACCTCTGCGGGCACGAGGTCCTCGAGCCGGGCGGCGAGCGCCAGCCCGGCTCCGGCGGGCGGGGTCGTGTCCTGCACCGGGCACGGCGTGGCGGCGTCGACGACCCACCCGGGGGGCAGGCGCTCGTCGAGGTGGTGGACGGCCACGCGGTACGCGATGGCCTGCGCAGCCGTGACACTCGGCGCCGTCCTCATCCCCACGGCGGGGAGGCTACCGGTCCCGCGCTCCCCTTCTGGCCGCCGTCAGCACTTAGCGCAGTCGACCTCGCGCCGAACGTGGCGGTCCGGGTGCGCGATCGTGGCTGAGCTGCGGCGTCAGACCGGCCCGCGCCGCCGGGGGCCGAGGTTGCGATCAGATGGCGGCGGCGACGTGGGCGCGCAGGGCGTCGAGGTAGCCCCTCGTGGCCCGTGCCTGCTGCCGCGCCGCCACCGGCCCGCCGAGCCGCACGAGCGGGTGGGCGGGCGACGAGAAGGCGACGATCCGGGCCGTGACGCGGTCGTCCGGGGTCCGGGCCACGACGAAGGCCTCCTCACCCCGGGCCGGGTGCAGGGGGAGCGTGCCGTAGCCGAAGCCGAACCGGACCCCGTCGTCCACGGTCCAGGTGATCCGGCAACCGGCGAGCAGGCGCACGACCGCGAGCGGGATGACGCTGAGCACGGTCGCACCCTCGGCGATCGGCGGATCGCCCGGCACCACCGTGAAGCCCGAGCGCCGGTGCATCTGCCAGGTGCGCAGGCCGTCGACGGCGGCCGCCCACGCCGGTCCACCCGTGCCCAGCTCGGCGGCGGCTCGCTGGTGGCGGTACCCGGAGGGCAGCGGCGCCACGGGGTCACCGGTCGCCGCCGGCCGGGTGGCGCCGACCTCGTCGTAGGTGAGCGGCGCGCCGTCGAGCTCGGCGACGATGCGGTGCAGCGCGTCGGGGGTCGGCGGGCGGAGTAGGAACATCGGCGCATGCTGGCATCCCGGCGCCCGCCGGCGCGCGCAAGCGCGCCCGACACCGGTGGTTCGCTTGCACGGCGGCAATGCGATGTGATTAGTCTCCAATGCACATGTTCGACTCGGGGGTATGACGGTGAGCGTGGTCGGGGGGCCGGCGTCGGCGGGGATCGCGACGACCGCCACCAGCACGCGGCTCGTGCGCGCCGCCGAGCAGCTGTGGGCCGCCCACGGCATCGACGCCGTCAGCCTCCGTGAGATCAACCGGGTCGCCGGGGCGAAGAACGCATCGGCGTTGCAATACCACTTCGGCGACCGCGACGGCCTGCTGCGCGCCGTCCTGGCCAAGCACCACGGCTCGGTCGAAGCCCGGCGCCACGCCATGCTGGACGCCTACGAGGCCGCCGCCACCGCCGACCTGCGGGCGCTGGCCGGCGCACTGGTACGCCCGCTGGCGGCCAAGCTGGCCGACGCCGACGGCGGCCCGGACTACCTGCAGATCTTCGCCGATCTCATGAACCGGCCCCGCCCGCTCATCTCCCGCGCCGAGCGCGACGACCCGGCGTCGAGCACGTTCCGCTGGCGCACCGCCGTGGCCGCGCTGCTCGACCACGACGCCACCCGCCTGCACCGGCGCTTCGTCGCCATCCGCTTCACGGCCGTCGAGCTGGCCCACCGCGCTCGCGGCGCGCCCCACGCGGACGACCGCCTGTTCACGAGCCACCTCGTCGACCTCGTGGCCGGGCTGCTGGCCGCGCCGCTGTCCGAGGAGACGCTGCGCCTCGACGCCCAACGCCCGCCCCGCCCGACCGAACCCGTCCTCGCACCCGTCGCGACAGAGATCGCAGGAGGCTGACCGCCATGTCCATCGACTTCACCCTCACGCCCGAGCTCGAGAAGCTGCGCCTGCGCGTGCGCGACTTCATCGACACGGTCGTCCGCCCCGGCGAGGAGAAGATGGCCGAGGCCGAAGTCTCCCGCGACGGGTACATCGCCACCCTCATCGGCATGCGCGGCGACGCGGTCAAGGCCGGCATCTGGCTGCCCCACATGCCCGAGGAGTGGGGCGGCATGGGCCTCGGCCACGTCGAGCTGGCGATGGTGCAGGCCGAGGCGGCCAAGACCCGGCTCGGCCCCTGGGTCTTCAACTGCCAGGCGCCCGACGAGGGCAACATGCACACGCTGCTGCACTGGGCCACCGACGAGCAGAAGGAGAAGTACCTCCGGCCGCTCTGCGAGGGCAAGATCATGAGCTGCTTCGCCATGACCGAGCCCGAGGTGGCCGGCTCGGATCCGACACTGATCCAGACCCGCGCCTACCAGGACGGCGACGAGTGGGTCATCAACGGCCACAAGTGGTTCATCTCCAACGCCCACCGCTCGAAGTTCGCCATCCTCATCGCCCGCACCGAGGACGACCCCGACCTGCCCCAGGCGGCGAACACGGCCTTCATCGTCGACATCCCCTCCGAGGGCTTCGACTTGGTGCGCGAGGTCGAGACGATGCACGGCTCGACCGGCCACTCCGAGATCGTCATCACCGACCTGCGTGTCTCGAAGGACGCCATGCTCGGCGGCCGGGGCCAGGGCCACCTGCTCGGCCAGTACCGCCTCGGGCCGGCCCGCCTGGCCCACTGCATGCGCTGGATCGCCCAGGCCGAGACGGCGCTCGACATGATGGTCGACCGGTCGCTCAACCGCTTCGCCCACGGCTCGCTGCTGGCCGAGAAGCAGGGCATCCAGTGGATGATCGCCGACTCGACCATGGAGCTGTACCAGGCCAAGCTGATGGTCCTGCACGCCGCCTACCGCATCGACAACGGGCTCGACTTCAAGTCCGAGGTGTCGATGGCCAAGCACTTCGTGGCCAACGCGCTCGGGCGCATCATCGACCGGTCGATCCAGGTGCACGGGGCGCTCGGCTACTCGACCGACACGCCGCTGGCCTCGATGTACCAGCACGCCCGCTGGGCCCGCTTCGCCGACGGCGCCGACGAGGTGCACCAGATGCGCATCGCCCAGCGCACGATCGCCGCCTACAAGGACCACGGCTCGACACGCGCGGCCACCGGCGACCTGCCGGTCTGAGCCAGCCGCCCGCGCCCGAGCCGGCGGCCTGACGCCCCCTGGCACGGCCGGAACGCCGCCTCGCACCGGCGCACGCCGCCTCACACCGCGGGACGCCGTCGGTGGCCGTCGAACGCCGCCTGGCACGGCCGGAACGCCGCCTCGCACCGCCGGACGCGGTTCGCACCGCCGGACGCCGCCTCGCACCGCCCGGCGCCGCGCCGTCAGGGGCGCTCGCCGGCCTCGTCGGTCGCGGCCGTCGCCGGCGCGGCGGTGGCCTCCGGCTCGCCGGCGGCGCCGACGTCGCCGGCGACGTCCCCGGCGGCGTCCGACCGGACCTCCGCGGTGTCCCCCGCCTCGGCCTCGGCGGCGGCGACGGGCGCCCCGGCCTCGGCGTCCGCCTCCTTCTGACGCTCGGCCTCAGCCGCCGGCGGGGTGCGGCGCCAGCGGCGGAGCACGCGTTCGAGCCGGGCTCGCATCCGGACGGCCTCACCGGGCGGTGGCGTCTCGCCCCGGCTGTCGAGGTAGACGGCTTTGGCCGCCCCGATCAGCGGCGTGGCCATGAGCGCGCCGGGCACCCCGGCGGCGGCGCCGCCCACCAGGGCGGCGAGCATGGTGGCCGGCGGCGACAGGTTGACGGCCCGGCCGACGATCGCCGGCTGGAGCACGTGGTTCTCGAGGTTCTGGTAGATCACGAAGACCGCGGCGGCCGTCACCGCCTGGACGGGCCCGGCGGTCAGGGCCAGCAGCACGAAGAAGGACCCGCCCAGCAACCCGCCGATCTGGGGGATGAGGTTCGTGAGGGTCGTCCACAGCGCGGCCACCGGGGCCAGGGGCACGCCGATCAGCAGCCCGGCCGACAGCGTGACGAGGCCCGCGAGGCCCGCGACGAACAGTGAGCCGGCGAAGTAGCTGCCGAACGTCGCGTACACGATGCGGCCCAGCCGGTCGGCCTTGTCCTGACGGGGCCGGGGCACGAGCACCCGCAGCCGGCGGACCACGATCTCACCGTCGACCAGCACGCCGAGGGCCGTGACCAGCACGACCAGGGCGCTGAAGATGCCGCCCAGCAGGCGCTCGCCAGCGTCCGCAAGGGTCTTGTCGTCGACGTTGGCGGGCAGGTCCTCGATCCACCGCTCGACCTCCTCGGCGGCGTCGGCGCGCTCGAGCCGATCGCCGACGATCGGCCAGCTGTACATGTCTCGCACCGTGCTCGGCAGCTCGTCGCTGAAGTCCTGCGACTGGCGGACCGTGGCCGGGGCGACGAGTAGCACGATGACCACTACGACCGCCGTGAGCGCGAGGCCGACGAGGGCGGCGGCGATGCCGCGGCTGGTGCCCCAGCCACGCTGCACCGCGCTGACGATCGGCGACAGCGCCACACCCACCAGCAGGCCCACGCCGATGCCGGTGAACATGTCGGACGCCGCGGAGAACACGGCGAAGGCCGCCATGGCCACGAGCGCGGCGCCCACGACCACCGCGAACGACCGGGGCTCGACGTCGACGGTGATCTGCCGCTGGGGCGGGGGCTCGGCTGCTCTCTCGACCACGACCGGTACGGTACGCGGTGGTGCCACCGCGCGACTCCACCACCGACCGCATCGTCGTGCGCATCTCCGCCGTGTCGGCGGTGGTCGGCGTCCTCATCGTGGTGGTCGCGCTCATGGCCGAGCGGATCTTCGTGGCCGCCCACGCCCCACTTTCGTGGGCGGCGGCGGCAGTGGTGGTCGCCGTGCTCATCGACCCGCTCGTCGAGGTGCTGGGGCGTCGGATTCCCCGCGTGGCCGCCGTGCTGCTCGCGCTGCTGGTGGCGGCCACGGCCATCTTCGGCGTCGTCTACCGGGCCTTCGACGACCTGTCGGCCGGGCTGGACCGGCTCGGCGAGGCGGCCCAGGACGCCGCAGACCAGGTCGAGGACCGAGACGACGGCATCGGTAGCACCGCCCGCGACATCGACACCTCCCGGCGGGTCGACAGCTTCATCACCGCGCTCGAGGACCGCGCCACCGGCGGCGAGGACGTGCTCGCCTCGACGGCCGGCACGGCGCCGACCTACTTCGTCGGGGCGATCCTGACGGTGTTCCTCATGTCCTACGGCCCGCGGCTGGCCCGCTCGGCGCTCGCGCAGCTGCCCGGGGAGGAGCGGCGCGCCCTCGTGGCCCATGTCCTGCCCCGGGCGATCGAGCGGGCACGGCGGGCGATCCTGCTCACGCTGGGCGAGGGCGTCACGGCGGGCGTGGGCGTGGGCCTGGCGGCCGAGCTGCTCGATGTGCCGGCGCCTGCGGCACTCGGCCTGGCCGCAGGAGTCATGGCGCTGCTGCCCCACGTCGGGCTCGTGCTCGGCTCGCTGCCGTTCCTGCTGCTCGTCCTCGGCCTGCGCTCGGACGTGGCGACGATCGTGGCCGCGGTGCTGATCGTCGCGTGCCAGCTCGCCGACTCACTGGTCATTCGGCCCCGGCTGGCGACCCGGAGCGTGCACATCGGGCTGCTCGTCCCGTGGGCCGTGGCGCTCGTCGGCTACGTGACCTACGGGGTCGGCGGGGCCGCCTACGGCCTGGCCTTCGCCGTGTTCGCCCTTGCCGTGCTCGACCAGCTCGAGCTGCGGCAGCCCCGAGCGACGCCGCCGTCTGCCGGTTGGGTGGAACCGGACGGCGCGCAGGATCCGGCGGCCCCATCCTCTCCGGACGTCCCGGCCGACCCGGCCACACCTCCGGGTGACGGGCGCGCCGACGGGCCCGGCGAGAGCACGGCGCCGGCTGGGGCTCCCGTGCGCTAGGTCCCGACGCAGTCGGTGCAGCGCCCGAACAGGTCGAGGCGGTGGCTTTCGGGCGTGAAGCCGGACCGCTGGGCCACGGCGTCGAGGCCGGCCACGACCGTGCGCTCGAGCTCGGGCGGCGGCTCGTAGTCCAGCACGAGGCCGCACCCGATGCAGACCAGGTGGTGGTGGTGCTGCTCGGTGACGGACTCGGCGAGCTCGTACCGGCCGGCGTCGTCGCCCGCGGCCACCCGCTCGACGGCGCCGGCGTCGGCCAGCACGCCGAGGTTGCGGTACGCGCTGCTCACCGCCAACCCCGGCACGGCGGCCACGAGATCCGCGACCGAGCGCGGCCGGTCGGCGTCCGCCAGGGCGGCGATGATCGCACGGCGCACCGGCGAGTAGCGCTGCCCGGCGCCGGCCAGCCGGTGGCCGATCTCGACGTGCAGCTCCCCGACCTGCTGCTGCGTGAGCCGGACGGCGGTCACCGGTGCTCGCCGCAGTGGTCGCCGCCCCCGCGATGGGCGCCGTCGTCGACGATGAGCAGGTCGTCGGCCACGCGCACCAGGCGGTCGCCGTAGGCCTTGGACAGATGCTCGCGGGTGACCACGTCCACAGGCGGGCCAGCGGCGACGACGCGCCCGGCGAGCAGCACGGCCCGGTCGGCCCCGGCGGCGTCGGCCAGGTCGTGGGTCGCGACGACGACCGCGCGGCCGGCGGCGCGCTCCTCGGCGACGATGGCGGCGATGCGCTCGGCCGACGCCAGGTCGAGCCCGCTGAGCGGCTCGTCGAGCAGCAGGACCTCGGCGCGCTGGGCCAGGCCCTGTGCCACGAGCACCCGCTGGCGCTGGCCGCCGGACAGCTCGTCGAGGTAGCGGCGGGCGAGGCCGCCCAGCTCGAGGCGCTCGATCGCCTCGTCGACGGCCTGGTGGTCGAGGGCTCGGGTGCGGGGGCGGGGCGCCCCGTAGCGGCCCATGGCCACGACCTCGCGCACCGTGACCGGCAGGTGGTCGCCGACGGCCGTGACCTGCAGGACGTACGCCACCCGCCGGCGCACCTCGGCCGGCGGCCGGCCGAGCACCCGCACCTCGCCCGTCACGCCCGGCAGGAGGCCGGCGACGACGTGGAGCAGTGTCGACTTCCCCGATCCGTTGGGGCCGACGACGGCGGTGACGGCCGCCGCCGGCAGGTCGAGCCGGTCCACCTGCAGCGCGACGCGCCCGCCGCGCCGGGCCACGACGCCGGCGAGCGAGATGGCGGGGGCGGCCGGCTCGAGCGGTGCGGCGGCCCGCGCCGGCGGGACCGAGGCCCGAGGCGGGGCCGGACCGGTGGTGAAGGGAAGGGAGTCGGGGCGGGAGCGCATGGGAGTTGCGGATGAGAACCGTTCTCGGCATAGTCTACCGCTGGTGGAACTGGGACCAATTCTCACTCTCAAATGGGACGGGGTGGGTGCGCTCGTGCTGGCGGCAGCCGTCCTCGCCGCGGCCTGCGGTGGCTCGTCCGGCTCGGCGGCCGATGACGGCGACGGTCCGCGGCTGGTGGTGACCACGACCATCCTCGGCGACGTGGTCCGCGAGCTGGTGCGTGACGAGGCCGACGTGCAGGTGCTCATGCCGCCCGGGGCCGATCCCCACGAGTTCGCCCTGTCGGCCCGCGAGGCCGACGACATGGCGCAGGCCGACCTCGTCGTCGTCAACGGCGCCGGCTTCGAACAGGGCATGGCCGACGTGATCGGGTCGGTGGAGGATGCGGGCGCGCCGATGTTCACCGCCGCAGACCACGTCGAGCTGCGCCCGTTCGTCGAGGAGGACGCTGACGAGCCCGATCCCCACATCTGGACCGATCCCACCAACATGGTCGCGGTCACCGAGGCCCTGGGCGACCGGCTCGCCGCGATCGACGGCCTCGGGGAGGCGGTCGCGCGGCGGGTCGGCACCTACATCGGCGAGATCGAGGCCCTCGACGGCGAGATCGAGCGGACCCTGTCCGCCGTGCCGGCCGATGACCGGAAGCTCGTCACGAACCACGAGGTCTTCGGCTACTTCGCGGAGCGCTACGACTTCGAGGTCATCGGCACCGTCATCCCGTCGGGGACGACGCAGGCCGAGCCCTCCTCCGGCGAGGTCGACGCCCTGGCCGAGGTGATCCGCGACGCCGGGGTGCCGGCCATCTTCGGCGAGACCACGCAGGCGACCACCCTGGCCGACGCCTTGGCCGACGAAGTGGGCCAGGTGCAGGTCGTCGAGCTCTACACCGAGTCGCTCGGCGAGGAGGGATCGGGGGCCGACACGTACCTGGGCATGATGGCCACCGATGCCGACCTCATCGCCGACGCCCTGACGTGATCACCTGGTTCACCGACGCGTTCGCCTCGGACCTGACCCAGCGGGGGCTGCTCGCCGGACTGCTCGTGGCCGCCACCACGTCCCTGATCGGCACGTGGGTCGTGGTGCGCGGGCTGTCGTTCATGGGTGACGCACTGGCCCACGGCGTGCTGCCGGGCATCGCGCTGGCGTTCCTATGGGGCGTCGACGTGACGATCGGCGCGCTCGTGAGCGCCGCGCTGATGGTGGCGGGCATCGCCTTCGTCAACCGGCGGGCCCACCTCAGCGAGGACACCGGCATCGGGCTCCTGTTCGTCGGCATGCTGGCCCTCGGCGTCATCATCATCAGCCGCGAGGACACCTACGCGGGCGACCTGACGTCGTTCCTGTTCGGCGACATCCTCGGCGTCAGCACAAACGACGTGCGCCTGCTGGCCGCCGTCGGGGCGCTCGTGCTCGCCGGGGTCGTCGGGCTCTACCGGCCGTTCCTGTCGCTGTCGTTCAACCGCGAGAAGGCGAAGGCGCTCGGGCAGCGGCCCGGGCTCGCGCACGCCGCGATGCTCGGGCTGCTCGCCCTCTCGATCGTCTCGTCGTTCCGGGCGGTCGGCACGCTGCTGGTATTCGGGCTGCTGGTGGCCCCGCCGGCGACGGCGACGCTGGTGGTGCGTCGTCTCCCGGCGATCATGGCGATGGGCGTCACCCTGGGGTGCCTGTCGGTGGTCGTGGGCCTGACGGTCAGCTACCACAACGACACGGCGGCGGCGGCCACCGTGGCCGGCGTGGCGGTCGCCCAGTTCTTCGTCGCGCTGATCGTGCGCGAGGCGGCCACGGGGGCGGCGTCGTGGCGCCACCGCCGGGCATCACCGCCTCCCGCCGGTCCCCCGGCCGTCCCGGTCGGTCCGGGGGGCCCGGCCCGGCGCCGCTGGTCCGGTCGGCGAGCCCCGCCCGTTCGGCGGACCTAACGCAGTCGGCAAACCGAACGCCTTCGGCGGCCCCGGCGCACTCGGCCTGCCGAACCCACTCCGCGGGCCAGATGCAATCGGTGGACCGAACCACCCGGCGGCGCGAACCCGCCCGGCGGGCCGGGCCACACGGGCGCCGCACCCGTCGTGCAAGACTGACCGCATGTGCGCGAACTGCGTCGCCCAGGCGTCGCTTTACGTCGGGGCGTCGTTGGGCGGCCTCCGCGTCATGGGCGCCCGGGCGCGGGCCCGCCGGGGTCCCGGCCGCCTGCGTAGCCGCGGTCCTGCGACGGCGGACCCGGTCACCGGTCCCGACCTAGACGATCCGACCGGGCCGAGGGGGAGAGGCACCGCCATCGGGGACGGCGCTCTCACCGTGGCGGGCCCCGAGTCCGGTGGCACAGCGATCGAGAACGGCGCCTTCACGGACGCCAGCCCGGAGTCCGGTGGCACGGCGATCGAGGACGGCGCTCTCACCATCGCCGGCCCGGACACCGGTCCACGCGCCGATGGTGCGGCCGAGCCGCCGCGGACGGCCGACGGCGCGACCGGCGTTCGTGCCCTCGTCACGATCTGACAGCGCTCCCTTCGGCCATCGCGCATCAGCGCTGCCAGAACGACCTCTCCGCCGCGTCGTCCTGGGCCCAGTCGCGACGTGGGCGGGTCCGGTTGGCGGCATGGCGTGCGGGTAGAAGGGTGGGATGAGCGCGCATCGCAGCCCGAGGCTCGCACGCACCGCGCCGACCGCCCGCTGGCAGGCTGGCGGTGAGGCGGTGGTCCACCGGATCGCCATGACCCGCCGGGATGTCGTCCGGCCGACAGGCGGCGCCGGAGCCGCGAGCGGCCCGGGCCGTGGCCCGGGCTCGACGCCGTGGCCGGTGGCGACGCCCATACCGCCGCCCGACCCGTTCCCCGAACCGCCGGGGCCCGATCCGGCGCCGGACCCGCCGGGACCCATCCCGGGCCCGATCGATCCGCCAGTTCCCCCAGGCCCCAAGCCTGAGCCGTTGCCCAGCGCGGATGCCAGGCGGGTGGCGCCCGCTCCCCTGCCGGGACGGACCGCCGGCGCCCGCATCGTCCTCCTTGCCGTCGACCTCAAGGCGGGGCCGGTCCGCCGCGCGGACGCGGGCGTGGTCGGCAACGTCGGCGGGGTCGCGGCGTGACGGCCGGCGACGAGCGCTCGCCGGGGCAGCACGACCTCGGGCGGTCACCGCTCGACGTCGGGACCCGGCGTCGCACCGGCGAGCCGCTCCCCCGGGCCGGCACGTGGGAGGTGGTCGACCACGACGGCTGCGCCGGAGCGGGCACCCTACGGGCAATGACCGCCGGCGACGAGGCCCCGCGGTGCCCGTCCGGCGACCACGAGGTGACATGGCAGCTGACGCACCTCGCCCCCTCGGCCGCCGCCGAGCACCGCGGCGCCACTCCGCTTCCCTAGACGCGGCCCTGCGCCCAGCCCGTCGTCGCCGTGGGCCCGCCCGGCCCGGCCGCCGCGAGGCGACGGTCCCGATGCTGTCGGCGCCGCGCGCCCCGGGCACGCCGGTTCGACCCGTGGCCGTGAGGACACGGGCCACGTTGGCGAGGGCGGCGGCCCGGCTGACGTTGCCCCAGGTGGCCAGCACGGCCGCGACCTCCACGCCGGGCCGGGTCAGGGCCCCACCACAGCGCCACCGCGTCGTCGGTGCCGCCGTCGGTGCCGGCGATCACCCGACCGGTCACGCGGGGCGCGGCCACGGCGGGATCTTAAGCGGCACACGGGCAACGGCCGTGATGGTTGAGGGCCGGTGAGTGGGGTATGCGCGCGCCATGTCGGATTTCGATGGGCCGGATCAGCCGGGCGAAGAGCTCGACGAGAACCTGACCGGCGACTACCCGCCCGACCGCCCGACGGCGGTGTTCGACGAGGGCGTCACGGGCGTCGAGCAGCTGGGCGGCGAGAGCGTGGCCGAACGCGACGACCGGCTCGAGCCCGAGGTGTGGGATCAGCCTGAGGATTCCTCGTCCGGTGCGCCGATCCTTGAGGGCGACGCGGACGTCGGCGTGGTCGACGACGAGAAGGACCTCGTGGCACCGCCCGTCGACCTCGTCGACACGGGCTCGCTGTCCGAGGACGACGACTTCACGGGCGACGAGACGACCCGCGACTACGGCACCGAGCGAGTCCCCCGGTCTGCCGAGGACGACGCCGTGCACGTGGTCGAGGACGACGTCCCGGGCGGCACGGGCTGACCAGCGGGCGGCACGCGACATGGCCTCCCCCACCCAGCTGTCCGTCGTCGCCGGCGAGGCCGCGCACTGCACCCGCTGCGACCTCTACGAGCGGGCCACACAGACCGTCTTCGGGGAGGGTCCGGCGCCGGCACCGCTGATGTTCGTGGGCGAGCAGCCCGGCGACCAGGAGGACCGTGCCGGGCACCCGTTCGTCGGCCCGGCCGGCCGGCTGCTCGACGAGGGGCTCGTGGCCGCCGGCATCGATCGCGGCACGGTCTACGTGACGAACGCGGTCAAGCACTTCAAGTGGACGGCCCGGGGCAAGCGCCGCATCCACGAGCGTCCCAACGCCGCCGAGGTGAAGGCGTGCACGTACTGGCTCGACCGCGAGGTCGAGATCGTCGACCCCGACCTGCTGGTGGCCCTCGGCGCCACGGCGCTGCGTCCGCTGTTCACGGGCAAGGCGACGGTGAGCGCCCTGCGCGGCGCCGTGCAGGAGAGCCGCTTCGGCGTGCCGACCGTCGTGACCGTCCATCCCTCCTCGATCATCCGCATCCAGGACCCGGGCGAGCGCGAAGACCAGTTCACGGCCTTCGTGCGCGACCTGCGGCTGGCGGCGGACACGGCCGGCGAGCTGGCGGCGCACTGACCTCGGGGCTTGCCCACCTCCGCAGTTCAGTGCGCCGCCGGTCGCCTCACGCAGATCGTCCGGTCGTCGGTGACCGGTCCATCGTGCGCCCGGGACCCCCGGCCGTCTTGGAGGAACACGACAGCGCGGGCTCAGCGCGCCGGGCTGAACGCCTCGCGGAACTGGGCGTAGGTCTGCTGGCTGGACGCCCAGTCCTCCTCGTGGGTCTGGAAGTAGAGCGCGTAGCCCCGGCCGGCGGCCACGAACCCGAGGTTGGCGGTGTGGAGCTGAGTGCCGCCGTCCTGGAAGCGGAACTCCCACATCGCCGCGTTGTAGTCCCGGTAGGTGTACTGCTCGATGCGCAGCTCCTCGTAGCCGCTGTGCCGGCTGGCGAAGTACTCGGCCTGGTTGCGCCAGTCTGCGACCGGGTCGGGTTGAGGGTTCGGCGTCCATTCGACGAGCAGGTACGTTCCCGTCCCCGGTTGGCGGATGTAGACGGTGTGGTCCCGGCTGCCCGGCGCGGCGTTCCAGCCGGGGGGGACGGCGATCCTGTACGCGCCCTCGGGGTCGTCGAAGCGGGTCCAGCCGTCCGGCACCGTGCCCTCGCCGGTTGTGGTCGTAGTCGGCGCGCTGGTCGTCGTCCCGGGCGCGGTTGGCGGCGACGTGGCGCGATCGGCTGTCGTCGCGGTGGCGCCCGTGCCGTCCGCACCAGCCCCGCCCTCCGTGCCGGTGCCGCCCTGAGTGCCGGCGTCCGCCCCGGTGCTGTTCGGGGTGTCGTCGACCGCTCCCTCGCCCGGGCCGTTGTCGGCGGTGTTCGACATCCAGGCGAGGGCCGCGACGCCGAGGACGGCAAGCACCACGGCGGCGAGGACCAGCAGGGCCTTCCGGGGTGGTCGGCGGGGGCCCTCTGTCGGCCCGCCGGGCCGCCCGCGCACCGGTCCCCCGCCCGCCGCGCCCCGGCCCACCGGTGGCGCGCCGGTCGGGCGGGCCACGGTCGAGCGGCGCACGGTCGGGCGGGCCACGGTCGGGCGGCCCACGGTCGGGCGGCCCCCGGTCGCGGGCGCAGGGGCCTCGGTGCCCGCCGGGGTCGCAACCGGGGTCGAGGCCGCCGGACCGGACGATGCACGCTTCGCCGCCAGCGCTGCGGCCCCAGCTCCGCCGGCGATCGCGCCGGCCGCAACTCCGCCGGCCGTTCCGCCGGCCGCTGGGCCGGTTCCGGCGCCGGTTGCCGGGCCGGGGATCGTTGGCGCCGGTCCGGCCGGTGCCGGCTCGTCGAGCACCGGGTCCGGCGACGCCCTGCCGACCGGACCGGTCGCCGCCGGCTCCGCCGGCCCGACGCGCTCGGCACCGACCGTGGGCGCCGCTTTGGTTGGGGCCTGGGCGTCGGTCCTCGCGGCGGGGGCGGTGGCTGGGGCGTTCGCCGGGGCAGCGTCGGGGCCGACCGGCGGGATGATCGTCACCCCCTCCTCGGGGGCCCAGCCCTCCGGTGCCCGCGCTGCCCCGACCAGCGACACGCCGGAGCCGGCGGCGGCTCCGGACCTCCGGCCGGCACCCGGCCGGCTCGTCCGGCCCTGCTCGCCGGCGCGCCCGCCGGGCGGCGTGTCGTCGGGGGCCTCGACGGCATCCCTCTCGTCGGGTGCAGGCGGCTCGACCAGGGGGTCGACGCGCTCGACGCCCCGGGCGCGGGCCGCAGCCGGAACGCCCGACCCCTCGGTGCCCGCCGCACTGGCGTCCAGGTCGGTGGTGGCCGGCTCGGCATCGGTGGCGGCGACACGGTCGGCGAGCGGTTCCCTCGACGCGTCCTCGATCGGGCCGCTCGCGCCGGTGCGCGCGTAGACGGGATCCGTCCCGCCTTCACGGTCGGTGACCTGGGCGTCGGCGACCTCGGCCCGAGCCGGGACGGCATCGGCGCCCGCCTCGGCGGCCGGGTCGGCCACGTGGGCGGCGGCGGCGCCGGTGGGAGCCGGGTCGACGGCGCGGCCGGAAGGGGCAGTGGCGCCTCGGGTCGGGGGGCTCACGAGCGAGGCGGGGTAGACGTCGGTGCGGTTCGAGTCGTCGGCCGCACCGGCGGCGACCCCGGCCCCGCCTGCGGCCGCCGCGCCGCCCACGGCCGACGCGCCTGCGGCCGACCCGGCGGCGGCCGACGCGGCGGCGGGTCCGGGGACGGCGCCGGCGGGTCCGGGGACGGCGGCGGCGGGTCCGGGGACGGCGCCGGCGGGCGCGGTCGAGGCGGGCTGCGGTCCCGAGCCGCGCTGGGGGCGGCCGGCACGGCGGCGGCGACCGCCGCGGCGGGCGGGCTCGGGGCCGGCCGGCGGGACGGGGGGCGACCCCGGGCGCGCCGAGGGACCGACACCCCGCGGGAGGATGGCCGTGGCCTCGGGAGCGCCCGCGCCTGACCCCTGCCCGGCGGCGGCGACGAGCGCCCGACGTACCTCGCCGGGGGTGGGTCGGTCGATCGGCTCCTTCGAGAGCAGGCGCTCGATCACGGCGGTGAGCGGCCCGTGATGCGCCGGCGGGCGGTGCGCCCCGTAGACCACGGCCGTGGCCACGGCGATGGCGGAGGTACCCGGGAACGGCGACTCGCCCTCGACGGCGAAGTAGAGCGTGGCACCCAGCGACCACAGGTCGGCGGCCGGACCGGCCCGGTCACCCTTGGCCTGCTCGGGCGCCATGTAGGCAGGCGAGCCGATGATGAGCCCGGTCGCCGTGACCTGGGTGTCGTCGCGGATGCGGGCCACGCCGAAGTCGGTCAGCTTGGCGCCGTCGCGGGGCGTGACGAGCACGTTCGCCGGCTTCACGTCGCGGTGGACCACACCGACGGTGTGGGCGGCGTCGAGGGCGTGGAGCACGTCCAGGCCCACCTGGGCGGCCCGGTGGTGCTCCATCGGACCCTGCTCGGCGACGAGCTCGGCGAGGCTCGGAGCGTCGATCAGTTCCATGACGAGCCAGATCGAGCCGCGCTCCTCCACGACATCGAAGACCGTCACGGCCCGCGGGTTGCCGATCCGGGCCGCGGCGTGCGCCTCCCGGATGGCCCGCGAGCGGGTGCGCTCCACGTCCTCGGGCCCCGCGACGAAGAGCTGCACCTCCTTCACGGCCACCGGCCGTCGGAGGCGCACGTCCTCGGCCCGATACACGGTCGAGCGGCCCTGGCCGATCGGCTCGCCCAGCCTGTAACGGCCCGCCAGCAGGTCGGCACCGGGCTCGGGCGGCGGGTCCGGTGGCGTGGGGTTCACAGGTCTCTGGTCTACCCGAGACTGTGATGGCCGACACTACGGACCTGCTCCGGCGACGCGGACGTTCGGAGGGAACTCCAAGGGCCGGCCCAGCCACCGTCCAGCCCCCAGGCAGACGATGCCGCCATGTCCACCGCCACGACCTCCCGCCTCGTGCTCGGCGCCGAGGTGTGCGCCGTCACCGTGGAGGTCGTCTTCCCCGTCCACGACGACGAGGACGACCTCGACGCGTCGATCCGGCGGCTCCACCTTTTCCTGAACGAGCGGTTCCCGCTCACCTCGGTCGTGACGATCGTCGACAACGCCAGCACCGACCAGACGTGGGGGATCGCCTCCCGGCTGGCCACCGAGCTCGACGGCGTACGCGCCATCCACCTCGACCGCAAGGGCCGGGGCCGGGCGCTGCGCGCCGCCTGGATGGCCAGCGACGCGGCGGTCGTCGCCTACACGGACATCGACCTCTCCACCGACCTCGACGCCCTCCTCCCGCTGGTGGCGGCTCTCATGTCGGGACACAGCGACCTGGCGATCGGCACCCGCCTCGCCCCGGGCGCCAACGTGGTGCGCGGTCCCCGCCGCGAAGCGATCTCGCCGTTGCTACAACCTGCTGCTCCACACGATGCTGCACAGCCGGTTCTCGGACGCGCAGTGCGGCTTCAAGGCCGTGCGTGCCGACGTGGCCCGGGTCCTCGTGCCCATGGTCGAGGACGACGCGTGGTTCTTCGACACCGAGCTCCTCGTGCTCGCCGAGCACAACGGCCTGCGCATCCACGAAGTGCCGGTGGACTGGGTCGACGACCCCGACTCGCAGGTCGACGTCGCCGGGCTGCTGCTCAACCTGGCGCCGCTGGCCGTGACCGCCGCCACAGTCGGCATCCTCGGCCTGTTGGGCGTCACCAGCCGCCCATGGCAACTCGTCGGTCTGACCGTGGCCAACGGCGCCGCCACCCTCGGCCGGTTCGTCGTGCTGCGCCGGTGGGTGTTCCGACCACGGGTGGGCGGTGGGTCGACCGAAGGGGCGGTAACCGATGTCGCCGGCGTCGCCGATTCACGCACCCCGGCGCCCCCCACCGCAGGGACGACCGCCCCGACCGCCGCCTGAGTGCTCGGGCTGCGGTCCCAGCAACGCCGGAACCGCGACGTGGACGCGTCTCCGGTGGGCGTCGAGGCCCTACCGCGATGCGCCTCCTGGAGGCGATGTGATGCACTGCTGCCCCTGGCACAGGGTGGCGGCGGGAGACGACGCGAGCCGCCGCCGTCCCGGGCACGGGCACTGTCTGAGCCGCCGGCCTCCCACGCGCAGGGGCCACGGGGTGAGGCGCCGGCGTTCCTGCGGCCGAGCCGCCCGTGAACCGCACGGATCCGCCGCAGGAACGCCGGCATCGTGCACGACCCGGGCCCCCGACCGCCGCGGCGGCCCGGCGCCCGTGGCAGAGTCGTCGCGGCCGACCAGGAGGGGTGATGTGGACGAGGTCGAGGACTGGGCCCGGCGGGCCACGGAGGTGACGGTCGGGGGCGAGGCCGTGGCGGTGGTGGACGTGCCGGCGGGCCACCCTGGCGCCGCGCCGCCGCTGCTCGTGATCCACGGGTTCCCCACGTCGTCGATCGACTTCGCCCCCGTCCTCGACCGGCTCGCCGAGCGGCGCCGCGTCGTGTTGCTCGACCTGCCCGGCTACGGGCTCTCGGCCAAGCCGGACCGCGCCTACTCGCTGTTCGGCCAGGCCGACGTCGTCGAGGCTGTCGCGGCGATCACCGGGCTGACCGAGGTCGACCTCCTGACCCACGACATGGGTGACTCGGTCGGCGGCGAGGTGCTCGCGCGCACGCTGGAGCGCAGCTCGCCCCTCCGGGTGCGGCGCCGCGTGCTGACGAACGGGTCGATCTACCTGGGGCTCGCCCACCTGACGGACGGTCAGCAGTTCCTCCGGTCGCTGCCCGACGAGGCGCTGCCGGACGGCTCCGGCCCCGACGCGGAGACGTTGGCCGGCACTCTCGCCGCACTGTGCGCCCCGGGCTCGGGCGGCGCCGGCGGCGGCACCGGCGGCAGCACCGGTGCACCCGCTCGCCACCTCCGGGCCGGTGCCGAACTGGTCGTCCGCGGCGGGGGCGCCCGGCTGCTCCCCCGCCTCATCCGCTACATCGACGAGCGCGCCGAGCACGAGTCCCGGTGGACCGGCGCGGTCGAGACCCACCCGGCACCACTCGCCGTCGTCTGGGGTCGTCACGACCCGATCGCCGTGGCGGGCATGGTCGAGCGGCTGGCCGAACGCCGACCCGACGCCGCCGTGACGTGGCTCGACGCGGGGCACTGGCCGATGCTCGAGCAGCCCGACGCGTTCGCGAAGGCCACCGTGACGGCCCTCGACGCGCCGTGACCGCGATCGGTCGCCGGTCGGGCGGCCGCGACTTGACCCTCCCGTCGCGGGAGGGCGCACGCTGGCGCGATGGCCTCCATCCGCAAGGACATCCACATCGCCCGCGACCCCGACCACGTGTGGGCGGCGGTCCGCGAGGTCGGCGCCCCGCACGAGCGCCTCGCACAGGGCTTCGTCGTGGACACGGTCGTCGAGCCCGGCGCCCGGGTGGTCACCTTCGCCGGGGGCGCCGTGGCCCGGGAGCTGATCGTCGACGTCGACGAGGACCGGCGCCGCGTCGCCTACTCGGTGGTCGACGGACCCCTCGGCGCCACGCACCACAACGCCTCGTTCGAGGTGGTCCCGGAGCCCGGCGGGAGCCGGCTGGTCTGGATCACTGACGTCCTGCCCCACGACCTCGCCCCGCTGGTCGAGGACCTGGTCGAGCAGGGCGCCACGGCCATCACCCGCACGCTGGCGGGCTAGCGGCGGCTCCCGTGGACGTGCCGCTGACCATCGGGGAGTTCTCGAAGATGACGTACCTGGGCGTCAAGGCGCTCCGGCACTATCACGAGATCGGGCTCCTCGAGCCGGCCGCCGTCGACCCGGCCTCCGGCTATCGCCTCTACTCGGCGGCGCAGGTGCCGACGGCCCAGGCGATCCGCCGCTTCCGCGACCTCGACATGCCGCTCGACGCGATAGGGGCGGTGCTCGCCGCGCCCGACGAAGCGTCGCGCAACGAGGCCATCGTGGCGCACCTTCGGCGCATGCAGGGCCAGCTCGCGCGCACGCAGGCGACCGTGGCCTCGCTGCAGGCCCTGCTCGAGGACGCGCACCGCCCGGCCGCGGTGGAGCTGCGCACGCTCGCCGCCACGCCGGCCCTGGCGATCGCCGAGGTGGTGGGCTTCGACGACTGCTCGGCCTGGCTCGACGCCGCGCTCGCGGAGCTGCACGAGCTGGTCGAGGTGCACGAGCTGGTGAAGGGCCGGGAGCTCACACGCGCCGGGCCCGATGGCGCGCTCTACCCGGAGGAGCTGTTCCAGCGGGGATCCGGGCGCGTCGTGGCGTTCGTGCCACTCGCCCGCCCGGCCACGGCGTCGGGACGCGCCGGCGCCCGTGAGCTGGGCGCCGGCCGCGTGGCGGTCATGGTCCACACCGGGCCCTTCGCCGACCTCGACCAGACCTACGGTGCCCTAGGCACGGTTGTCGCCGAGCGCGGCATCGGTGCCGCCGGCCCGATCCGGGAGCACTACCTCGAGGATGGCCGGACGGAGGTGTGCTGGCCGGTCGTCGCCGCCGACGAGGAGGAACCGGGCGTGCCGCCCCGCTGAGCGTATGGGTGCCACTGCCCTCTCGTGTGCGTCGAGGAAACCTCCTTCGAGGGTTGCGGTGGGGTTGGACGTGCGTCAGGCTGGCTCCTGGTTGAGACCAGCAGCCGCTAGCCCGCTATGCCGCGCAGCCCCGGTCCGTTGGCATCGAGCTCGTCGGAGGTCGTTTCCATGCAGCCGCTCGCTGAAGAGCCCAGGTTCGACGTGTCCGTCGAGCGACTCGACGGCGAGTCCGTCGTCGTCTTCCGCGGCGAGCTGGACATGAGCGCCACGGACGAGCTCTCGCGATCCATCGAGAAGGTCCGCTCGCCCGACCGACCGCTGATCATCGACCTCGCCGGGACGACGTTCATGGACTCCTCCGGCGTCCACGTGCTGCTGACCGCCTACCGAGCCCAGGGCCGGGGCCCCGGAAGCGTCGTCCTCCGCTCGCCGAGCCACGCGGTCCGGTACACCTTGGCGCTCACGGGGGTCGCCGACGCCCTCACGATCGACGACGGCGCAGGCTCGGTCGATCCCCCGCAGCCCACCCGGTGAGCGACGGCCGGCCTCGCTGGCGGAGGTCCGGGGTGTCGAACACCAGGCCTTCGAGATCGTCGCAGGGCTCCTACCAGGCGCTGCGGTCCCGCCCGGCCACAGCGACCTAGGAGACCCCTGGCGACGCCAGGGGTCTCCGTGAACGGGACGACGTGCGATCAGCGGTGCCCGATCGGCACCCGCTCGTCCCGGCTACCGGCACGAAGACCGGTACGGGGCATGGCCACCGGCACGGGGTGCGCGGTGCGGGGGGTGTCGACGCGCGGGACGGCCGCGCCGGTGGCGGACGGCGTTGTGTCGCCCTCGAGCTCGATGGTCGGCAGTATCCGGTCGAGCCAGCGCGGCAGCCACCAGTTGGCGCGGCCCAGCAGCACCATGGTCCCCGGCACGAGCACCATCCGGACGAGCGTGGCGTCGACCAGGATGGCGACGGCCAGGCCGAGCCCGACCATCTTGACGACCGGGTCGGGGTGGGCGACGAAGGCGCCGAACACGGCCATCATGATCAGGGCGGCGGCGGTGATGACGCGGGCCGTGCTGCCGAGGCCCTCCGCGACCGCCTGGGAGGTGTCGCCGGTCCGGCGGTGCGCCTCGCGGATCGACGAGATGAGGAACACTTCGTAGTCCATGGAGAGTCCGAAGAGGATGGCGAACATCATCAGGGGGACCCACGAGACGATCGGCACCGTGTCGGAGAGGCCGATCAGCTGCTTGCCCCAGCCCCACTGGAACACCGCGATCACGACGCCGTAGCCGACACCGATCGACAGGACGTTGAGGACCGCGGCCTTCAGTGCCACGAACAGCGATCGGAAGGCGATGGTGAGCAGCACGAACGACAGCACGACCACCGCGGCGATGACCACCGGCAGTCGCTGCGACATCTGATCGCTCAGGTCGACCCACCCCGCCGTCTCGCCGGTGACGAGGACATCCTGGTCGCCGCCGCGGGTGGCCGCCGGGATGGTCTCCGAGCGCAGCCGCTCGACCGTCCGGACCGTCTCCTCGTCGTGGGGGGCGGAGCGAGGGTACGCCTGGAGCACGGTCACCGTCCCGTCCTCGTTGGGCGCCGGCGGATCGACCGCCGCGACGCCGGGGTCGTCGGCGATGGCGGCCCTCAGTTGGCCGATGGCCGCCGGATCATCGGCGGCGGCGTCGGTGGCCACGAGCACGAGCGGGCCGTTGAAGCCGGGGCCGTACCCGTCGGCCAGCAGGTCGAAGGCCTGTCGCCGGGTGGTCGACTCCGGTTGGGTGCCGAAGTCTGTCTGTCCGAGCCGCAGCCCGAAAACCGGCGCCGCCAGCACGAGCAGCACTGCCAGCGCTGCGGTCACCGCGACGACCGGCCGACGCACGACGGCGTGTGCCCATCGGTAGGCGACGCCACTGTGTGCCTCGGGGTTCCGGCGCCTCAGCCAGGGCAGCTGCAGGCTGTCGATCCGCGGGCCGAGCAGGCCGAGCAGCGCGGGCAGCAGCGTCAGCGCCGCCAGGACGGTCACGGCCACGACTGTGGCGGCGGCCAGCCCGAGCATGCCGACGGCCCAGATGCCCGAGAGCACCAGGCCGCTGATGGCGATGATCACCGTGAAGCCCGCGAACAGCACGGCCATGCCGGCGGTGGCGGTGGCGTGGCCCGCCGCCTGGGGGACGGGCTCGCCGGCGTGGCGCAGGGCCCGGAAGCGGGTCACCACGAACAGCGAGTAGTCGATGCCGACCCCCAAGCCGATCATCAGCGCGATCGACTCGGCCGACGTTGGCACGTTCGCGATCGACGAGAGCACGGTGACCAGCGTCAGGCCGGCGGCAACCGAGAGGAGCGCCAGTCCGATGGGGAGGATCATGGCGACGAACGAACCGAAGGCGACCAGGAGCACGACCATCGCGACGAGCACGCCCAGTTGCTCCGAGCCGACCTGCTCGACGGGCTCCCAGGCTGCGAGCGAGCCGCCGATCTCCGCGCGGAGCCCGGCGTGGTGGGCGGCCGCCAGCGCCCTGTCGAGGTCCTCGAACGTGGCGGTGCCGAGATCGTTCGTCGGCCGGTCGTAGTGGACCTCGGTCCGCGTGATCGTGCCACCCGCCGCCACCGCCGCGGGCGCCAGCGGATCCGAGACCTCGATCACATGCGGCAGGCGTGCAACGGCGGTCATCGTGTCGCGCACCGCAGCGGCGTTGGCCGGGTCGGTGATCCGGCCGTCACGTGCGGCGAACACGACGACGGCATCGCCGCCGGCCCGGCCCGGGAAGCTCTCGTCGAGGATGTCGGCGGCCCGCTGGGCGTCGCTGCCGGGCAGGCGGAAGTCGTCCACCGGCTCGCCGCCGGCCGTGCCGGCAAGGATCGTGATGGCGACCAGCCCGAGGACCCAGGCCGCGATCACCCGCCACGGGTGCGTGGCGCTGCCTTGGCCCAGTCGGTCGAGGAAACGAGACATGGGGATCCCCCGTGTATTCGGGCCGTCGGGACCCGTGCCGGGGCGCGGGCCGTCGAGCGGCTGACGGCAGGAGGCCGATGCCGACTCATCCGGGGAGGGGGCGTCGGTCTCCTCCGAAGGTGCGCCGACGGACCAGGGCGCGCAATGACACGAAACGCTCGGATCCGGCCATCCACCGCAGGCGTCGGCGGACCGTCGAGCGCCGTACCGCAGGACCCGCCGTTGCACGGACGCCGCCGAGGACCGAGAGTGAAGGGGTGAGCAAGGGGGGGATGGACGCGGGTCCACGCAAGGTGGTCGTCGTCGCCTTCGACGGCGTCCGCTTCCTTGACGTCGTCGGTCCCCTCGAGGTCTTCACCGTCGCCAACGAGCAGGGCGACCACTACATGGCGCGCGTCGCGACGCCGGGCGGGGACGACGTCGTGACCACCACCGGCAACCGCCTTGGCGCCGATGTCGCACTCGAGGCCCTGACCGTCGACGACATCGACACCCTGCTGGTCGCCGGCTCGCCGAACTGGAGGCTGCTGCTGGCGCCGGACCTCGTGGCCGAGGTCGCCCGCCTGGCGGTCACGGCCCGGCGCACCGTGTCGGTGTGCACCGGGACGTTCGCCCTGGCGGGGGCCGGCCTGCTCGACGGCAAGCGGGCGGCGACGCACTGGCGTCACGCCGCCGCCCTGCGGCGGCTCTTCCCCACCGTCGACGTGGAGGACAACGCGCTCTTCGTGCGCGACGGCAGCACGTTCACCGCTGCGGGCATCGCGGCCGGGATCGACCTCGCCCTCGCACTCGTCGAGGACGACCTCGGCGCCGACGTGGCCCGCGCCGTGGCCAAGATCCTGGTGGTCTTCCTCCAGCGGCCGGGCGGGCAGTCACAGTTCAGCGCCTGGACCACCGCGCCGGCCGTACCGAACGAGCCCCTGCGCCGGGTGCTGGACGCCGTGGCCCTGGACCCGGCCGGAGACCACTCGCTGGGGACGATGGCGAGGCGGGCGAACTTCAGCGTCCGACACCTCAGCCGCCTGTTCGAGGAGCAGGTCGGCATGACGGCCGGGCGGTACGTCGAGCGCGTCCGGCTCGAGGCGGCCCGGGCGATGCTCGAGGGTGGCGACGAAGGCGTCGCCGTCGTGGCCAAGCGCACCGGGTTCGGATCGGCCGAGAGCCTCCGGCGGGCCTTCGTGCGCGAGGTCGGCGTCTCGCCGGGCGCCTACCGTTCGCGGTTCCGCACCACCGGCATCACCGGTGACCGCCCCGACGACGTCTGGCCGGAGACCCTCCACCGGATCCCCGTGTCCCCGCCCGCCTGAGGTCAGGACCCCAAACCCGCGTTCGTCGCCATGGCCACACGCATGCTCTATGAAGTCCTCGCCGAGTTCGGCACAGGCTGCTGACGATCGGGCGTCGACCCGCTCCGCGTCGGGGCTCTCATCCGCCGAGTTCGCCGCCCGATGGAGGCCAACCCGCTGGAGGGAATCGTGATGAGAAAGATCATCTGGAGGATGTCGGTCTCCCTGGATGGCTTCATCGAGGGACCGAACCGGGAGCTCGATTGGCACTTGGTCGACGACGAGCTGCACAGCCACTTCAACGAGGAGCTGGGCGCCATGGGCGCCTTCCTGGACGGGCGTGTCACCTACGAGCTGATGGCCGAATTCTGGCCGACGGCCGACAAGGACCCCTCGAGTCCCGGGCCAATGGTCGAGTTCGCCCGGATCTGGCGGGACATGCCCAAGATCGTGTTCTCGAGGACCCTGGAGCGGGCCGACTGGAACACCGTTGTGGTCCGTGATGTCGTGCCCGACGAGATCATGGAGCTCAAGGCACAGCCCGGTGGAGACCTGGCGCTCGGCGGGGCGGACCTCGCCGCGGCCTTCATGCGACACGATTTGATCGATGAGTACGGGCTCTATGTCCACCCGGTCCTGATCGGGCGCGGCAAACCGATGTTTCAGCCATCGGACGCCAAGGTCGACCTCCGGCTCGCCGAGACGAGGACCTTTGGAAATGGCGTCGTGCTGCTCCGCTACAAGCGTTCTTGACTCGTCTTGGTGGCATCGTCAGGCTCGATCTGTCCGCTTGTGGTCGCTCGACTGCGAAACAGAGCGGACGACACCCGTGGATGGAGGGACGACCATGTCTTTGAACTTGTCGTGGCGGAGTTGTGTGATAGCGGTTGCCGTGTTGACGGCGGCCCTGGCGGGAGGCATCGCGGTGAGCGTGCTGCCGGCTGCCGACGCCCAAACAACTACTCACCTCACCAGCGTTCTGAGCAATTTCTCTGTCGGAGCGATCAATGGCTATAGCAACCTGCCGGAGTTCTCGGGGTCCGGCGATGGTGTGCGCGGGGTCGCATGCACGGGAGCAGCGCCCCGCAGCGGGCCGGACATTCCGGCACAGGTGGTCACAACGCTGCGCACGGACCTGACCTATTTGCGGATCCTCCACAACAACGGCACACCATTGACGGGCAGCGTGCTCATCAACTGCGTGTTCGATGTCCTGCCGACGGCAGAGGGCAGCGCCACCATGCAACGCCTTCAGGAGGCTTCGACCGCAGCTGGCTAGCGCCGGAGGGTCCCGGATCCCGTCGAGTCCGGGCGTCGTGATCACGCCACATCCGGCGGGACATCGAGCTGATCGACAGCTCACCGGGTCGCTACACGCGACTCAGCTGTAGCGCGCGCAAGGACAGCTCGGCATCGACCCCGACTGATCACACCGGCCGACCGCGGCGACCGGTGGTCCGCGGTTGGCGCACGGCGCCGGAGGTGCGCCCACACGGCCGGGCGGCGGCGCCACGCAACCGGCCACTTGATCCGGGCAACCCCGGTGAGAGCCTGGGGGACGACGAAGCCGCGCCGGGGCCGGTTGAAGCGGGCCGCGGCTCCGGCAAGGAGAAGTCGCATGCGCAGGACAGTCGCCGCCGCGGGGAGTGCCGTGTTCCTTGCCGTGGTGCCCGGTGTCGTCGCGGGCGTCGTCCCATGGTGGCTGACGGGGTGGCGGGCCGGGACGTCGGCACCGCTGTGGTCCCCGGTGCGGACGCCCGGCGCCGCGCTGGCCGTCGCCGGCGGCGTCGTCCTGGTGCACGCCTTCCTGCGGTTCGTGGTCGAGGGCGCCGGGACGCCGGCCCCGATCGCGCCGACCGAACGCCTCGTGGTCGGCGGGCTCTACAGGTACGTCCGCAACCCGATGTACCTGGCTGTGGTGGCCGTGATCGCCGGGCAGGCACTCTTCCTCGGACGACCGGTCCTCATCGCCTACGCCGCCGTCGTCTGGGCGACCGTGGCCACGTTCGTCCGGGCGTACGAGGAGCCCACCCTCGAGGACAGATTCGGCGCCGAGTACGACGCCTACCGCCGAGCCGTGCCGGCCTGGCATCCCCGGTGCCGGCCGTGGTCACCCCCGTCGCCACCGGACCGGGGCGGAGAGTCCGACCGACGGGCTGGTCGCGACCTCGGCGGCGACCCGCGGTGACCTGAGCTCCCTGCCCTCAGCGAGGGCGCAGGATGGGGTCGCGTTCGGCCAGGCTGGCTTCGTAGGGTCCAGTACGGCATGCAGTGGGCGAGGTTGTCCTAGCTGCTGCGGGAACGAGGAGACACCAACCGATGCCCACGACAGATCCCGACGCGGTAACGACGCGGGGTGACGCCAGATCGCCCGGCGTCCTTCTCCTACATCCTTGGTGGGGGGTCACGCCGGCGATGCGATGGTGGGCCGATCAGCTCGTGTCCGTCGGGCGCAGAGTGGTCGTGCCCGACCTCTACGGCGGCGCGACCGCCGCCACTGTTGCTGAGGCGGAGGCGCGCGCCGAGGCGACGTTGCAAGATCCCGCAGCCTTGTCGTTGGTCCAGCGGTGCGCCGACGGGCTCGCCGCCGAGGCCGCACCGTGGGCGGCGATGGGCTTCTCGATGGGTGCCTTCCTGGCATGCAACCTGGCCGGACGGGGCGCAGCGGGCCCGGACCAGCTCGTCCTCTTCTACGGCGGTCAGGCGCCCCAGGGGACGGACGTCCGGACCCGCCGGGTCGACCTCCACGTGCCGCCGGACGATCCCTGGTTCGGGGACGATGAGCTGGCCGCAGTCGAGGCCGGCTTTCGCGACGCCGGGGCAGACGTCATCGTCTACCGGTACGAGGGGTGCGGGCACTGGTTCGCGGAGACCGGGTCTCCCGGTTACGAGCCGGCCGCTGCCGACCTGGCCCGGGACCGGGTCCTCGAACGCCTCAGTGTGCCCGCCTGATGAGGACGCCTGCCGCCATGGTCACGTCGTGGCAAACGACCATGATGCAGCTGTGGTGGACGTGATGGCTGCGCTCGTGGACAACGGCGTGCTGCTCGAGTCGGCTCGCGGCCCGATCGCGAACGTCGCCGAGATGGTGGCCGGTGGGCCGATCGCCGGCAGTTGGTGGGCTCATCCGGCCAGCCACGAGATCTTCGATGCCTTGAACATCCTGGCGAGCTCCCCCGACGTCGTCCGGCTCCGCCTCGTCGACGACAAGGTCACGCTCGTCCACCGCCGGCTCTGGCCGGCGCTGGCGCGCCTCAGCGCCGGCATCGACCCGGCGGCCTTGGCTGCTGTGACTCAGGAGCACCTGCCGTCGGGCCGGCATCGCGGGGTCGCGGTTCCTCTCGACGATTGGCTGCCTGACGACGCTCGCCGGTCGGCTGCCGGGCTGAGCTGGCCCCAGGCCCTCGCTGCCTTCCCCGCTGGCCTTCAGGACCGGCTTCGGCCCGACAGGACGACCTGAGCAGCCACGACCGGCAGCGAACTCCCGCGCCGTCAAGCTCAGCCGGTCGAGGCCCCATCGGCCGTAGAACGGGCGGAGCAGTGGCATCAGCGGCTCGGGGACCGTGGAAAACCGCGCGTCGTCGAAGTCGCCGACATGGTGGAGAAGCTCGACAGGTTGACAGTTCGGGGATCCGGCGATCTGGGACGGCGGTGTCTCTTGACGACCAGCACGCTCGGCCCGTTGCCGGCATGGCCGAGAGCGGTCAGAGTGCGTGGGTGGCCAAGGTCGCTGTGCGGCGATCCTTCGACGTTGTGGCGCCGGTCGATGAGGCGTGGAGGCGTTTGGCCGACGTGGAACGGTGGCCCGAGTGGGCTCCCCACATCACATCGGTCAGGGTGTTCCCCAGCGGCCCGCTCGGTCCGTCGTCGAGGGGCGTGCTCCACCTGCGGAGGCTGGGGCGCAACACGTTCCGGATGTCCGCGTGGGAGCCGCCTCGACGCTGGGAGTGGGCCGGCGGGCTGCCAGGGGTGCGGATCACTTACGACCATCGCTTCGAGGCATCGGGCGACAAGGCCACGACCATGACGTGGACCGTCAGCCTCGAGGGGCCGCTGGCGCGGCTGATCCGTCCAGTGTTCGCCCAGGTCTATGGCCGCAACGTCGACCGGGCGATTCCCCGACTGCAGGCTTGGATCCGTACCTGACCGGCGCTTTGGCGTCGGGTGGGCTGAGCCCGCAGAGCGCCGATCTCACGGAAGGCTTTCGGGCCGGTGGCACGGCAGCGAGGGAGTCGGCCGGATCGCACCGGCCGGCAGATCCCGAACCGTGAACCATCGACGTCCTTCGGCCGATCGTCGCGGTGCTGGCGCTACCACTCTTCTTCGCAGATCTGCCCGATCGCATCGAGCGGTGCGTGCCAATCCGCCGTGCAGGGCCGGTTCGAGCGGCGAGGGAAGACGAACGCCCGGCGCAGGACTCCGATCCGGATCGTCGGTGCGTCGCCGTGGAGGCCGGCCTCGACGACCGTGTGCGCCCGGGTCCTCTCAGTCGCGGCCGGCCTGGCGAGCGTGCCGGCGCTCCTTCCGGCGGCGATGTCGGCGGAGCACGCCGAGGCTGAACCACACCACGGCGCCGAGGAGCGCCGAGATCAACGTGAGCAGCCACACGGAAAGCGTGAAGTCCCACACGAGGAAGCTGACCTCCACGTCGTCCCTGTTCTGCAGCATGAACGCGAGGAGGGCGCCGGTCCCGGCTCCCGATGCGATGGCTCCGGCGCTCAGTCGGAGCCCCGCTCCGTCCACGGTTTCCTGCGGCTGCTCGTCCTCGTGCATGTCGTTCTCGTGCGTGCTCATGGTTCACCGCCAGCGATGTGTTCGGTCCGGCCGGGCCCCGGGGCGGCGAGCGCCCGAGAGGGGCCCGGTCGCTCAGCAGATGTCTGCGGCCGCGTCGCCGAGGTCCTCCTGCCTCACGACGTGCGGCCATGGTGCTCCGCTCCCCTCTCTCGCCGCGTGCCGTCGCCGATCGTCCCCCGCCCGGCGATCCCCGACATCACCCCCGGCGAGTGATACGTTCCCTCGACCGCAGGGTGACGAGTCCCGACGCCGCGAGACCGGCGGAGAGCGATGTCACGGCGCCGAGCGGGCTGATCTCCACCGCAGGGTCGTTCTGGCAGCGCTGAGGCGCGATGGGCGAAGGGAGCGCTGCCGGATCGTGACCGGGGCACGAGCGTCGGGATCGCCCGCGCATCGGCGGCCAGCCGTGGGACGACGCCCGCCGCTCGCGCGGTCGGCGGCTTCGTCGCCGGCTACGGCGACGCCCGGGTGACCGATCGGCGCAGAGCGGGTGCCCGGTGGCAATGGTCGTGCGGGACCTCCATGGGGTAAGAGATGGCGATGGCGCGTGTCGGTCTGGTGCTCAGCGCCGGCGGAGTGGTCGGCCACGCCTTCCACGCCGGTGTCGTTTCTGCCCTCGAGCAGACCACGGGGTGGGATCCTCGCACCGCCGACGTGATCGTGGGCACGTCGGCCGGCTCGATCGTGGCCGCCATGCTGCGGGCCGGCTTCAGCGCCGCCGACGTCGCCAACCGCGCACGGGGCAGGCCGCTGTCCCCGGCGGGAGCCCTGCTGGAACAGAAGGCGAGCCTCGGGGCGACACGCCGGCCGCCACGGCAGCCGGCCGACCGAGGGCCGGCGATGGCCTCGCCGGCCCGAGTGGCTCGCGCCCTGCGCCAGCCGTGGCAGGTGGGGCCGGGCTCGCTCGTCGCCGCCATGCTACCGCAGGGGAGGATCTCGACCGAGCCGGTCAGCGCCCCGCTGCGAGGTCTGTACGGCAGCGGGTGGCCACGGGAACCAACCTGGATCACCGCGGTCGAGCTCGACCGCGGACGGAGGGTCGTGTTCGGGCGACCGGGTGCGCCGTCGGCCTCCGTCGCCGACGCCGTCGCCGCCTCCTGCGCCATCCCCGGCTACTTCGAACCGGTCACGATCGACGGCGTCCGCTACGTCGATGGCGGTGCGCACACGCCCTCGAACGCCGATGTGTTGGCCGAAGAACGGCTCGACCTCGTGATCGTCAGCTCCCCGATGTCGTCCGGCTTCGCCACGCTCCGGGTCGGGCTCGACCTACCGGTGCGCCAGGCCGCCGGCCTGGCCCTCGCCCGGGAGGTCGCCGCCCTGCGTCGGCGGGGCATCCGGGTGATGACATTCCAGCCCACCGTCGACGACCAGCGGGTCATGGCCGGAAACCCCCTCGATGGCGCCAAGAGGGCCCCGGTGTGCGAGCAGGTGCAGAGGTCAACGCGGGAACGACTCGGCAAGACGAGCGAGCGTCATCTCGTCGAGATGCTCGCCTGAGCCGAGCCTGTCAAGCCCTGCCGGCACGAGCCCGTTCATTGCCAGTGCCTCGCAGCGCTCCGGCGGGCGAGCTGTGCGAACTCCGGGACCGGCAGCTGACCTAGCTCGGCCGGTGAGCACCTCGATGCTCACCAAGCCCACCCACCCGCGGTCGAGCAGCGTGGACGCCTACCGGTCGAGCTGGCTCTCGTTGTTCAACGATGCCGCCCCCAGGTCTGAGCCAGGGCGCACGTTCCCGGCCGCCGGTGGACCCCCCGCTCGGGGGTCGGCTACGCCCCAGAGTGTTGGTGTCGTGTCATCGAGACTGAGCCCCGCATGTGCTCGTTCTCGTAGGTGCTCATGCGACAGCTGGCTTGGTCGCACACGCCAATCACGACCCTGCCACCTCTTCCGGTCCACAGCGGCGTCATGGCGTTCAGCACGCCTGCGAGGGACGTGTCGACGGTCTGCTCGCCGATGGCGGAGAGCAGTTAGGGCGCAGCGTTGCCCACCAGGACGCCGCGCCTGGGCGGCGTTGTCTTGCGCGGACTCATGGGCTGCCGCGTCACCACCGCGTCACGGGTGGTGGGTGGTCCATCGCTCGGGGCCGCGGTGCACGACTGGGGCCAGCGGAGCAGAGGCCGACAGGGTCAGGGAGGACCCCGGCCTTGCGTTCGCCCGCGGCATCGAGCGTGTTGTTGGGTTCGCGTCAACCGATGTCGTGGGCTGAGCGTGTGTAGAGGCACGAACACAACGGCGGAAGGCGCATCTCATGCGAAAGTTCTCGGCACTCTTAGCTGCACCGGTACTGGTGGTGTTCCTGGCGGTGACGGTCTTCGTCGCCTGCGAGGGTGACGGCGACACCGGCGCCCGACGGCAGGGTCCGACATCGTCGGACCCCTCTCCCCGCTCGACTCAGCAGACCACGTCCACAAGCGCAGAGCCCGACGTTGCGGCGCCGGCCGAACCTGTGGACGCCTCGACGGATCCGGTGAGCCCGCCGGCTGCTCCAACTCCCCGGCCATCCGGTGACCCCTGCGACGCAGCCGTCGTTCACGACGCCATCGCCAGCTCCGACGCGGTAGCGGATGACATGACGTTCGAGATCACCTATCTCAAGTGCGCCGAGGGTTACGGCTGGGCCCAGATCCTGGCTGACTACGGTGACGGGGCGACGGTGTTCTTCGAGGGTTCCGGCGGCGACGTCGCGTTATTGGACCTGGGCACCTCGGTGTGCCCGACCGCCGTGGGGATGCCGGCGAGCATCGCGACCCGACTGGCGCCACCCGGCTCGGCTTGGCTCGAGGAGTGCGGGGTCTGAGTGAGGGCGTGCGGCCCACGAGGCCACAGGGGCCCTCAGCCGTAGGCCGCTCGGGAGCGGTCCTGCACGGCGTACGCCACGATCAGCCACAGCGGGAAGAAGAAACGGCTGAGGAAGAAGTAACCGTGGAGTCTCGTAGGTCGAGCGTCTCACCGGCTGCCGACCGGCGATGTGGTCTAACCGATGGCCGTCTGAGTGATGTCAGCGGCAGGAGCAGCGCTGCGGACGGCGAGAGGACCGCCGGCACGTGCTTTCACCCGGAGAGGTAGGTCCGGCAGAGGGCCGGCCCGCAGCAGGGCGGTTCAAGAGGCTGCCGGGCTCTCGCGAACGACCCTCCACCACATCGGCCGCACGCGTGGTCAGCTTTCCCGATAGCGGACTCGGGGGACTGTCCTCCCTCCCTCGGACGCCCCTCATACCAGCGGACCGTCAGCGTCCTGTGGTCGGTCATGTCGCGGGCTCCGTGGGCGTCGCACGCGCGACACAACCCAGGCCCGCGCCAGCAGCAGCCCGGCGCCCACCCCGCTCAGCATCGGCAGCAGGGTCTCCTCCACCGGTACGCCCGCCACGTGAGCGATCACGTGGCGTCGCCGCCCTGAGCCGCGACGTGGTGGCGGGATTGACCTGAGCCGGCGATGCGACCGAGCCATTCCTCGCCGGCCGCCTGGGTGTCGCTGTATTCGTCGTGCCAGTTCCACCACTCGTACGGCGGCGTTTGAGGGTAGCCCTCCGGTGAGTCCTCCCACTCCTCTTGGCGCCCGAGCGCGGTCATGTCGAGGTAGCTCCAGGTACTTCCCAGCGCCTCGTCGCCACGGCTGTTGATGAAGTAGGTGCGGAACACGCTGTCACCGTCGCGGATGAACGCGTTCGTGCCGTGCCACTCGTCCACGCCGAAGTCGGTGTCGAAGCCGTCCGTCAAGGTGTACCAGGGCATCTGCCAGCCCATCCGCGCCTTCACGCGCTCGATGTCCGTCTGCGGCGCCCGCGAGACGAACGCGAGAGTGGTGTCGCGAGCGTTCAGATGGGCGACGTGGGCGACCTGGTCGGCCACCAAGGAGCAGCCGCGGCAGGCGTGCTCGGGCCAGCCGTACACGCCGGGCTCGAAGAAGGCGCGGTAGACGATCAACTGACGGCGACCGTCGAACAGGTCGAGCAGGCTGGCCTTGCCCTCGGGCCCGTCGAACTCGTACTCCTTCTCCACGGCCAGCCACGGCATCCGCCGCCGCTCGGCGGCCAGCGCGTCCCGGGCGCGGGTCAACTCCTTCTCTTTCACGAGCAGTTGCAGGCGCGCAGCCTCCCACTCCTCCCGGCTTACAGCGGCATGTGTAGTGGTCATGCCAATGGAGAGACGCGGCGGCCGCCGAACTCATCGCTCCCCCGCCAAATTCCTCATTCCTCGTCGGCCAGCTCCGGCGGCAGGCCGAACCAGCGATGGACCTCCGGGTCCAGGAAGGCGTTCATCTCGGCGATCCGACGGTCCCGCAGCGTGACCACGTTGATGACCCCGAGCTCGAAGCGTCCGGGGGTGGTCTCGGGCTTGTTCACGTAACACGCAAAGGCCAGCTGGCCGTTGGCGACCATGGGCCGGAGCCGCCAGGAACGGGCGAAGGTCCGCTCGGAGAGGAACTGCCCGACGTGGGCACGACCGACGAACCAGGCGGGGAACGGCGGCATGGCGAAACGGACCTCCTCGGCGAGCATGTCGAGGATCCCGTCGACGTCCGCCCGGGCCCAGGCCGCGACGAAGGCAGCGACCAAGTCCCGCTGCCCCTTGGCGCCCAACGCCCGCAGCTCCTCCTCCTGGCTGCCCGCGACGATCCGATGGTCGACCGCCTTGCGGGCCCGCTGCAGCGCGCTGTTCACCGAGGCGACCGTCGTGTCGAGGACCTCGGCCACCTCGGCGGCGGAGAACTCCAGCACCTCGCGCAGGATCAGAACGGCACGCTGGTTGGCCGGCAGGTTCTGCAGCGCCGCGACGAACGCCAGTTCCACGTTCTCACGCTGCTGATAGCTGGCCGCCGGGTCAGGGCCCGACGGGTCCGAAGCGTCCGACGGGTACGGCTCGAGCCAGACCGGCTCCTCCGTGTAGTCGCCGATGTTGTGGACGTCGCTCCACACTGGACTGCGTTCGCTGGACAGGTGACGCTGCGGCCGCTGCTCGGCCAGGCGCAGACAGGCGTTGGTAGCGACGCGGTACAGCCACGAGCGCAGCGAGGAGCGGCCCTCGAAGCCGCTCAACCCCCGCCAGGCAGCGAGCAGGGTCTCCTGCAGCGCGTCCTCGGCGTCCTGCAACGAGCCGAGCATGCGGTAGCAATGGGCGTGCAGCGGGCGTCGATAGATCGCCACCAGCTGCTCGAACGCGGCCGTGTCGCCGCCCTGCGCCGCGGCCAACAGCTCCGGCTCGGTGGCCGTCCGGGAGATCGTCGTCTTCGTCGCCATCTCGGTAGGACCGGTGGGCGTCGCGAAAGTCATCGCTCCCCTAGTGATGCTCTCGCCGGTCGACTGCCGTATATCGCCATCTCCGGTGTGCCGTCCGCTAGGGCCGCTACCTCGTTCACGAGGAGAGACCGCTGGGAGCGTGGCGTCGACGAACCGTGTATCCATCGACGCTGGGCCACACTCCGAGCCCGCTCTGGGGTCGATGCCGGATCAGCTGACCTGTGCTCGCTTCTCGCGGAGGATTCGCACGGCGTCGGTCGATACCAAGGCCCAAGCCACGAGGACAGGTTGGAACACCAGCCGGATGGCGCGCTTGGCGTCCGTGTCCAGGCCGAAGGCGTCCACGTGACCCGTATATTGCGCGATGTTGCCGGGGAAGACGGCGACGAAGAACGCGGCTGCTGTGCCCCCGACCACCGCGCGGGCAGGCTGCTTCCACATCCCGAGCAGCGCAGCGCCGAGGGCGAGCTCGACAACGCCTGAGACCACAACGACAGAGTTGGGATCAGCCGGGAACCACGACGGCACCTGCGCTTGGAACTCTTGGCGCTGCTTCGTGAGATGTCCGGCACCAGCTGTGAGCAGCGCGGCGCCGAGCGCAAGCTGGCCTATGGCACCCCCGGCCCGGCGCGTCCTCGAGTTTGCGGCCATTGAGGTCCTCCGTGGCCTCGCGACACGCAGCCGGTCCACTGGCCTGCCTGCCACGTCGCGGTCGACGTCCGCTTCGCCACGATACGGGCTCGATCGAGTCGAGGTGCTTTGGACGACGACCAATGGGCAGAGCAGCGAGGGAGGTGGTCCACCTCGGCTGTCGGGAACCCGCCGGCCGTCCCCAACGCCGGCTGTGCTGCAGGCCTGGGGGCCTGTCAGCTCCCAGATGTGCCGACAGCAGACGAGCGGGCGGACGGTGCCGGCTGGTGGGGCACGCCACGGGCACGTCACGTCCCCGGCCTGGGGTGCCGCGGATCGCGCTGCAGACGGCGGCCTGAGTTGCTTGCCGGCGCGACACTCGTTGTCATGGCGATGACAGCGATTGGCGGTGATAGCGGACCGACTGGCTGTTGGTGCTGCGGTGACCGCACGGTGCGAGCGAGCCTGCTCGGGCTGACCGAGCATCCCGAGGTCGGTGTGTGTTTCCGGTGCGTCCAGGTGCTTGCCACCCGCAAGCGGGAGATCGAGCGCCGAACCCGGGCAGCTCCGCCGGACTGGCCGCTCTGGCGTCGAGCGCGGTTCCGGCTCGGCTTCAACCGCTGCTGATGGAGATCACCTGCGCCGACTGTGGCTGCCTGGTGGACCGGGGTGTGATCGTGGCGCCTTGCCGGCGTCACCCGGACTGCTGCTGCCACGGCGTCCCTGTGCACAAGCCCGACGAGGGGGGCTGAGCGTGGCCCAGCGCTCCGACGGCCAGGCCGACGCCGCCCGCGTCCGACACTTCCGCGTCGCGGTCAGCGTCGACCGCCGTGGCCGTGTGACAGTCCCGGTCCCGTTCGACCCCGACGAGGCCTGGGAGGCCAAGCCCCGCCATCACGTCGCCGGTGCCATCGCCGGCTGCACCATGCGCGGCGTCATCGACAAGGCCCCCGGAGGCCACGCGATCGTGCTCGGCCCGTCCTGGACTCGGGGTGACCACCTCACCCACGGCGCCACGGTCGAGGTCGCGATCTACCCCGAAGGGCCCCAGCGTGGCGACCTGGCCCGCGACATCGCCGCTGCCCTCGACGCCTCGCCCGAGGCCGGCGCATTCTTCGACTCGCTCGCGCAGTTCTACCGCAACGCCTACCTCCGCTGGATCGACGCCACCAAGCGCCGCCCCGACCAACGCCCCGTCCGCATCGCCGAGGTCATCCGTCTCCTCGAAGATCACCAGAAGCAACGCCCTGGCACCTGAGCGCGACACCTGCGGCCCTGTCCGGTGGCTCACGTGACATGGGGGCTGTGGGCTCGCCGGGCCGGGCGAGGACGGCGCCGGAGGTGCCGCCCGCAGCCCGGCATCGGCGCCGCCGCAGGCGGCGCCGTCTTGATCACGCAGTCCGGCGTCGACAAATGTCGGGAGATCGTCGTCGCCGGGGCTGCGATGCTGGGGAGTGGGATGTCTCTTCGGCTCGTTGCGCTCTGCGTCGATGCGAACGATCCGCTCGGTCTCGCGCGGTTCTGGGCTGAGGCGCTGCGCTGGGACGTCGCTGACGAGACCGCTGAGGAGATCCGTCTCGTGCCGACCGACGGCACGAGGTTCCGGATGGACTTCATGCCGGTCCCGGAGCCGAAGGT
>Ga0126307_10000108_pt1 | contig 48108 bp, 47 predicted proteins | sample Plot28_FD_89955 | JGI IMG/M metagenome (GOLD analysis project Ga0126307, IMG submission 89955) | Serpentine soil microbial communities from UC McLaughlin Reserve, CA, USA - Plot28 | ecosystem: Environmental > Terrestrial > Soil > Grasslands | place: USA: UC McLaughlin Reserve, Lake County... | reverse complement strand
CTGGTGCTTTCAGTCCGCGCCAGAGCAATCCGCGCTTGAAGCTCGTCCGCGTTGCTCAGGTCGATCTCGCGTGGAACGTCGACGACGACCGGCTGCGTTACTCGTTCTGATAGGGCCAACGGCTCCGCTCCTCTCGGTGTTGAGGTGCCTGAGCCACTCCCAATGGCCCAGCGGCACCGGAATTGACTCGAGACTCCGACCTAGAAGACCGGAAGGGCCCTGTGGGGCGGAGCATACGGCCGATATGGGGCTAGATCAACAATGTCTTGCTCAGTGGTCGAGAGAGAGAGCGGCAGCAGCGATGTTGTGTGCGTGCAATCCGACGATGTTCACCCGGCCCCGCGGCTTTATGCTTCGACTGCCGCGGCCCGCGGGTACCGCGAAGGGATCGGCGGGGTCGTCCAGACGGGCGGCCTCGTCGCGTAAAAAAGAGTTTTTTACAAGCCGATCCGGTCCTCGGTCTTGTCCATGTTCGGCTCCTGTTGGCTTTGGTTCTAGAGACGCCTAGCCATGTGGAGCCATGCCAAGCCGCGACGAGGCTAACAGCGATTTCCGTTGGCGCAACGCCGCGCTGCTCGAGAGCTAGGGTTGCAGTTTCGGTTGCAGCGGCTCCGGCGACGATCCCGCAAACCGCTTAGCCAAGCGGCTTAGTAGCCCAAAGCGAACTTCGCGTCCTCGCTCATCATCTCCGGGGACCACGGCGGGTCGAAGACCATCGTGGGGTGCACCTTCTCGACCCCGTCGAGGTCGCTGATGAACTCGCGCATCTGCTCGGTGACCTGCGGCCCGATCGGGCACGCGGGCGTCGTTAGGGTGAAGGTTACGTAGACCTCCGGGCCTTCGATGTCGACGTCGTAGACGAGCCCCAGGGAGACGAAGTCGAGCCCCAGCTCAGGGTCGATGACTTCCTCGAGCGCCTCGTACACGTCCTCTTCGTTTGCCATGCCTCAATCGTAGAGAACCGCGTGCGGACGCTCTCTATGTTGTACGTATGGCGCTCGTCCTCCTGATCCTGTTCATAGCGCTGCCGATCGCGGAGCTCTACGTGATCATCCAGGTCGGCCAGGCGATCGGAATCGTCCCCACGCTCGCGCTGCTCCTCCTCGACGGCTTCGTCGGCGCCGCGCTCGCCCGCACCCAGGGGCGGGCGGCGTGGGCGCGGTTCAACCGCGCCCTGTCGGAGGGCCGCGCGCCTGCGCGCGAGACCTTCGACGGCGCGATGATCATCGTCGGCGGCGCGTTTCTGCTCGCGCCCGGTTTCATCACCGATGTCGTGGGTTTCCTGCTCCTGATCCCGCCCACCCGGGCGCTCATGCGGGCGCTCGTCGCGAGGCTCGCCCGCCGTCGCGTCTCTTTCGGCTTCACCGTCCTCGGCGGCGACACGCCGCGGACTCGCACTGGTGGCACCTATCGCGATCCGTTCGCGGACCGAGGGCGGCGAAACGGACACCGAGGCGACTACGACTTCGAGGGCAGCGCCCGCGAGGTGAACGACCCGACCGGGGAGCTGCCGCCGCCGGAGCGCGATGACTGAGACCTCCTCCGAGGTCGTGGCGATCGAGTTCGAGACTCCCGCCGGCGAGACCTTGAGCTTCGAGTGGCGTGCCGATGCGCTCGCCGCGATCGACGCGCAGGCTCCCCCGGACGAACCCGTCTGGCGGCTCGGCGGTGAGCTCGACTGGGACGCGGTCGAGCGCGTCCGCGTGCTCTCGGCACGGCTCGGCGACGGCCGTGTGCTCGGCATCGCGGCGATCCTGCCCGCGGGCGCCGCCGGACACGGAGAGGAGCTGCTTGCCGCGGTGATCGGCACCGACTCCACCTTCGAGCAGCTCGACCAGGCGCTCCTCTCGACCGAGCGGGTCGCCGAGGGACCGCCGCAGCGGGTGGGCCTGGAGCTCTACCCACACGGCGCCGAGATCGCGCTGCGGATCGCGGGCGACGCCGTCGGCGTCGCGTCGTCGGAGCACGGCGGGGTCGGCCGGACCTCCATCGCCCTCGCGCTGCGATCCGCCGCAGGCGAGGGCGCCGGGATTCTCGACCTGCTCACGCCACATTGATCAAGGCGGTGATCTCGGACTTCGGCGGCGTCCTGACGACGCCGCTGATGCTCTCCTTCGCGGCCTTCCAGGACCGCAGCGGGATCCCCGCCGAGGCGCTCGGCCGGGCGATGCAGGCAATCGCCGAGCGCGAGGGCGCCCACCCCCTGTACGAGCTCGAGAAGGGCAAGGTCACGGAGCGCCGCTTTCTCGATCAGATCGGTGCCGCGCTGGAGTCCGAGCTGGGCCATGTCCCGGAGATGCACGACTTCGGCGAGATTTACTTCGAGGCACTCGATCCGAACGAGCCGATGATCGAGCTGATGCGACAGGCGCGGCGCTCGGGCAGGCGGATGGCCTTGCTCACCAACAATGTCCGCGAGTGGGAGCCGCGCTGGCGCGGGATGCTTCCCGTCGACGAGATCTTCGAGATCGTGGTCGACTCCGCCTTCGTCGGGATGCGGAAGCCCGAGCCACCGATCTACGAGCTGACGCTCGAGCGGCTGGGCGACGGCGTCGCGCCCGACGACTGCCTGTTCGTGGACGACGTGCTCGTCAACGTCGAGGCGGCCCGCGAGCTCGGGATGCGAGCAGTGCACTTCCGGGACAACGAGCAGGCGATCTCCGAGATGCGCGAGCTGCTCGAGCTCTGACGGTTCGCCCGGCGGCTCCCGCGGCGTTACGGTAGATCGATGAAGCGCGATCCGGCGCTCGCCGCGGTGTTCAAGCCCGTGCGGCCGCCGACCACGTTCGAGGAGACAGTCGAGCGGCTCGGAACGGCGATCCGGATCGGCCTGCTCACGCCGGGCTCGCGACTTCCGCCGGAACGTGAACTTGCCGTCGAGCTCGGCATCTCGCGCTCGACGCTGCGCCAGGCGCTGACCACTTTGGTCCAGAGCGGTCATCTGACCGCGGTTCGCGGGCGGGGCGGCGGCACGTTCGTCGCCGAGCGCCCGCCCCTGTCGGAGCCGGCCCACGAGGCGCTCGGCGGGGACGCTCGGGCGATCCTCGACCACCGGGTCGCGATCGAGGTCGGCGTCGTAGTCCTCGCCGCCGAGCGCGCGACCGGCGCGCAGCTCGATCGCCTCGACGAGCTCGTCGACCGGATGGACTCCCCGGCGGGGTTCGACGAGTACCGGCGGGCCGACATGCGCTTCCACATCGGCATCGCGGAAGCGGCGCGCTCGCCCCGCCTCGTCACCGAGATGACCGAGGTACAGGGGCAGATGAGCGACCTGATCGCGCGGATCGCCCACCCGGACGAGGTCCTCACGCGCTCAAACGCTCAGCATCGGACGCTCGTCGCTCAGCTCAGGGAGGGCGACGCACGAGCCGCGGTCGGCCTGATGCGCCAGCACATCCGGGGCACCGAGCACATCCTCGGCGGGCTGATCTAAACCCCGGCGCGGCTCAGAGCTCGACGGCACGGCGGACGAATGCCCGCCAGGCCTCGTGCGCGGGATCGCGCCAGCCGTCGTCTCGTTGCGGCTTAACCTGCTCGCCGATCGGGATCCGCTCCTCGATCTCGCCCGTCGACTCCCAGATCCCCGCCCCCACCGCCGCGAGCGCCGCCGCGCCCGCCGCCGTGGCATCGATGCTGCCGCGCTGGACCACGACGCCCGCCGCGTCCGCCTGCAGGCGCAGGAGGAGCTCGCTTCGGGTGAGCCCACCGTGGACGCGGAGCACGTCGATCGGCACCGACGCGCGCATCGCCGCGACGACGTCCGCGACCCGCCAGGCGATCCCGTCGAGCGCCGCGTAGCCGATCTCCGCCGCACCGCTGCCGGCGGTGAGGCCGGCGATCACCGCGCGCGCCTCCGACTTCCACCACGGCGCCCCAACGCCGGCGAGGGCCGGCAGGACGCGCACGCCGCCGCCGTCGCCCGCCTCCTCCGCGGCCCGCGCCAACGCGGGCGGATCATCGGCAAGTCCGAGCTTGCCGGCGAGCCACTCGAGCAGCGCGCCCGCCGTGAACACTCCGCCGTCGAGGGCCCATTCGACCCGGCCGTCGACGCGCCACGCGACGGTCGGCAGCAGCCCGCCGGCAGGTTCCGGTCGCTCGTCGCCCGCGTGCGCGAGCACGAACACGCCGGTCCCGTAGGTCGCCTTCGCGAGTCCGGGACGAACGCACCCGGCGCCGGCTAGCGCAGCCTGCTGATCGACGCAGCGCGCGCGCAGCGGCAGCTCCACCGGCCACGATTGATGCGAGAGCGCCCCGAGATCACCGGCGGTGTCCTCGATCGCCGGCAGCGCGGTCGCGGGTACACCGAAGATCTCGAGCAGACGCTCGTCGAACTCGGGTGCACCGAGCTGAGTCCGCGACGCCGTCGACGGGTCCGTCGCGAAGCCCGCGCCGAGGCGGTCGCAGAGGAACGAATCCACCGTGCCGAGCCGCGCGGTCCCCGCCTCGACCGCCCGCGCCACCGCCTCGTCGTGCTCGAGCAGCCAAGCGAGCTTCCCGGCGGAGAAGTACGGATCGAGCGGCATCCCGCTGCGCTCGGTCACCTCGGCGGCGGTGCCCTCGGCCTCGAGGCGCTCGAGGACCTCCTGGGATCGCTTGTCCTGCCAGGTGATCACCTGCGTGAGCGGCTCGCCGCTTTCGGCGTCCCACGCGAGCACCGACTCGCCCTGGTGATCGAGCCCGCAGGCGACCACTTCCTCGGTCGCCCCGGCGAGGAGCTCCCCGGCCGCCTCGACCACCGCGGAGACGATCGCCTCCGGGTCCTGCTCGACCCACCCGGGGCGCGGGTGAGCGAGCGGCTTTGAGCGCCGCGCTTCCGCGACCGGCCGCAGATCCGCGTCGAAGAGGATCGCCTTTACGGCCGAGGTGCCCTCGTCGATCCCGAGCAGGAGGCTCACGGTGCGCCGGATCGGCTTGTAGGGCTTGACACGTGAACGGCGGGAGTCATAAGGTCGCGTTGTCCCATAGGTCCGGTCCGCAGACCATATGCCGAGACCGGGTCAGTTGCCAGTCGAGGAGGAGGTAGTCCGTCGATGGAAGCTGGAGCCCCCCGTCCGCCCGAGGATCCGGTCACCCGGCGCGGCGCCGCCGGCGAAACTCCCGAAGGAGCCACCACCCGGAGCGCGGACGAGCAACGTCTGCACGAGATGGGCTACAAGCAGGAGCTCTCGCGCGCGTGGTCCGGGTTCACCAACTTCGCGATCTCGTTCACGATCATCTCGGTCCTCGCCGGGACCTTTACGACCTTCGCCTTCGCATGGCAGAACGGCGGCCCGATCGCCATTTCGATCGGCTGGCCGGTCCTCTGCTTCTTCGTCCTCATGGTCGCCCTCTCGATGGCCGAGCTGACCTCGGCCTACCCGACGGCCGGCGGGCCATACTGGTGGGCGCACGCCCTCGGCGGCAAGGGCTGGAGCTGGATGACCGGCTGGTTCAACATCGTTGGCCTCGTCGGGATCGTCGCATCGGTCGGCTACGGGGCCGCGTATTTCCTCTGGTTCCTGCTCGGCCTGTACGGCCTCGACATCCTCGGCGTGGATTTCGCCGACACCGACGGAGTGCTCGCGGAGCCATTCGGCTTGTTCGTGATCATCCTCGCGTTCGTCACCCTGCTGAATATCTTCGGTGACCGCGTCCTCGCGCTCCTCAACAACATCTCTGTCGGCTGGCACGTGTTCGGAGTCGCCGTCATCATCGGCCTCCTCGTCTTCGTCCCGGACGACCACCAGAGCGCGAGCTTCGTCTTCGGCGAGCGGATCAACAACAACGGCGCCTTCGACGGGTCGACGAGCACGCTCGGATTCTGGCTCCTGGTCCTTCCCGTCGGCTTCCTGCTCGCGATGTACACGCAGACGGGTTACGACGCCTCCGCGCACACGGCGGAGGAGACGCGAGGCGCTGCGAAGGCAGCGGCTCAGGGCGTGTGGCGCTCGGTCTTCTTCTCCGCGTTGATCGGCTGGTTCGTGCTGCTCGCGTTCCTGTTCGCCGCCAACGACGTCGGCGCGGTCAACGACTCGCTCGGCTTCGTCGGCTCGATCTTCACGAGCTCGCTCGACCCGTGGGCCGCGAAGATGGTGATGCTGATCGCGACCGTCGGGCAGATCTTCTGCGTGGCGGCGGGCCTCACGAGCGCCTCGCGAACCTGGTACGCGTTCTCGCGCGACCGCGCGATTCCAGGCTGGCCGCTCTTCCGGCGGGTCAATCGCGATCGCGTCCCGCTGTACGCGGTGATCGCGATTTCGTTCTTCGCCTTCCTGATCACGATCCCGGCCCTCTGGGGCACCGAGTCCGGCGTCCCGTTCGCGTTCTACGCGATCACCGGTATCTGCACCGTCGGCCTGTATCTCGCCTACATCCTCCCGGTGTACCTGCGGCTGCGAGCGGGCGATCGCTTCCAGCCCGGTCCGTGGACCCTTGGGCGGCGCTCGAAGATCGTCAACGTGCTCGCGATCCTGTTCGTGATCGTGGTCGTCTACGCGCTCGACCTGCCCTACGCGCCCACGGGGCTGCCGTGGAACGACGGCTTCGACGCGACCGTCGTCAACTACACGCCGTTCGCGATCATCCTGCCGCTGCTCTTCGGCATCTGGTACCTGGTCTCGGCCAAGAACCGCTACCAGGGTCCGATCCGGACGCTCGAGGAGGACGTCGTCACGCGTGACTAGCGGCGGTCAGCACGTGAGCGCCGAGCGGCCAGGCGGCCCCGGCGGCACCGCCGGGATGCTAAGCGCGGACGACCTGCGCTCGGAGGCGGAGGCGGGCACGATCGACACGGTCGTGGCCGCCTTCACCGACATGCAGGGTCGGCTGTTCGGGAAGCGAATCCAGGTCGACTACTTCCTCGACGAGGTGCTCTCACACGGGATCGAGGGCTGCAACTACCTGCTCGCCCTCGACATGGAGATGGACCCGGTGCCGGGGTATGAGATGGCCAACTGGGAGGGCGGCTACGGGGACTTCGCGATCGTCCCGGACATGACGACGCTGCGGCACATCCCGTGGCTGGACCGCACCGCGCTCGTCATCTGCGACGTCGCGAATCACGACGGCTCGCCGGTCGTCGCCTCGCCGCGGCAGGTGCTGATCGCGCAGTACGAGCGCGCCGCGGAGATGGGCTACACGCCGTACTTCGCCTCCGAGCTCGAGTTCTACCTCTACAAGGAGAGCTACGCCGAGGCCTGGGACAAGGACTTCTCCGACCTCACGCCGACGATCCCGTACATCCTCGACTACCACATCCTCGCCACGACGATGGACGAGCAGTACCTCGGCCCCGTGCGCCGCGGCATGCACGCCGCCGGGATCCCGGTCGAGTTCTCGAAGGGCGAGGCCTGGAACGGGCAGCACGAGGTCAACACCCGCTACGCCGACGCGGTGACCTCCGCCGACCGCCACTCGATCTACAAGAACGGGGTCAAGGAGATCGCGTTCCTGAACGGGATCTCGGCGACGTTCATGGCGAAGCCGTCGGAGAAGGACATCGGCAGCTCCTGCCACATCCACTCGAGCCTTCGCGGGTCCGGCGGCGAGAGCGCCTTCGTCGACGGTGACGAGGAGACGGATGTCTTCCGCCACTACCTCGGCGGCATGCGCGCGCGGGTTCGCGAGCTCGCCCTGTTCGTCGCCCCCGCCGTCAACTCCTACAAGCGCTACGCGACCGAGAGTTGGGCGCCGACCTCGATCTCCTGGGGCCGCGACAACCGCACCTGCGGCTTTCGCATCGTCGGACACGGCAACTCACGCCGGGTCGAATGCCGGATCCCGGGCGCCGACGTCAATCCGTATCTCGGCTACGCGGCGCTGCTGGCCGCGGGGCTCGACGGGGTCGAGAAGGGCACCGACCCGGGACCCGAGCTCAAGGGCAACGCCTATGAGGAGGCCGGGGCGGAGCCCTTCCCCTCGACGCTTCGCGAGGCGGTCGAGCTGTGGGAGGGCAGCGAGTTCGCCAAGAGCGTGTTTGGCGAGTCGGTGTGGGCCCACTACCTCAACTATGGCCGGACGGAGCAAAGGCTCTTCGACGAGGTCGTCACCGACTACGAGCGCCGGCGGATGTTCGAGCGCGGCTGAGCGGCCGTGAGGCGGCCGGTTATCGGCATCTGCGCGATGGTCGAGCGCGCCGCGTGGACGGTCTGGCGAGACATCGAGGTCAACGTCTCCCAGCGCACCTACTCGCGCGGCGTCTCGCAGGCCGGCGGCCTGCCGCTCGTCCTGCCTCCCGACGGGGCCAGCGCCGAGGGCCCCGACCAGCTCCTCGACCTCCTCGACGGGATCGTCCTGAGCGGCGGCGCCGACATCGACCCCTCGTCCTACGGCGCCGAGCGGGACCCGGCGACGAAGGGCTTCAACGCCGAGCGCGACCGGTTCGAGATCGCGCTCTGCCGCGGCGCGCTCGATCGCGACATGCCGGTGCTCGGCGTCTGCCGAGGCCTGGAGCTTCTCAACGTCGCGCGCGGCGGGACGCTCGAGCAACACCTCGCCGACGCCGACCTTCACCTCCACACCCCCGGCGAGTTCTCCGACCATGAGGTGCGCCTCGAGCCCGGCTCGCTGGCGGCGCGGGCGGTCGGTGCCGATCGCGTCTCCGTCCGTTCCCACCACCACCAGGGGGTCGGCGAGCTCGGCGACGGGCTGGTCGCGAGCGGATGGGCCGAGCCCGGCGGCGTGATCGAGGCGATCGAGCTACCCGAGCGGCGCTGGGCCCTCGGCATCCTCTGGCACGCCGAGGAGGAGCGGCGCAGCCCCGTGCTCGGCGCACTGACCGCCGCGGCGCGCGAGCAGGAGGTACATGCGTGATCGAGGTCGTCGAGCCCGCCACGGAGCAGGTGATGGCCGAGGTCCCGCGGGCCGGTGTCGAGGAGACCGACGCGGCGGTCGCGGCGGCGAAGGCGGCGTTCGGAGAATGGCGCGCGGTCGCGCCGGGCGATCGGGCCACGCTCCTGCGCCGGCTTGCAGACGCGATCGAGGCGCGCGCGGAGGAGCTCACGAGGCTCGAAGCGCGAAACGCCGGCAAGCCGATCTCCGACTCCCGCGCGGAGATCGCGATGGTGATCGAGTCCTTCCGCTACTACGCCGGCGCGCCGGAGAGGCTGACGGGAAAGACGATCCCGGTGGCCGGCGGCGTCGACATGACCTTTCACGAGCCGCTCGGTGTCGTGGGGCTGATCACGCCGTGGAACTTCCCGCTCGTGATCGCGTCGTGGAAGGTGGCGCCCGCGCTCGCGGCCGGCAACACGATCGTGCTCAAGCCGGCCGAGCTGACCCCGCTCACGGCGCTCGAGCTCGAGCGGATCGCGCCCCAGGCCGGGATCCCGGAGGGCGTCGTGAACGTCGTCGCCGGGCCCGGTTCGGTGTGCGGGCAGCGGCTCGTCGAGCACCCGGACGTTGCCAAGATCGCCTTCACCGGATCGACCGAGGTCGGCCGGGGCATCGCGGCCGGTGCGGCGCAGACGATCAAGCGGGTGACGCTCGAGCTCGGCGGCAAGTCGGCGAATGTGATCTTCGCCGACGCCGACCTCGAGGCGGCGGCCGCCGCGGCGCCGCTCGCCGTCTTCGGCAATGCCGGCCAGGACTGCTGTGCCCGCTCGAGGATCCTCGTCGAGCGCTCGGGCATGGACGAGTTCATGGCGGCGCTCGAGCGCGCGGTCACGGAGATGCGGGTCGGGGACCCGCTGTCCGAGGAGACGGAGATGGGCCCGCTGATCTCGGCCGGTCAGCGCGAGACGGTCGCGTCGTACGTTCCCGACGAGGCGCCCGTCGCTTTCCGCGGCTCGGCTCCCGACGGCCCGGGCTTCTGGTACCCGCCGACCGTGCTGGCGCCCGTCTCGAACTCGGATCGTGCCGCCGCCGAGGAGATCTTCGGACCCGTCGCGTGCGTGATCCCATTCGAGGACGAGGCCGAGGGGGTGCGGCTCGCCAACGACACGATCTACGGCCTCTCGGGCTCGATCTGGACCCGCGACGGCGCCAGGGCGCTGCGGGTCGCGCGCGAGATCGAGACCGGCGTGCTTTCGATCAACTCGAACAGCTCCGTCCGGGTGGCCACGCCGTTCGGCGGGTTCAAGCAGTCCGGCGTCGGGCGCGAGCTCGGGCCCGACGCGCTCGACCACTACACGAACGTAAAGAACGTCTTCTACGCGACCGAGGAGAGTTAGTGGCGGGTGCCGGACGGCTCAACGGCAAAGTCTGCGTGATCACGGGCGCCGCGAGCGGCATCGGTGCCGAGTCGGCCCGGCTGTTCGCCGAGGAGGGAGCGACGGTGGTGGGAGTCGATCTCTCGCCCGACTCGGAGGGAGCGCTCGCGCTGGAGGCCGACGTCACCGACGAGGCGCAGGTGCGTGGCGCCTACTCACGGGTTCGCGAGGAGTTCGGCCGAATCGACGTCCTCTTCAACAACGCCGGGATCAATCCGAACGACGACCAGTCAGTGACCGACACCGACCTCGATGCCTGGCAGCGGGTCCAGGCCGTCAACGTGCGCTCGGTCTTCCTCTGCTGCAAGCACGGAATCCCGCATCTGCTCGAAAGCGGCGGCGGCTCGGTGATCAACACCGCCTCGTTCGTCGCGGTCATGGGCGCGGGCGTGTCGCAGATCTCCTACACCGCCTCGAAGGGCGCGGTGCTGTCGATGTCCCGCGAGCTCGGGGTCGAGTTCGCGCGGCGCGGCGTGCGCGTGAACGCCCTTTGCCCGGGGCCGGTGAACACCCCACTGCTTGAGGAGCTCTTCGCCAATGACCCCGAGAAGGCGGCCCGCCGCCTCATCCACATCCCCATGGGCCGCTTCGGCGAGGCACGGGAGATTGCGCGCGCGGCGCTCTTTTTGGCTTCCGATGACTCCTCGTTCGTCACCGCTTCGACCTTCCTCGTCGACGGCGGGATCTCGGGTGCCTACGTGACGCCCGAATAGGCGCGCGCGGCCTCGAGGAACCGCCCACAGAGGTCGCGGCCGAGCCGGTTCTGGGCGTCGATGCGTTCCTCGGTCGCGGTGCGGAGCGCCTGCGGGTCGACACCGATCCGAACCGCGTCCTCGTCGCTGTCCCACTCGTCGATCCACTTCGAAGCGTCCGGCGCATTGACCTCGGCGTGGAACTGGATTCCCCAGGCCGGGGCGGAGTCCAGGCGATAGGCCTGAATCGACACCGGGGTCCGCGCGAGGACGACGGCGTCCGGCGGCGGCGTCACGTCGTAGCTGTGCCACTCGAACGCCTCGAAGTGGGGGGCCAGCGGGGCGAGCAGCGGATCCTCCGCGCCCTCCTCCGTGACCTCGACCTCGAACCAGCCGATCTCGGGACGCGACGCGCGGTGTGCCTGGCCGCCCGCTGCAGTCGCCAGGATCTGCGAGCCGAGACAGACGCCGACCACCGGCACCCGCCGCTCGAGCAACTCCCGCAGCAGCGCGCGCTCCTGCGCCAGCCACGCGTGACGGTCGTCCTGGTCGGGATGCATCGCGCCTCCGAACGTCATCACCGCGTCGTAGCCGGTCGGATCGCCTGGCGGCTCGGGCGTCTCGGCTACGAGCCACGGATCGAGCGCGGCGCCGGCCGCGGCGACCGCGTCGGCGAAAACGCCGGGGCCGGCGTCGCGCTGATGGCTGATCGAGAGGACGCGCACGCGCCCAGTCTCGCAGGGGCGCCAGCGCGGCGTCAGTTGTCTGAGCCGGCGCGATCCCAGACGTAGAGCTCGACGGCCTCGACCGCGAGCTCCATCAGCCGCGGGCCCGAGAGCCACTCGAGCACTGTCTCGAGCGCGCGCTCCTCGGTGACACCGCGGTCGACCGCCTCCTCGCCGCGGAACCCGGCCGCGAGCTTGAGCGCCTCGCGGCGGTGCTCGCCGAGCGACGGGAACGCACCCATCAGGTAGTCGCGGTTCGGGATCGGGGTGCCGATCTCCATCGAGGCATGCCAGGCGGCGAGCATCGAGATGTCGTGCTCGTCGAGCTCCGAGATCGCCTTCGCGTAGTGCGCCTCGAGCTCGTCCTCGGGGATCTCGTCGACCCAGGCCCGCACCGCCTCGCCGAGGAGCTGGCGGCGGGCCTCACGGCCGATCGAATCGGCGATCGCGCGGATCGCGTCGGCTGGGTCGATGAAGCAGAGTGCCATTGGCGGGACGATAGGAGCGCCCGAGGACGGCAAAACGCGGTCCGGAAACGCGGAGGATGCGGGCCGCGGCGGCGCCTCGGGTCGGGATCGCACGCCGGATGCCGACCTATGCTCAAGCCATGCCCCTCGAGTTGGTCGTCGGACCCCCGAACTCGGGCCGCGCGCAGGAGATCGTGCGGCGCTTTCGCGCTGCCCTGGGAGAGGAGCCGATTCTCGTCGTGCCGACCGGAGACGACGTGGCGGAGTTCGAGCGCGAGCTCTGCTCGGACGGCCGGCCCTCGCTCGGCGGCTCGATCGCGACTTTCCGGGCGCTCGTCGGGGAGGTGGCGCGCGCGCTCGCCGTGGAGCTGCCGCCGGCCCTCACGGTCCCGCATCGCGAGGCGCTCGTCCGCGCCGCGGTGGAGCGCGCCCGGCCGCGCCGGCTCCGGCGCTCGGCCGCGCGCCCGGGCTTTACGCCCGCGCTCGACGCGCTGATCTTCGAGCTTCAGGGAGCGCTGCTCTCCCCCGCCGAGCTCGCCGCCGCGGTGAGCGACCTCGAGGACCCTGCGTACGAGTCCGAGCTCGCTGAGCTGTACGCCGCGTACGTCGAGCTTCGCGACGCCGCAGGCCGCGCCGACGACGGCCTTGTCGCGGAGCGCGCGATCGGCGCGCTTCGCGCGAGGCCCGAGGATTGGCGCGGCCGGCCGGTGTTTCTCTATGGCTTCGACGATCTGAGCCGCGCCCAGCTGGAGCTCGTCCGCGCGCTCGCCGAGGCCGCCGAGGTCGCCGTTGCGGTCGACTATGCGGACCGCCGCGCACTCAGCGTCCGCGCCCGGCTGCTCGGCCTGCTCACCGAGGAACTCGGCGCGCGGCTGCCGCCGGAGCTCCGCGCGGCCGGCGACCACACGTCCAGCCGCGTCCTTCGTCATCTCGACCGCAGCCTGTTCGAGCCCGAGGCCGAGCAGGTGGAGCCGGACGACGCGCTCGTCCTGCTCGACTCGGCAGGCGCGCGCGGCGAGGCGGAGGCGATCGGGATCGAGATAGCCCGCCTGCTGACGGACGGCTACGAGGCCGACGAGATCGCGATCGTCGTCCGCCGCCCCGAGTCGGCCGGGCCGCTGCTCGCCTCCGTGCTCGGCGAGCTCGGACTCCCCGTTGCACTCGAGGCGGCGCTGCCGCTGACGTCGACCTGCGTGGGGTCCTCGCTGGTGGCGCTCTGCCGGGCCGCGATGGACGAAGCCGACGTCGAGGCGTTGCTCGCTCACCTTCGTTGCGACCCGGCTCTGGCGCGGGAGATCGTCGACGGGCTCGAGCGTCGCGTCCGGCGGGGCGACGCGCAGAGCGTGAGCGCCGCGATCGACGGGTGGCAGCACCCGCCACGCCACCTCGCTCGTCTACGTGACGCGGCGGACGACCGCGCGCGGCTCGCGGCGCTGGCGAACACCGCACGGGAGCTCGCGGAGGGCGCGCACCGCGACCGGGCGCCGCTCGCCGGCCGCGGTCGCACCGACGACGGCGCCGTGCCGTTCTCGGCGCTCGAGCTGCGCGCCGGCGTGGCGGCCGCGGAGCTCCTCGAGGAGCTGCGCGCGGTGGGGGCGCTCGCCGGCTGCGAGCAGCCGGGCCTCGGGGTGGCGCTCGAGGCGCTGCGCTCGGCGACCGTGCCCGCCTGGCGCGGCCCGGCCTCCGGTCGGATCCGGATCCTCAGCCCGCTGCGCGCCCGCGTCGCCCGCGTCCGGGCGCTGTTTGCCGCCTCGCTTCAGGACGGCGAGTTCCCAAGCGCCGGGCCACCCGACCCGCTGCTCTCCGAGGAGCGTCGCCGGCAGCTCGGCAATCCCGACCTGCGCCGAGTGGAACAGCCTGAGCAGGAGCGGTACCTGTTCCACGCCTGCGTCTCGCGGCCCACGGAGCGCCTCTATCTGAGCTGGCAGTCGAGCGACGAGGACGGCGCCGCGCTCGCGCGCTCGCCGTTCATCGATGAGGTCCTCGACCTGATCGCGCCTGATTCGCCCACCGCAGAGGAGCGGCTCGTTCGCCGGCGCGGTCCGGAGCGCGCGGTGCCCACACCCGCGGAGGCGACCAACGCCCGGGGTCTCGCCCGCGCGCTCGCCCGCGGCGGCTGGGAGCTCGACCGAGCCGCGGCGGTCGGCCGGCTCGACGTCCCCGCCCCCGCTGCGAAGGCCGCCCTCGCACTCTTCGCGGAGCTCCCCGACCCGAACGCGCTTCCCGGCCCGCTTCGCTCGCCGAGGGTGCTCGGGGAGCTCGGCTCCCGCACCGTGTTCAGCGCCAACTCGCTCGAGGGCTGGGTCCAGTGCTCCTACCGCTGGTTCGTCAACCACGAGCTCTCGCCCCAGCGGCTCGAACCCGAGGCCGACCCGCTGTGGCTCGGCGGCGTCGTGCACGCGGCGCTCGAAGGGCTCTACCGCGACCCGCCGGGCGAGGACGCGATCCCCCGGCCGGGCGACATCGGCCGGTGGCGGCGGCGGTTCGCCGAGCTGCTCGAGGAGTATGCGACGGCTCGCGCCGGGGCGCCACTCAACCGCTCCCGGCGCGCGGCGCTCGACCGCGCCAGGCTCCAGGTCGAGGCGTTCCTCGACGACGAGGCCGAGCGCGAGATCGAGTTCCGGCCCGATCCGCAGCTGCTCGAGCTCGGCTTCGGGCCGCTCGAGGACGTCGAGGGAAGCGAGGGGCCGACCCGCCCCGCGCTCGAGCTCGGGGAAATCGCGCTGCGCGGCCGGATCGACCGGATCGACCTCGCAAGCGACGGGCACACGGCGATCGTCCGCGACTACAAGGCCGGGAGGTCCGTGCCGCGCGCGAGCGACTTCGACGAGCGCGGGACGCTCCAGATCCAGCTCTACATGCTCGTCGCCGAGCGCATCCTCGGCCTCGACCCGGTCGCCGGCCTCTACCAGCCGCTCGGCGCGGCCGATCCGAGGGATCGAAAGCCGCGCGGGATCGCCGTCGCGGACGACGATCGACTCGACGGCCTCGGCCTGGTGCGAAACGACCGCCTCGAGCCGGAGGTCGTCCGCGACGCGCTCGGGAGCGCCGAGCGGACGGCGATCGAGGCCGCCGGGCGGATGCGCGCCGGACGGATCGACCGCGACCCGATCGGCGGCAGCTGCCCGCGCTACTGCACCTTCCAGTCGATCTGCAGGCTCGAGCGGGTCGTCGGCGCCGTGGGCGAGCAGAACGGCAAGGGGCGCGACGAGTGAGCGCGAGCAGCGGACAGCTCTCGCTGATCGAGCTCGCGGAGCCCGGGCCGGAGCGACGCCGGCCGGACGGACCGGAGCGGACCCACGAGCAGCGGACCGCGGTCGAGGCGCGCAAGCGGGATGCGTTTCTCGAAGCCGGTGCGGGGAGCGGGAAGACGACCGTCCTCGTCGACCGCTACTGCGCGGCGGTGACCGAGGACGGCGCGGCGGTCGAGGCCATCCTGGCCTTCACCTTCACCGAGCGCGCCGCCGCCGAGATGCGCACGCGCGTCCGCCGCGAGCTGGCCGCTCGGGCGGCTTCGGCGCGGGACGTGGGCGAGCTCGAGCTGGCAGCTGAGCTGAAGGCGGCGGCGCGGGCGACGGAGCGCGCCTGGGTGATGACCATTCACGCCTTCTGCCGGCGGCTGCTCGCTTCGCACCCGCTCGCGGCCGGGCTCGACCCGCGCTTCCGGGTGCTGGACGCTGCCGAGGCGGCCCGGCTTCGCGACCGCGCCGCGAACGCCGCGCTCGATGAGCTCCTCGCCGGCGGCGACGAGCGCGTGGCGCGGGCGGCGGCCGCCTACCAGCCGTGGAGGCTGACGTCGATGACGGTGACCGCGCACGAGCGGCTGCGCAGCCAGGGGATAGCGGAGCCGCAGCTCCCGCCGGCGCCCGATCCCTGTCACTCCCCCGCAGCCGGACAGGAGGCGCGGGAGCTCACGCCGGCGGAGGTCGAGGACGCGGCCGCCGCGCGCGAGGCGATCGAGCGGCTCCTCGAGGGCTTCCACGCGCGCTACGAGGCGCTCAAGGAGGAGCGTTCGGCGCTCGACTTCCAGGACCTCGAGCTGCGCGCGCTCGCGCTCCTGCGCGGCTCCTCGGCGGTCGCGACCGCGTGGCGCGGGCGGTTCACCCACCTGCTCGTCGACGAGTTCCAGGACACGAACCGCGTGCAGCTCGAGCTCGTCGATGCCCTTCGCGGCGACGGCACGCGCGTGTTCATGGTCGGCGACGAGAACCAATCGATCTACCGGTTCCGCAATGCGGACCTCGAGGTGTTCCGCGAGCAGCGCCGCGTGGCGCTCGAGGCGCCCGATCGCGACGTGCTGCCGCTGCGCGGGAACTTCCGCTCGCTCCCGGCGGTGCTCGCCGGCGTCAACTTCGTCGGCCGGACGCTGCTCGACGGCTTCGCCGAGCTCAGCGCCGGCCGAGCTCCGTCCAGCGGCGCCGGCGAGGTCGAGCTGCTGTTGACGCTCGACGAGGGCCGCGGCGCGGAGGCGCGCAAGTGGGACGCCGCGGGCATCGACCTCGACCCACCGCCGACCGGGTCCGGCAAGCGGGTCGTCGCCGAGGCGCGCTTCCTCGCCCAGCGGCTGCGGCAGCTGGTCGACACGGGCGAGGCCGAGCGCGGCGACATCGTGGTGCTCCTGCGGGCGTTCACGCACGTCGACGCCTACGAGGAGGCGCTCGAACGCGCAGGCCTGCGCCCCTTCGTCATCGGTGGGCGCGGCTACTGGACCCAGCAGCAGGTCGAGGACATGGTGCGCCTCCTCGGCGTGGTCTCGAACCCGCTTGACGACGAGTACCTGTTCGGCACCCTCGCCTCGTTCGCCGTCGGCGTGAGTCCTGACGCGCTCTGGCTCCTGCGGCGCGCCGCCGACCCCGAGGAGGGAGCGCACCGGCACGTCTGGCCGGCGCTCGCCGCCGCCTACGGCGACGCGGAGAAGCCGCAGCGCTGGAGCCCGGAGTGGCTCGACCACCTCCCGGCCGAGGATGAGCAGCGCCTGCGCCGCTTCTGCGGCATTCTCCGCGCGCTGCGCGCCGAGGCGCCGCTGCTGTCGCTCGAGGAGCTGATCGAGCGGACGATGGGCGTCTTCGGGTACGACCTCGGGCTGATCGCCCGCCGAGGCGGCGTCGGGCGGATGGCGAACCTCCGCAAGCTGATGCGGCTCGCGCGCGAGTACGAGCGCAACGAGGGCCGCGACCTGGCCGGGTTCCTCGCGCTCGCCGCTGAGAGCGCGAAGCGCGACGAGCGCGAGGGCATGGCGGCGGTGCAGGCCGAAGGCCACGACGGCGTCCGCGTGATGACGGTGCATGCGGCGAAGGGGCTTCAGTTCCCCGTCGTGGCGGTTCCCGACCTCGGCCGGAGGCTGAACGCCGGCCACTCCTCCGGCGACCTCGTGATCGGCCCGGCGCCGGACGGCGATGCCGCGAACCGATTCGGGATGCGGCTCCGCTTTCCCGCCGGGACGCCCCTGGGACTCTGGGAGCTGATCGACCTGAACGCGCAGGAGAACGAGGCCACGGCCGAGGAGGCCTGCCGGCTCGTCTACGTCGCCGCGTCACGCGCGGAGGACCGGCTGATCCTCAGTGGTGTCTTCAGGACCGACGAGCTCGAGCCCGCGCAGGAGAGGAAGCCGAGCGACACGCCACTTCGCCGCCTCCTCCCGGCGCTCGCCGACCGGGGCTGGTCGGGCGGGAGCGATGCCGTGGCGCTTCCGGGGCCGATGCCCATCGAGGGGCCGCTACCGCTACCCGACGCGACGCTGCGAGTGCGCGTGAGCGAGCCGAGCCCCGAGCGCGCGGCGGAGCTGCGCCGCGACTACCCACCGCCACCCGAGCCCGACCCGCTCGGCGAGCCGGCGCCGCCGCCGCTCGTCGACGGGCGCCCGGCGTTCGTCCCGATCGGCCACCTGTCCTATTCCGCGCTGTCGCTCTATGAACGCTGCGGCTACCGGTTCTACGTCGAGCGCGTGCTCGGCGCCCGCGAGAGCGCCGCGACCCCGCCCGGCGAGGAGCCGCGGGCGAGCGACGAGGTCGCCCCGCCGTCGCCGACGCGCGAGGTCGCGCTCGGGATCGGAAACGCGGTCCACCACGCGCTCGAGTGGAGCGCGCGCCGCTCCTGGGGCCGCCCGGACGATGGGACGCTCGAAGCGCTCCTTCTGGCCGAGGGCCTCGCGTGCGACCGCGCCGCCGGCGAGCGGGTGCGGTCTCTGGTCGACGGCTGGCTGCGATCGCCTCTCCTCGCGGAGATCCGCGCCGGCGGTGCGCGCGCCGAGGTCCCGTTCTCGCTTCCCATCGGCAGGACGGTGGTCCGAGGCCAGATCGACCTGCTCATCGCCTCGGACGAACTGCCGATCGTCGTCGACTACAAAACCGACGCGCTCGATGGAGCCGCGCCCGCGGAGCTCACCGAGCGTTACCGTGCGCAGCGCGAGGTCTACGCCCTCGCCGCGGCGGGCGAGCACGGGGCGCGCGTCGTCCACGTCTTCCTGGAGGCTCCCGACCAACCCGTCGACGAGCTCGTCGACGGGCCCGGGCTCGAGCGAGCGCGGGGCCGGCTCGAGGCGCTGATCGGCGAGATGCGGGGCGGGCGCTTCGAGCCGACCTCCGAGGCCTCGCCCGCGATCTGCTTCGGCTGCGCGGCGGCGGCAGTGCTGTGCCCGAACGCGCGCTGGAAGCCCGCCCGGCCTTGAGCCGGCTCGCGGTCTTCGCCTACGCCTCGCTCGTCAACCCGGCGAGCGCCGCCGAGACGCTCGGGCGGCCGGTCGACATCAAAGCGCTCGTCCGCCTGCGCGGCTGGTCGCGCGGCTGGACGGTCGCCCGCGACAACCGGACGACCGAGAAGACCTTCGCGCGTCCGGACGGGACGATCCCGCGCTACTGCCTCGGCCTCGACATCTCGCCCGATTCGGCCTCCGAAGGCCCGAACGGGGCGCTCATCGAGCTCACGGAGGCCGAGCTCGACCGCCTCGACCTGCGAGAGCTCCGCTACCGGCGCGCCGAGGTCACCGACGCGATCGAGCCGCGAACGGCGGCCGCGGCCTTCGACGCCGTGTACGCCTTCCGCGCCCGACCACAGCACTACCGCCCCGAGCCGCCGGGGGACGCGATCGTGGTCGCCACCTACCCCGCCGCCACCGAGGCCGCGTTCGCAGCCCTCGGTGCCGACCAGCTCGAGCTCTACCGGGCCACGACACCGCCGCCGCCGGTCGAGGTGACGCCCGCGGAGCTCGTCACGGATCGAATCCCCGAGGGCAATCCGCGGACGTGGTAGAGCGCCGATCGGAGATCGCTACGCCGCGACCTGATACCGAGCCGCCCAATCCCGCTTGATCCGGCGCAGGAGCGGCGGGTACACGATCAGGTGGCGGAACGGCTTGATCGCCGCCATGTACGCATTGCCGAGCAGGCCGTTTGGCTTCACGTAGACGGCCATCTCTCCGTGGTAGACCCCCGACTCGTCGCGGACCCACCCGATGTGCATGACGCCGTGGACAGTGCGGTTCACGATCTCAGCGGCCCACTCGTCGTCGAGCAGATAGAGCGAGGTAAATGACGCGATCTCGAAGTCCGGCCCGGATGGGCCGTCGCGCAGATCAGGCGGTAACCGGTCGCGAAGCGTTGGCCGCTGCGGACCGTGGCCGCCATCCGGCCCGTCCCAACCGAGCGCCTCCCCGACCTTCCATCGAATCGCCCACAGCGTCCGGGCCGCGCGTGAGGAGCTCTCCGCCGGGTCACCCGAGGCCATCTGCTGCACCAAGCGAGGGAAGTCGTTCCGGCCGCCGGGCGTCGGCAGAGCCCACACGTCCTCGAGCCGGAAGTCGCGAACCAGCTCGTGGATGCGCCAGGGGCGAGCCACGTGCGCAGCGTTTGGGAGTCTCATTTTCTCGGCGGCCATATTAGAGGCGCCGCTTCAGTATGCGTCCTGCGGCGCGCGCGAGTCCGCCCTCGCGGGCCAGGTTCAGGGTGAGACGTGCCCGTCATCCCCGTCCCTCACGAGGTGACGCTCCAGATCCGGTCGAACTCATCGGGATCGAGCGGAACCAGCCGGCAGCCCGCCACGAGCTGCCCGCGGAAGCGATAGAGCCCGACGGTCGACCAGCGGTGTTCCACACCCTCGATGAGCGCCGTCCCGTCGGTCAGGACGGCGACGAGCTCGCCGGCACCGACCAAGACCTCGCCCGGATGGAGCTTGAAGGTGCGATTTGCTAGCTCGCGGCGCCTGGCGAAGTAGACCATCACCGCATCGACGCCCGGATACACCCCGGCGATCGAGTTCTTTCCTGGAACGCGCCAAACGACGTCCTCGGTCAGGAGCTGGCGTAGCCGCGCGTCCGAGCCGCCGGCATAGAACGCACCTTGTGCCTCGTGCAGGCGCCGTAAGCAGGACACGGCGGCCTCTCGCTCCATCTGCTCAACCCTCCACACGAAATAATAGAGTGTATGCTCTATTATAGCAAACCACGACGAGCGACTGGAGGGGCCATGGACAGAAACGCGGAACTCGTACTTGAGGTCTTTCGCGCCCTGGAGAATCGCGACCCGGAGAGATTCCTCGCCCTGCATCACGAGAATGTCGAGTACGACTGGCCGCGGGCCCTTCCGTACGGCGGCACGCTCCAAGGCATTGCAGCACTGCAGCGGCGGCTGGAGACCGAGCCCGAGAAGACCTGGCTCGGGACATGGGGGCCGCTGCAGCCAACGGAGCAGGAGCGGCGAATGGATCCCCGGGTCGTCAGCTCGAACGGAAGGGAGGTCGTCGTGCTTTATCGCCAGCGCGCGCTCAGCCCGGACGGCGAGCGCTTCGATGAACCGGTCCTAGGCCTCTACGAGGTCCGCGACGGCAAGTTCGCCCGAGCCCAGATGTTCCATTTCGACACGGCGGGAATCCTCGAATTCCTGGGGCGTGCACGCGAATCAAACGCCGAGCTCGCGACGTAACCGCGCCGGCGAGGACCAGGGGAATGTCCTCGCTCGGTCGAATCGCATCGTCGTCGACCTACTAGAGACGCCTCTCTAGTATCCAGCAGCTGCATGGGCCGCCCACGCATGCATCCAACGGAGACGATGCTCGATGCCGCCCGGGATCTCCTTCTCGAGCGGGGGGTGTCGGCGGCAACGATCGAGGCGGTTGCCGAAAGCAGCGGAGCCCCGGTTGGGTCGATCTACCACCGCTTCGGCTCGCGCGATGGGTTGGTTGCCAGGCTGTGGCTCCGAGCTGTCTACCGCTCGCAAGCGTCGTTCGTGTCCGCGCTCGAGGCTGAGGATCCGCGCGAGGCGGCGATGGCGGCAGCAATGTCGATCATCGAGTTTTGCGAGGGGCATCCGGCCGACGCAAAGCTGCTCGTTCTGTTCCGGCGCGAGGACCTGATTCGAACGGTCTCCGATGACGCGTTGTTGGAGGAGCTGGAGGGGCTGAACCGACCGGTGGCACGCGCCGTCGGCGCCCTCGCTCGCCGCCTCTACGGGACTCGGAGCCGGGCAGCGCTCGAGCGGACTCTGCTTGTTGTCTTCGATCTCCCGTACGGGGCCGCCCGCCGCCATCTGATCAGCGGCACCGCCCTTCCCGACGGACTCCGCGACGACCTCCGCCAGGCCCTGTCGGCCGTCATCGAACGCCCGTTGTAGATATACCCCCTAGGGGTATGCTATGGTGCGCGCCGCGATGCAAGCCGAACCCGTTGGGAGAGACATGAACTACGCAGCAACAGCCACCGTCGAGACCACCGGCAGCGCCGGAACGAGCAAGCTCGCGTTCGCCCGCCACTTCGTCGAGATGGTCCTCGTGATGTTCATCGGCATGGGCGTGTTCGAGGGCCTCGCGGCGCTCGCCTTCGCTGCGGCGGACAGCAGCCTCTCGGCGCAGTCGGGCGAGCTCCGCGTGATGCTGATGGGCGTTTCGATGACCGTCCCGATGATCGCCTGGATGGGGTACCGCGGGCACGGCGCGGCTCGGAACGCCGAGATGGCGATGTCGATGATCGCGCCGACGATCCTCGCCGCGGCCCTGGCCGCGACCGGCGCGCTTGGCACGGAGGCGGCGTTCGGGATCCAGCACGTGGTGATGATCCCGGCGATGCTGGCCGTGATGCTCTGGCGCTACGACGAGTACGCGCACGCACACACCGACCACTAGGCCCGCGCCCGCCCCGCTTCGTCGCGAACGAAGTCCACGAACGCCGCGGCCGCCGTCGAGCGATGGCGGTCGCGGCGCCAGAGCAGGTACACCGGGAGCCGGATCGCCGGCCGCAGTGGTCTCGTGTCGACGGGCGGGCCCGGACGGCGGGTGATCGACGCAGGCAGAACCGCGGGGCCGAAGCCGTCGGAGGCGAGGCAGCGGATCAGGTAGGGGTCGCCGCTCTCGAGCGAGACCCGCATCTCCTCGCCCGCCGCCTCGAAGAGCTCGTCGGTCGTTCGCTTGATGGCCGACCCGGAGCGCGGCGTCGCGAGCGGGACGTCGACCAGGTCCGGCACCGCGACCCAGCGCTTGCGCGGCGCGGTCCCCGGCGGGAATGCGACCACGACCTGCTCCTCGCTCACCTCGATCCCCTCGGCGCCGTCCGGAAGCTCAGCGTGGATGAGCGAGAAGGCCACATCGAGCTGGTCCGTCTCGAGCATCTCGAGCATGTCGGCGGCGGTGCCCTCGCGAAGGCGGACCTCGATCCCCGGATAGGAGTGCGTGAAGCGCGCGAGGAGCGTCGTCACCTCGATCCCCCCGGCAGGCAGCAGCGCGCCGATCGCCACGCGGCCGCGGACCAAGCCGCGGAGCTCGTCGAGCTCACCCCGCACGCCCTCGACCTCGGAGAGGACTCTTCTGGCGCGAGCCGCCACCGCCTCGCCCGCCTCGGTCGGCACGACGCGCCTGCTCGTGCGCTCGAAGAGCTCCGTCCCGAGCTCGGCCTCGAGACGGCGGATCTGATGCGATAGCGCCGATTGGGCGACGTGGAGCTCCTCCGCCGCTCGCGTGAAGTGGCGATGGCGGGCGACGGCCTCCGCATAGACGAGCTGGCGCAGCTCCATTTGGCGATCGATCTTATTCAGAGATTGATTCCGTGACAACTACGTCTTGCTTCGATTGATCATCCAGCCGACAATGGCTCGCATGAACCGCCTCGCCGAAGTCACGATCAGACTCGAACGCGCCGCCGATCACGCCGGGATCCTCCGCCTCGCGCAGCGCGACTCGGCGCCGCTGCCGCCCGCGCCGCGCCTCCTCGCGGTTCGCGGCGGCTCGATCGAGGCGGTGCTGTCGCTGCGGAGCGGGGACATCGTCGCGGACCCGTTCGAGCCGACTGCCGACCTGGTCGAGCTGCTGCGGTGCCGCGCGCGCGACGCCCGGGCGATTGGCGCGGATTACGGCCTCGGCTCGCCGGAGCGATCCGCGCTTCGCCCACGGCTCGCGGGAGGCACGGCGTGAGCTCGGAGCCGGTGATCAGGCGCGAGCTGCGCCCGGGCGATCTCGGCGCGATCATCGCCTACCACGGGGAGCTCTATGGCCGCGAGTACGGCGTCAACTCCGAGTTCGAGGCGATGGTCGCCACGGCGGTGGGGCGGGCGGGCGAGCGCGGCTTCCCGTCGGAGGGCGAGGCGATCTGGATCGTCGAGCTCGAGGGGCGCCACGCGGGCAGCATCGCGCTCACCAACGAGGGCGACGGTCTCGCCATGCTGCGCTGGGTCACGCTCGATCCGGAGCTCCGCGGGCGCGGCCTCGGCCGCCGGCTGATCTCCGAGGCGATCGAGGCGGCTCGGGCGCGGGGCTACTCGATGGTCGCGCTCGAGACGTTCAGTGACCTGCGCGCGGCCGCGCAGATCTATCGCTCCTTCGGCTTCGAGATCGTCTGGGAGGACACGCGGCCGCGCTGGGGGCGCGCCTCGATCACCTACCAGCGCTACGAGCTCAGCTTCCAGGTCCGGGCCCAGTCCTCCAGCGCGATCAGCGCCGGCTCGAGCGTCCGCCCCTTCTCTGTGAGCGCGTAGGAGACGCGCGCCGGCGATCCGTCGTGGACGGATCGCTCAACGAGGCCGGCGGCCTCGAGCTCCCGCAGCCGTCGCGAGAGGAGGCGGTCGGATAGGCCCGGGATGCTTGCGGTGAGCTCCGCGAAATAGTGCGGGCGCTCGCCCAGCGCCCTCAGGATCGCGCCGGCCCAGCGTCTGCCGATCAGCTCGATCGCGGCATGGAAGTCTGGGCAGACCCGGGCCGGCGGGCCGTCCGGATGCGTGAGCGAGCCCTGCTCAGGCGGGTGTTCACTCGCGGCCTCCACCCTTCGCTGACCTTACCGAACGGGCCTCCCCGGTCCCGGGCGCCGCCGGTCACGCCGCGCAGGGCCCGGTATCGGCCGGCGCGAGCCGCTCCGATAGCGCCCGCCGGACCACCGAGTTAGGGACCCCGAGGCCGCTGTCGGCGCCACCGCCGACCGTCGCCGCGAACACGGTCGAGAGCACGTCGCCGGCGGTGTCGACCACCGGGCCGCCCGAGTTGCCGCTGCGCACGGCGGCCCGGAACGGCGTCATCTTCCGCTGCACGGGCCCACGGCCGTAGGAATCCTGGCTCGCGACCGTTCCGGTGCGGCCGAGCCGCGCCGGCGTGAAAGCGAGCGGCCCGTTGTCGGGGTAGCCGATCACCGCGGCGTCGGCTCCCTTGGGCGTGCTCGCGGCGAGGTCGAGTGCCGCCGCCTCGAGCCCCGGGGCGCGGAGGATCGCGAGGTCGTTGCGGATGTCGTAGTGCACGACGGTGGCGTCGAGCGCCGAACCGCCGTCCGGGGTCACCGTGGTGTCGTCCTCGCCCGCGACGACATGCGCGTTGGTGACCACGACGCCCTCCGCCGCCACCCATCCCGAGCCCTCGACCCCGAGACCGCAGGCGGTGCCGAGCACGCGGACCGTCGAGTCCCCGGCGGCGCGCACCTCGGGATCGTCGGCGGAGCCGGGATCGGCCGGTGGCACGTCCGCCTCCGGCCCGCGCACGACGGGGGTCGGGTCGACGCGACGCAGGACGTGAAGGAGCGGGCCCGATGGCGGCATCAGGTCGTTGAGCGCGCCGAGGATCGCCGAGCGCTGCACCGCCTCGCGCAGGTCGCGCCCCTGCTGGCCCGTGGCGTGGAGGGCGACGGCGCCGAACGCCCAGCAGAGCGCGAGCGCGAGCGCCGCGAGGACGATCGCGCCGCCGACGCCATCGGCAACGCCCGCCGAGCCACCGAGCGCCCGCGCCCGTAGCGCCTGCGCGACCCCGTCAAGCGCGACGGCGGCGAAGGCGCCGATCAAGACGCCGGTCGCGACCGCCACGATCGGCGCGTACTGGGACTCAGCGCCGTGCGGCAGCAGCGCCGGGCCGATGCGGCCGCCGAGGGCCGCGCCGCCGAGGAACCCGGCGAGCGGCAGCGCGCTCGCGACGAGCCCGCGTTCATAGCCGACCGCGGCGAGCGCGACGGCGAGGAGCACGATGCCGAGATCGACCAGGTTCATCCGGGCGTGACCTGCGAAGCCACTACCTTTCCCGCATGACGATCAGGCCGCGGTCGCGGCGTCGCGGGACCGTGAACGCTAGCGGACGGATCATCCTGGGTTGAACGCCACCACGCAGGCGGCCGAGCGCCGCCGTCGGATGCTCACGCGGACCCTGCCTCTGATCGTCGTCGCCATCGTGGCGTTCGTCGCAGGCCTCGTGGTCGCCCAGGAGCCGGCCGCGCCCGCCGCGGCGCGCTTCCTCGACGCGTGGCAGCGCGGCGACACCGAGGCGATGTACGGCGAGCTGACCTTGGCGGCGAAGGACGAGTACTCGCTGGAGCGGTTCCAACGCGCCTATGCGGACGCTACCGAGACGGCGACGGTCAAGAGCGTCGCCGTCGACGACCTGGCCGACGAGGGGGACGCCGCGCGCGCGCCGGTGACGCTCAAGACGCGGATCTTCGGGACGCTCGGTGGTGAACTCGTCCTGCCCCTCGCCAAGGAGCGGGTCGATTGGACGCCGAACCTCGTCTACCCCGGGCTGGCGGCCGACGAGCGTCTCGTGCGGCGCACCCGGGCGCCCGGCCGGGCGCCGATCCTCGCCGCCGACGGCACCCGGCTCGCGCGCGGGCCGGCCGCCGCGCGCACGGTCGGCACCGCAGCCGTCGCGGTCGTCGGCGAGGTCGGCACGGCGAGCGGCGCGCAGGCGAAGGACCTGACTGCGCGCGGCTTCCCGCCGGGCACGCTGACGGGGATCTCGGGGCTCGAGCAGGCCTTTGACGAGCGCCTCGCGGGCCGGCCGGGCGGCCAGCTCCTGGCCGTCTCGGCGGCCGAGGAGAGCAGCCTCCAGGGGGGCCGGGTGATCGCGACGAGCGACCCGCTCCCCGGCAAGCCGGTGAGGACGACCATCGACCCGGACCTTCAGGAGGCGACCGTCGCCGCGCTCGGCGCCACCTACGGAGGCGCCGCCGTGCTGGACGCGAAGAGCGGCGTTGTCCGGGCGCTGGCGGGCCTCGCCTACTCGGCGCCGCAGCCGCCGGGATCCACCTTCAAGGTGATCACGGCGACGGGCGCGCTCGACGCCGGGATCGTGAAGCCGTCGGACGAGTTTCCGGTCGAGTCCTCGAACTCCGAGATCGGGCGCGAGATCCCGAACGCCCACGACGAGCTCTGCGGCGGCAGCTTCGCCGAGAGCTTCGCCGAGTCGTGCAACACGGTGTTCGCGCCGCTCGGCGCCGAGCTCGGCGGCGAGAAGCTCGTCCAGACGGCCGAGCGCTACGGCTTCAACTCGCCGCCCACCCTCTTTGACGACGAGATCACGGCGATCGTCGACCCGGCGATGAGCACGATCCCGCATGATCTCTCCGAGAGCGTCGAGACCGGGGAGTCGGCGATCGGCCAAGGGCGCGTGCTGGCGACACCGCTCGAGCTGGCGAGCATCTCGCAGACCGTCGCAAACCAGGGCGTGCGGATGCCGAACGCGATCGTCCACGGCGACCTCGGCCCGGACGCGCAGCCGGTGAGGGTGACCTCCGAGGAGACTGCGGCGACGCTGCGCGAGCTGATGATCGGCGTCGTCGACCAGGGCACCGGTGTCGCCGCGGCGCTGCCCGGGATCCAGGTGGCGGGAAAGACGGGTACCGCCGAGCTCGGCCCCGCGGCGCTCGAACCCGGCCAGGACGAGGCCGAGGCCGAGCAGGAGACCGACGCGTGGTTCACCTGCTTCGCGCCGGCGTCGAAGCCGAAGCTCGCGGTCGCGGTGATGGTCGTCAACTCCGACGGCGACGGCGGCACCGTGGCCGCACCGATCGCCCGCCAGATCCTCGCCAGCGCGTTCGGCGTCGCCTAGATCGCTAGCGGCGGGCGGCGATCCGCCGCTTCGGCGCCACCGGGAATCCGATCGTCGCGCCGATCACGACCAGCGCGCAGCCGATGATCGCCGCGATCCCGGCCGGCGTCACGGACCGCTCCGAGAGCTCGGCGACGACGAACCCGACCGCCGCGAGCGCAGCGCCGACGCCGACCAGGAGCCACCAGCCGCCGCCCCGGCGGCTGCGCTCCGGCTCCGTCCACCAGGCGCCCACGATCACGACCACGAGGCAGGCGACCCGAACGGCGGTCGAGAACAGGCCCGCCATCACGACGAGGGCCGCGAGTCCGACCACGATCAGCGTCACCTGGAGCCGGCGCAGGCTCACGGGCCGGAGCTAGTGGCCCCGTCCACAAGTACGGCCGAGGCCACTAGATGTCCAGGATGACTTCGCCGGTGCCGCTCGAGCCGGAGATCTTCAACATCAGCGGGCGGTTCTCGCTGACGTCGTCCTCGACGCGGAAGATGAGGAGCGAGCCCTCGTTCGGGCCCGTCTGCGCCGTGGTGTCCGGAAGCGGAAGCTCCTCGTCCGCGGGCACCTCGGTACCGACGTCGAGCGCGTATGGGCTGTCCGTCGGCTCCGGCTTGTACTGGGTGTTGATCGTGTCGATCACGGTGTAGGAGCCGGCCGACGGCTGCGGCTCGTCGCTCTCGTTCCCGACCACCATGAAGACGCCGAGGTAGTACGTCCCGGGCTTCGGCGCGGGCTGGTCGACCAGATACTCGGCATCCTCAGCATCGTCCGGGTTGAGAAAGCGGGTGAGCTGGACGTTGTAGCTGAGCCCGCCCAGCTCCAGCGGCTCCCCCTCCGCGACCTGGGTCTCCTCCTCCTCGCTTCCGCACGCGCCGAGCGCGCCGGCGACGAGGATCGCGGCGAGCAGGGAGAGGGCGATCGACGGGATGCGGCGCATCGCGGCCGGAAGCATATGCGTCAGTGAACGAGCGCGGGGAGCCGATCGCCACCCGCGACTCCGACCCGCTCGAGCGGCTCGCCGCCCTCGATCAGGTCGCGCAGACGGTGCAGCGACTTGCGCCAGCCGGCCGCGAAGTGCCGCGATGATCCGAACAGCTCGCGCACCCGATCCGCCGGATGCTGGGGCTCGGTCCAGAACGTGACGGTGAGCTCGGTGCTCTGCGGCGAAGGGCCCTCGGCGAGCTCCCAGACCGTGAACACGGGCACCCGGTTGAGCCGCCCGCCGCGGCCCTGCTCGCGGACCAGACGCGGGCGCTCGGCGGCCTCGATCTGGGTGTCCATCCAGCCGCCGGATTCGCGCAGCCGGAACCGGGCCGCGGCGCCGACGCCGCGCGACTCGATTCGCTCGAGCCGGTAATCGGAGACGAGGTGGTCCATGAAGGACGGCCGCACCGCGAGGTCCACGAGCACGTCGAAGAGGCGCTCACGGGGGACGTCGATCGAGGCGGTCGCTGAGACGGGGCGCATCGCCCGGGCGATTCTACGCGCAGCGCCACGCGTCATTCCCGCAAATTCCGTACAACTGGCCTCCTTCGACATGGACAGTCGGGCGAACTCCGTTAACATCGTCACAAGTGGGGTAAGCCATGGCAGTGTTGCTCGAAGGTTCCGCCGGAACGCCGGAGGAGACGTATGAATCCGGCGAACGGATCACAGAGGTCCGCCCCGGCTCCCTGCGCTGCGTGAGTTGCGGCTACGCGATCTCCCTCTCCTCCGTCGACTCGCTCCCGGTGTGCCCGAGCTGCCAGGGGACGAGCTTCAAGCGCGCCTCGCTGTTCGAGCAGCCAACCCTCGACACCCCTGCGGTCGAGGTGGAAGGCGCGCCGGAGTGGCTCACGGAGATGCGGGCCGAGCTCGACGAGGCCGGCCACTACATCGCCTTCGAGGACGATGAAGGCGATCCCGCCGCGGTCAGGCTCGAGCCCGGGTGGACGCGGATCGGGCGCTCCGGCGCCGCCGACATCCGTTTCGACGACCCCACGGTCTCGCGCCGCCATGCGCTCGTCGTGCTCACGGACTCTGGGCAGCTCCGAGCGCTCGACGACCGCAGCCTCAATGGCCTGTTCGTGAACGGCGAGCAGGTCGACTGGGCGCCGCTCGGGGACGGCGACGAGCTCGCGATCGGCCGCTACCGGCTGCACGTGCTCGAGGCCTGAGCCGGTCGGCCGAATCACACCCCACGCCGGCAGCCCTAGATAGGATCGTCGCTCGATGGCGAAGACGATCGCGATCCTCTCGCAGAAGGGGGGCACCGGGAAGACGACCATGACCCGGACCCTGAGCGACGTCTTCGGCCGCCTCGGCCTGGACGTGCTGGCGGTCGACGCCGACCCGCAGGGAAACCTCTCCGACTACTTCGACACCGACCCGGACGTCCACCCCACGATCGCCGACGTGCTCGCCGGCCAGGTGCGTGCCGCGGATGCCGTCCACGACGGCGTCATCCCCGCGAACATGCGGCTGGCCGAGGCGGAGCTCATGCTGGCCGGCAAGATCGGCCGCGAGGTCACGCTTCGCAACGCGCTTCGCGACCTGAAGCGCGAGCGCGACCTGATCCTGATCGACTGCCCGCCGACGCTCGGGCTCCTAACCGTGAACGCGCTCGTCGCCGCCGATTACGCGATCCTGTCAACCGAGGCCCAGTACTTCTCGCTGCAGGGAGTCGAGCAGGCGATGGAGGTCGTCGAGATCGCGCGCGAGTCCCTCAACCCCGAGCTGGAGCTGCTCGCCGTGGTGCTCAACATCGTCAACATGCGCACCAAGCACGCCAAGCAGACGCTCGAGGCGCTCCGCGAGCGCTTCGGCGACCGTGTGTGCCGGACCGTGATCCGCCAGTCGATCGCGTACGCGGAGTCCGCCGAGCGCGCGATCCCGATCCTCGACTACCGCCCCGACCGCGGCGCCGACTACCTCTCGCTCGCCTCGGAGCTCCTGCGCCGTCTGTCGATGCCCGAGCTCCTCACCCCGCTCGACGAGCTCTCGACCGAGCTCGTGCCCGCGGGAGCCGGCGCCTAGCGATGGCGGAGCCGGACTCCGCCGAGGCGCTCGAGGCGGCCATCGCCCGCTACAACGACGCCTGGAACGCCCACGATCTCGACGCGGTCATGTCGATGCACGCACCCGACATGGTGTTCGAGAACCACACCGCGCACGAGCGCGCCGAGGGCGACGCCGTGCGAGCTCACATCGGCGCGATCTTCGACACCTGGCCCGACATCCGCTTCGACGGCCGCCGCACCTACTGCCGCCAGGGCCTCGTCGTCCAGGAGTGGACCGCGACGGCGACCCACGCCTCCACGATGCGCCGCGGGGAGCTGGTCGCCGAGCCGACGGGCAAGAAGATCAGCTGGGACGGGCTCGACGTGATCCCGTTCGAGGACGGGCTCGTGAAGCGAAAGGACGTCTACTCCGACTCGGTCGGGATCCTGTCGGAGCTCGGGCTGCTGTAACGCGGCTAGAGCTCGGGCACGTCGGCGCCGAGCGGCGTGAACGGGACCCGCCGCACCTCGGCCCAGGAGCCGGCGGCCTCCCCCGCCGCCTCGACGACGCGGCCGGTGTCCTGCCAGAAGCACCACAGGAGCACCGTCGGCCCCGCGCCGGAGATCGTCGCGCCGAGCGCCCCGAGCTCGCGCGCCGAGGCAACGAGCTCGAGCGAGCGCTCGTACAGGCCGCGGCGGGCGGGCTGATGAAGCCGGTCGGCGAGCCCGCCGGCGATCAGGCCGAGGTCCGAGCGCTCGATCCCCAGGACGAGCTGCGTCGCGGCGGCGATGTTCGCGACCGCGTCGGCGAGCGGCACATCCGCGGGCAGCGCGGCGCGCGCCTCGCTGGTCGGCACCGGCTCCGAGGGAACCACGAGCACCGCCTCGACGCCCTGCGGCGGCTCAAGCCGCACCGGCGCCGCAGCGGTCGCCCCGCGGTCGGGCTGCGGGCAGAGCACGAAGCCCCCATAGAGCGCGGCCCCGACGTTGTCGGGGTGACCCTCGAGCTCGACGGCATGGCGGTAGAGCCCCTCGCGCCCGAGCCCGAGCTCGAACATGTGGTCGGCGGCGACCAGCCCGGCGACGATCGCGGCGGCGCTCGAGCCGAGCCCGCGCGCGAGCGGGATCTCCGAGCGGATCTCGAAGCGGAGACCGTCGGCCGGGTGCAGGCGCTCGAAGGCGTGCACGCACAGGTTGGCGCGATCGGCGGGCAGCTCGGCGTCGGCGACGACGGCGAACTCGCCGACCTCGCTCACCTCGAGCTCGAGCTCGATCGAGAGCGCCGCGGCGAGCACGTCGAAGCCCGGCCCCAGGTTCGCCGAGGAGGCCGGGACGCGGACCAGCCGGCGTCGAGCCGTCATGCGAGTCAGCCTATGAGCCGCGCGACCTCGCGGAGCAGCCGCCGGGCGCCGAACGGCTTCTTCATGAAGAGCTCGGGGATGACCCCGTGGCGGCGCACCTCGCGCTCCTCATCGACGGTGGCGGTGAGGATCACGACCGGAATCGATTTCGTCTCCGGGAACGAGCGTAGCCTCGCGAGCACCTCGAAGCCGGGGAGGCCGGGCATCGCCCCGTCGAGGATGCACAGCGCCGGCCGCCGCTCCCGGGCGACCTCGAGCGCGCGCTCGCCGTCGGCTGCCGTCAGCACCTCGTAGCCGGCGCGGCCGAGCACGATCCTGACCAGCTCGACGATGTCCGCCTCGTCATCCGCCACCAGTACGGCGGGATCCCGCGCCCCGTCGGTGCCGGATTCCATCATCTCGTCCTCGCAGCCTCTCCTCGGCGCCGGCCGCTCCCGGCCGCCCGCCGCCGATCGTCCGCGTGGCGCCGGCCGACCGCCGGCAGCTCGACGCTGAACGTGGTGCCGCGACCCGGCTCGCTGCTGACCGAGATCGTGGCGTCGTGCGCGTCGACGATGGCCTTGACGATCGTGAGGCCGAGACCGGTCCCCGGAATGTGGAGCCGTTCGGCATCCTCGGCCCGGAACATCCGCTCGAAGAGCCGTCCGAGCTCGTTTTCGGGGATCCCGATCCCCGTATCGCTCACCTCCAGGGTCACCCAGTCGGCGCTGGCGTCGACGGCGACGGTAACGGCGCCACCGCGGGGGGTGAACTTGATCGCGTTGGAGACCAGGTTGTCCAGCACCTGCGCGAGCCGGTGGTGGTCGCCCTCGACGAGCGCCGGCGCCCCGGCGCTGAGCTCGAGCGACACGCCCGCCTGTTCGGCGGCCGGGCTCGCGGCATAAAGCGTCGCCCTCGCGATCTCCGTGAGGTCGGTCTCCGTGCGTTCGATCTCGAACGTGCCCGCGGTCACCCTGGTCAGCATCAGCAGATCGCCGACGAGGTTGAGCTCGCGCCGCGAGTTCCGCTCGATCACCTCTACGAACCGCCGGCCCTGCTCGCTCAGGTTCTCGGTCTCTAGCTCCGCGAGCAGCTCGGTGTAGCCGATGATCGACGTGAGCGGAGTTCGCAGCTCGTGGGAGATCAGGCTGAAGAACTCGTCCTTGACGCGCTCCGCGTCGCGTTCTGCCGTCGCGTCGCGGTTCGTGCCGACCAGGCGTCGGGTGCCGTCCCGCTCGATGACCACGTGGCCGCGGGCCTCGATCCAGCGAATCTCGCCGCTGGGAAGCACGACGCGGTAGTCGAGTGCGATGTCGCGCTCCCCCTCGTCGATCGCCCTGAGGAAGTCCTCGTAGCGCTCGCGGTCCTCGGGGTGGATGCGTTCCGCTACCTGCTCGGGGTGCGGCACCGGGCCGTCGGGGGAGAAGCCGAGGTTGCGGAACTGCTGCGCGGACCACGTCCGCTCGCCCGTTTCGAGGTTTACCTCCCAGCTGCCGACCCGCGCCATCTCCTGGGCGTCGGCGAGCTGCCGGCGTTCGGCCGCCAGCGTCCGCTCGGTCTCCATGCGGCGGCTGATGTCGCGGCCGACGCAGTAAAAGAGGCCCGCCTCCAGGTCCGGGCTCGCCGACCACTCGGTCCAGCGCCAGCCGCCGTCCCGGTGGGCCCCACGGATGTTGAACGCCGCGGTCGTCCCGCCGCGGGAGAGCTTCTCGATCTCGGCGGCGGTCGCCGCCTGGTCATCCGGGTGGATGAAGTCCATGAACGACCGCGACAGGAGCTCCCGCTCGCTCCAGCCGAGCGTCCGCTCCCACGCGGCGGCGTTGACGCGCTTGAAGTAGCCGCCGAAGCCGCAGGTCGCGACCAGGTCCTGGACCATCACGAAGTGCCTGGCGCTTTCTGCGAGCCGCTGCTGGCTCGCCTTCTGCTCCGTAATGTCGCGAGCGATCTTCGAGGCGCCCACGACGCGCCCCGCCGCATCCGAGATCGGCGAGACGGTCAGCGCAACCTCGATGCGGCTCGTGTCCTTGCGCATACGCTGCGTTTCGAGCCGCGCCACACCCCTGCCGGCCTTGATCCGCTCGATGATCTGCGGCAGCTCCGACGTATGCCCGGGTGGCACCAGGATGTCGGTCGAAGAGCCGATCACCTCCTCGGCCGCGTAGCCGAAGATCCGCTCGGCGCTGCGGTTCCAGCTCGTGATCGAGCCCTCGAGGTCGACGCCGATCACGGCGTCGGCGGTCGAGTCGACGATCGCCGCGAGCTCGCGCATCGCCCGATCCGCCCGCCGACGCTCGGTGACCTCGCGGATCGCCGCCGAGACCAAGGTCCCCTCCTCCGTCTCGAGCGGCGCGAGGCTGATCTCGACCGCGACCTCGGTCCCGTCCGCGCGCCGCGCCCAGAGCTCGAGCCCGGAGCCCATCGGCCGCGCCCCCGGCTCGCGCATGAATGCGCTCCGGTACGCCTCATGGGCGTCGAAGCCCTCCGGTACCAGGAGCTCGATCGGCTTGCCGATCAGGTCCTCGCGCCGGTACCCGAAGACCTGGCCGACGCGGGCGTTGACGAGGACGATCGTCCCCTCGGCGTCAACGATCACGATCGGATCGGGCGTCGCCTCCAGCAGGTCGCTGAACCGCGACGTGGCGCGCTTCTGCTCGCTGATGTCGATCGCGGTGCCGAGGTAGCCGGTCGGCCTGCGGTCCTCGTCGCGCATCGCGACGGCCCGGCCCACGACCCAGACGACCTCGCCGTCCGGGCGTAGGTAGCGGTACTCGAGCTCGAACGGACGCTCCGCGGCCGCTGCCCGAACCCACTCCGTGACCACCCGCTCGAGATCGTCCGGATGGATCACCCTCCTCCACCCCAGCCCGAGCGCATCCTCCGCCGTGATGCCCGCGAGCTGGGTCCAGTGGTCGTTGACGAACAGGCAGTTGCCCTCGCCGTCGAGCTCGTAGATGCCGACCGGGGCGCTCGTCGCGAGTGCCCGGAAGCGCGGTTCGTAGCTGCGCGCGCCCTCGCTCACGTCGATATCTCTGGGTTCATTGCGATCGATTGCAGCAAGCATGGCGGAAAGCCGCAGGCACGACTGCGTGAACGGCCGCAGATGCGGCGCGGATTTCCCGCAGTTGCAGCGGCTATGCGCCCAGGTGATCCGCGTTGCCCGCGATCGCGCCCGCGAGCACGCCGCGAGCGGGCACCTCCGCCCCCGCGAGGAGCACGGATTCGCGCACGTTCGCGCCATCGCCGATCCGCGCTCCCGGGCCGATCACCAGCGGTCCGTCGAGGCGAACGCCGGCGCCAATCTCGACACGGTCGCCAACCAGCGCCCGCCCGTGCAGCTCGACGCCATCCAGACCGTCGTCGGCGACCAGCTCGCCGACGGGTTCGACGTCCACGGCACGCTCGATCAGATCGAGATTCCCCTGCAGGTACTCCGAGAGCGACCCCACGTCATTCCAGTAGGCGTCGGTGATGTGGACGCCGAACGGCACGTCGTGCTCGAGCAGGGCCGGGAAGACGTCGAGCGCGAAATCGACCTCGCGTGCGTCCGGGAAGTGGTCGAAGACCTCGGGCTCGAGCACGTAGATCATGCAATTGGCGAGGTTCGACAGGGCCTCCGCCGGGTCGGGCTTCTCCTGGAAGCCCTGCACGCGCCCGTCCGAGCCGGTGACGATGACGCCGAACTCGCTCACGCTCGCGACCCGCTTGACCGCCAGGGTCGCGATCCAGTCGCTCTCCGCGTGGGCGCGGGCAAGCGCCGCGAGGTCGATGTCGGTGAGCGCGTCGGCCGCCATCACGCAGAACGGCTCGGAGCCGAAGAAGTCCCGGACGTTGCGGACCCCGCCCGCGGTGCCCAGGAGCGCCTCCTCGTAGCTGTACGTCAGCTCGATACCGAGGTCCGAGCCGTCGCCGAAACGGCCGCGGATCGTGTCCGGGAACCAGTGGAGGTTCGCGATCACGTCGCCGAGGTCGTGGCGCCGGAGCAGGCGCAGGATGTGCTCCATGATCGGGCGGTTGCCGACCGGCACCATGGGCTTCGGGACCTCGAGCGTGAGCGGCTTGAGGCGCGTGCCGAGGCCGGCGGCCATGACCATCGCCCTCACCGTCGTTCGACCTCCATCCGGCGGCAGGCTAACCATTGACAGGCACTAAGGTTTCGCAGCGCAGTCACAACCCCGGGAGACGAATGACGACGATCGCCACCGAGCACGATTACAAGGTCGCGGACATCGGCCTCGCCGATTTCGGCCGCAAGGAGATCCGTCTCGCCGAGCACGAGATGCCCGGCCTGATGCGGACCCGCGAGGAGTACGCCGCCTCCAAGCCGCTGGCCGGCGCCCGGATCACGGGCTCGCTGCACATGACCGTCCAGACGGCCGTCCTGATCGAGACCCTGATCGCTCTCGGGGCCGAGGTCCGCTGGGCCTCCTGCAACATCTTCTCGACGCAGGACCACGCCGCCGCCGCGATCGCCGCCGCCGGCATCCCCGTGTACGCCTGGAAGGGCGAGACGCTCGAGGAGTACTGGTGGTGCACGGAACGGGCCCTCTCCTGGTCCGACGGCGCGGGGCCGAATATGATCCTCGACGACGGCGGCGATGCGACGCTCCTCGTCCACAAGGGGACCGAGTTCGAGGCCGCCGGGGCAGTGCCGGATCCCGCCTCCGCCGAGTCCGAGGAGTTCGCGATCATCCTCGAGACGCTGCGCCGTTCGCTCGAGTCCGACCCCCAGCGCTGGACCCGGCTCGCCGCCGGCGTCAAGGGCGTCACCGAGGAGACGACAACCGGGGTCCACCGCCTCTATCAGCTCGCGGAGACCGGCGACCTGCTGTTCCCGGCGATCAACGTCAACGATTCCGTGACGAAGTCGAAGTTCGACAACCTCTACGGCTGCCGCCACTCGCTGATCGACGGCATCAACCGCGCCACCGACGTGATGATCGGCGGCAAGGTGGCCGTGGTCTGCGGGTACGGGGACGTCGGCAAGGGCTGCGCCTCGTCGCTGCGAGGTCAGGGCGCGCGGGTCGTCATCACCGAGATCGACCCGATCTGCGCCCTTCAGGCGGCGATGGAGGGCTATGAGGTGCGGACGCTTGACGAGGTGGTGGAGACGGCCGACATCTTCGTCACCGCGACCGGGAACCGCGACATCATCACCGCCGCGGACATGGCACGGATGAAGCACCAGGCGATCGTCGGCAACATCGGGCACTTCGACAACGAGATCGACATGGCGGGGCTCCAGCGGGTGCCGGGAATCCAGCGGACGCAGATCAAGCCGCAGGTCGACGAGTGGACGTTCCCGGACGGCCACGCGATCATCGTCCTCTCGGAGGGCCGGCTCCTGAACCTCGGCAACGCGACCGGCCATCCTTCGTTCGTGATGTCGAACTCGTTCACGAACCAGGTGATCGCGCAGATCGAGCTGTTCTCCAAGAACGACGAGTACGAAAAGCGCGTCTACGTGCTGCCGAAGCATCTCGACGAGAAGGTCGCGAAGCTCCACCTGGACGCGCTGGGCGTCAGCCTGACCACGCTCGACCCGGAGCAGGCGGCGTACATCGGCGTGCCGATCGAGGGGCCTTTCAAGCCGGACCACTACCGGTACTGAGCGCCCCCTGACCGAGATCCCACTGAACGAGATCGAGCTGCGGGCCAGCCGCTCGTCCGGGCCGGGTGGACAGCACGCGAACGTCACCGCGTCGCGGATCGAGGCGGTGTTCGACGTCGACTCCTCGGAGGCGCTCACGGATGAGCAGAAGCGCAGGCTCAAGGGCCGCTTCGGCCCACGCGTCACGGCGATCGCGCAGGACTCGCGCAGCCAGGCGCGCAACCGCGAGCTCGCGGTGGCGCGGCTGCGCGCGCGGGTCGGCGGCGCGCTGCGCCCGCGGCGGCGCCGCAAGCCGACGAAGCCGGGCCGCGCCGCGAGCGAGCGCCGGCTTCAATCCAAGCGGCGGCGCTCCGAGCTCAAGCGGGCCCGCCGACCGCCTGACTCCGGCGGCTGACGCGAGCATGTGGAGTTAGCGACGCAGCCCGGCCGGCGCTTAGCCGGCGGCCGGCGCGGGCGCCGGCTCCCCGGACGAAGCGCGGCGCAGGGCCATGCCGATGAAGGGATAGGCCAGGGTCGAGATCATCGCGGCCCCGACCAGGCCTGCGGCGGTCGAGGATTCCATCTTGCCGACGTCGATCGCGATCGTCGTGATCGCGACCACGAGCGGCAGCTCGGTGGCGCAGTAAAACGCGAGCGCGAGCCGGTCACGCGTTGCGAGCGCGCCTCGGTACAGCAACATCGCCGGCAGCCCGCGGATGACGAGGAACAGGCCGAGGAAGAGAACCAGCTTGCCCAGCGCCGCGGCCGAGCCGAGCGCGTCAAGGTCGAACTCGATCCCGCTCTCGACGAAGAAGAACGGGATCAGAAAGCCGAAGCCCACCGCCGTCACCTTCGACTCGAATGCGGCGAGCTCGCGGCCACGCAGCGCCGCCCTGACGATCATCCCGGCGACGAACCCGCCGAGCAGGATGTCGAGTCCGAGGTCCCCCGCGAGGAACACGAGGCCGAAGACGAGCACGGTCGCGATTCGCACCGCGAGCTGGCTCGATGACTCCACGGTGCGCTCCAGGGCGCCGAACCCGCGCCAGGCGAAGCGCACGGAGAGCAGCGCGAGGACGAGGGCCAGGGCGACGAACGCGAGCAGGATCCCGGCCTCGTGAAGCGGATGCGTCGTTGCGAGCACGAGCGTGATCAGCAGGATCGGTCCGAACTCGCCGACGGCGCCCGCGGCCAAGAGGTAGGTCCCGAACCGCGTCCGCAGCTCGCCACCGTCGCGCAGGATCGGGATCAGCGTGCCGATCGCGGTGGTGGCAAGCGCGGAGCCGGTGTACAGGTAGGAGACGACCACCCCGGCCGCAGCCAGGACCCCGCCGATCCCGTAGGCGAGGACCAGCGAGATGAGCCAGCCCAAGACCCCGAGCCGCAGGGGCCGGCCGCGGATCCGCTCGAAGTCGATCTCATACCCCGCGAAGAAGAACAGCATCCCCAGCCCGAGGCTCGAGAAGAAGTTGATGAAGTTGTCGCTGTCGGCGAGCCCGAGGACCTGTGGGCCCACGAGGATCCCGAACATGAGCTCGACGACGACCACGGGCGGCGCGTAGGGTCGCGGCATCGCGACCACGAGCACGGACGCGAGCATCGCGACGACGACGATCGTGAAGAAGGAGCCTGTGTCGACGTCGATCAGGGGCTGAAGTAAATCGGGCCGGAAAGCCTAATCCGCGGAGCGGCCGAGCTCGTCCTTGAGCCGGTCGATGACCTCGATCGGCGTCGGGTCGACGCCGTTGTGCGCGGCGAGGTGGAGCGAGACGAGATCGCCGAGCATCACGCCCCACAGGAGCCGCTCGACGCGGGTCTCGCCCTCGGTCTCGACGATCTCGACCCCCGCGGCACGCGGCTCGATCAGCGCCGCCGTCAGCTCCGCCCGCTTCTGGAGGCGCGGGTGCTGGTCGCGGTCGGTGAGGAAGATCGCCGAGAACCCGGAGGCGCTCGGGTGGCCGCTCCAGCCGACGATCTCGTTGTGGTCGAGCTCCGGGAGCTGGTGGCTGAAGGCGTGCTGCTTCGCGTTCTCGTTGATCTCGCACTTCCAGCGGTAGGCGACCGGAACCGTGACGTCGCAGCCGTAGATCGCCGGCACCGTGCCCTTGACCCGATCGGCGAGCTCCGCCGCCCTGGCGACGAGCCGCTCACTGCCCTGCTCGAGATGTGCGGCCGCGGTGTCGATCTCCGTCCTCACGCCCGCGGCGGCACCGACGAGCGCCGCGATCTCGCACGCCACCGTGAATCCGTAGCCGACGGCGTGGCGCGGCTGAAGGCCGGAGGGCAAGCCGATTACGGGGACGCCGGCGGCCCGCGCCGCGTCCGCGAGGGCGCCGCCCGTGGTCGCGACGTAGCGCCGCGCGCCGACCGCCTCCGCGGCCTCGAAGCAGGCGAGCGTCTCCTCGGTCTCGCCTGAGTAGCTCGAGCAGAGGATCGCGCGGTCGGGGTTGGTCCACGGCGGGAGCTCGTAGTCGCGGAACACCTGCATCGGCCGGTTGAGCGCGTCGCCCATCGCCGCGCGGGCGAGCATCGCGCCGATCGCCGAGCCGCCCATGCCGCAGACGATCACGCCGCGGGCCTCGGTGGGCTCGAGCCCCGCCGACTCGACCCGCCAAAGCGCGTCTCGCAGGTGGTCGGGAAGGGCGAGGACGTCGTCGCGCTGGCCGCCCGGGTCGGCCTCGCGAAGCGCGTTCACGGTGCCACCGCGCCCGCTGCGACCACCTCTCCGGGCTCCACGCGGCTCCCGGCGGCGACCGCCGCCTCCGACTCGATTCGTGCTCCGGCGCCGATCACGCTCCCGCCGCCGATTCTCGCCCTAGCCCCGACCGCGACCCCGGCGGCGAGGATCGAGCCGCGGACCTCGGCGTCGGCCTCGACCCTGCACCGCTCCAACAGCACCGACTCGGCGACCGCGGCGCCGGCTGCCACGCGCGCCCCGGTGCGGACGACGGCGCGCTCGGCCAGCCGGGCGCCCTCGTCGACCTCGGCGCCCTCCGCGACGAACGGGCCGCCCTCGCCGGGAAGCTCGGTCTCGACCCGGCCCTCGAGGATGTCCCAGCTCGCCTGGAGATACCGCTCGGGTGTGCCGATGTCCATCCAGTAGCCGTCGAGGCGACGGCCGTAGAGACCACGGCCGACGAGCCGCGGGAAGATCTCGCGCTCGATCGACACCGGGCGCCCCGACGGGATCAGCTCGAGCACCGCGCGCTCGAGGACGTAGGCGCCCGCGTTCACCTCGTCGGTGTCGATCTGCCCGGGCTCGGGCTTCTCGAGGAAGCCGAGCACCTCGCCGTCGGCGCGGCGCCGGACCAGGCCATAGTGGCTCGGGTCCTCGATCGAGTAGAGGGCCAGGCTCGCGGCGGCCGCCGTCTCGGCATGCTGGCGCTGAAGCGCCGTCAGGTCCAGATCGCTGAGCACGTCGCCGTTCAGGACCATGAATCGCTCCCCGAGCAGCCCGCGCTCGGCGGCGAGCCGCACGGGCCCCGCAGTCCCCAGCGGCTCGTCCTCCTCGACGTACGTGATCGTCGGCCCGCCCGGTAGGGCATCGCCGAGTGCGGAGCGCAGATCCGCGGCCCTGAAGCCGCACGCCATCACGACCTCGTCGATCCCGTGGCGTGCGAGCCAATCGACGATGAAGCGAATGAACGGCCGGTCGACGAGCGGGATCGCCGGCTTCGGCTGGGTGAGCGTGAGCGGGCGAAGGCGCGTGCCCTCGCCACCGACCAGCACGACGGCTTGCATCAGCCGGGCGTCCTCGTGCGCGCCGGCTCGGGCGCCCGCCCGATCCCCTCGTACGTGAAGCCCGCGGCGCGGAGCCGCTCCGGGGCGAGGAAGTTCCGTCCGTCGACGATCAGTGGCGTCGCCATCCGGCCGGCGAGCTCCTCCCAATCGAGCTCCGCGAACTCCGGCCACTCGGTGACGAGGACCGCGGCGTCGGCTCCCTCGAGAGCCTCGACCGCCGTGTCGGCGAGCTCGACGTTCGGCAGGAGCTCTCCCGCCCGCGCCTCCGCGATCGGGTCGTAGGCGGCGACCCTCGCGCCCTCGCCCTGAAGCCGCGCAGCGAGGACGAGGCTCGAGGCCTCGCGCATGTCGTCCGTGTTCGGCTTGAACGCGAGCCCGAGCAGCGCCACCCGCTTTCCCGCCAGCGACCCGAGGTGCTTGGTCAGCTTCGAGATCACCCGCCGCTTCTGCAGCTCGTTGACCTCGATCACCGCGGTCAGGAGCTGGAAGTGGTAGCCCGTGTTGCCGGCGAGCTGCTTCAGCGCCTGGGTGTCCTTTGGGAAGCACGACCCCCCGTAGCCAATGCCCGCCTGCAGGAACTTCGGTCCGATGCGATCGTCGAGTCCCATGCCGCGCGCGACCTCGCGGACGTCTGCGCCGACGCCCTCACAGACGTTGGCGATCTCGTTTATGAACGAGATCTTGGTGGCGAGAAACGCGTTCGAGGCGAGCTTGATCATCTCGGCGGAGGCGACGTCCGTCATCACCAGCTCGCCGCCGAGCGGCCGGTAGGCGTCGGCGACCATCTCGGCCGCCGATTCGGAACCTTCGTCGGCGCCGATCACGACGCGCTCCGGCTCGAGGAAGTCCTTGACCGCGGTTCCCTCCTTGAGAAACTCCGGGCAGGAGACGTAGACGAGCCCGGGCCGCGAGCGGCGGATCGCCGCGCCCGTGCCGGCCGGGACCGTGCTCTTCATCACCAGCGCGTGCTCCGAGCCCTCGGGGAGCGCCGCGACGACGGCCTCGACCCTCGAGAGGTCGGCGTCGCCGGAGTAGGTGGGCGGCGTGTCGACGCAGCAGAACAGCAGGCGGCAGTGCTCGAGCACTTCCGTCATCTCGGTGGTGAACCGCAGGCGCTGGCGGTTTCGCTCCACGAGGTCGAGCAGTCCCGGCTCGTGGATCGGCAGCGCACCGCCCGAGCTCAGCGTCTCGACCTTGGCTTCGTCGATGTCCATCGCGACGACGGGATGGCCGACGTCGGCGAAGCAGGCCGCCGTCACCAGCCCCACCCAGCCGACGCCGACGACGCCGATCGGCGGCTTCTCGTTCGCGTTCACGGTCGGGGAAACTAGACGATCCCGGCCGTCTATCCGTGGTACTCGCGCATCGACGTGGCGACCGAGAGCAGCTCGCGCTCGTCGAGCGACTGCAGGAGCGTGTTGTTGACCCAGTAGGCGGCGTTCTTCGTCTTCCAGCCCACCAGCCGCAGGCGGTCGCCGTCGTAGAAGAGGTCGTACTCCTTGCCGTCGATCTCTCGGATCTCGCTCGGGTTGTCGAGGATCGGTGCGTCGACCCAGTCCGTGCCCGAGACGCCGTAGTACTCGAGGAAGCCGCCGGGGCCCTGGTACTGGGCGACCATCCTGTAGCCGTAGTAGACGTCCTTGTCCGGGGCGTCGATCGGGAAGGCGCGCGAGTCGCGCGCGAGCACCGATCCGGGAACCAGCCGCGTCGGGTAGTAGATCGGGAAGGTGACCATCGGGTCGCCGTCCTTCTTCTTCTTGACGGAGACCTGGTGAGCGAACGCCTGACCCTCCGCGGTCGAGTCCTGCATCTTCGGGCCGACGAAGTGGTCGTTGTCGCCAGGGTCCTCCTTGCCGCCCGAGCCGCCGTTGTCCTCAGGCTTCTCCTCCTCGACGGGCTTGGAGCTCTCCCCGCCCGGCCGCTCACCCGGCGTGCCCTGAGCCGCCATGAGCTCGTTGACGGCGTTCTTGATCGCCTCCTGCGAGGCCGTCACGTAGCCCGAGGTCCCATCGCCGAGGTCGGCCGGGAAGTGGACCTCGTAGACGGGCGCCGACTGGACGCCGAGGAACGTCTTCAAGAGCTCGAGCAGCTGGACGCCATCGGCGATGTCGGAGGTCGTGTACTCGGTGAAGATGTCCAGCAGCTCGTTGCGGTCGCGGATCAGCGTTTCGGGCGGCAGCTTCTGGCGTGCCTCGCGCAGGAAGTCCTGCTGGCGTGCCGCGCGGACGAGGTCGGTGTCCGTGTGGCGGTAGCGGACGTACTGGAGCGCCTTGAGGCCGCAGAGCCGCTGATAGCCGGCCTCGATGTTGATCTCGGCGGTGCCCGAGTCCGGCGGGATGTAGTAGTGGCGATCGACGTCGACATAGACGCATCCGATCGCATTCACCGCGTCGGCGAAGCCGGTGAAGTTGATGTTGACGACGTGGTTCACGTCGACGCCCAGGAGTTGCTTCACGACCCTCAGTGTCAGCTTCGGGCCGCCGTAGGTGTAGGCGGCGTTGAACTTGTCGACGCCGACGCCGGGGATGTTCACCTTCAGGTCGCGGGGGATCGAGAGCAGCGCGATGCGGTTCTGGTTCGGGTCGACGCGCAGGACGATCGTCGTGTCCGAGCGCCCCGGGTCGCCCTTCATGTCGAGCCGTTTGTCCGAGCCGAGGATGAGGATCGTCTGGGGCGCCCCGCCGTCGGCGAACTCGAGCTGCTCCTGCAGGTTCGCGAGCCTGTCGTTGTCGCCGAGCCCCTTCGCGATGTCGGTGAGGTAGACCAGGAGGCTGATCGACGTCGCCGCAGCCATCGAGATGACGATCAAGACCGAGGCCGCGAGAAAGCGCGCCCAGGCCGGCTTCGCGCGCGGCGGCCTTCGCCCTTCCTCAACGGCGGCCGCGAGCGCGGGAGGCGGGGCTGACGGCGCCCCGCCCTGGGGCTCCGGCGTCTCAGCATCCTCCTCCTCGGCCGCCCGATCGGGCAGCTCGGCCTCCCCCTTTGCGGCGCGTGCGCGAAGCCCGGCGAGGGCCGCCTCCTGCGCCTCCTCGCGGTCCGAGAGCTCGAGCGTGTTCGTTTCGATGGTCGCCTGCGAGACGGGCTCGCCGGCTTCCTGCGCCTTCGGCTCGGCGTCGGCCTCCTCGGGCTCGCCGCCGTGCTCGTCCTCGAGTGCGTCGAGCTCCTCGTCGAGGTCGCGCTGGATCTCGTCGAACTCCTCGGTGAACCCCGCACGGCTCTCCTCCGAGCTCTCCTGCGGCTCCCCCTCCTCCGGTGCCTCAGCCGCCTCGCGCTCGCCCTCGTCCTCGGGCTTCTCCGCCCGCTGCCGCGCCGCCCAGGTGGCGGGCGGCGGCGCCTCGTGCTCCCCCGCCTCGTCGGCGACGTCGTCGTCGCGTGGAGCGTCCTTGCTCTCGTCATCCGGCCTCACGGCTTCTCCTCAACCTCCGGTACTTCGGCGAGGCCCTGGGGGAGCCTGCCCACGAACTCGACGATCGCACGCCGGTAGCTCGCAAGCGATGGCACGGAGACCCACTCCTCGGGCCCGTGATGGCCGGCACCGAGCGGGCCGAACTCGACCGCCGGCACGCCGATCCTGAGGAACGAGACGGCGTCGGAGGCGCCGTCTCGCCCGACGCTCGTCACCTCGCCCTCATGGTGGTGCGCGGTCGCCTCGCAGAGCGCGCGGACGAACGGCGACTCCGGGTCGACGAGCGCCGGCGGGCGCATGAAGGTGGAGACCACCGCCGCCCCGGGGATGCCGGAAACCTCTGCGAGGATCGACTCGGGATCCTGCTCGGGCAGGTAGCGCACGTCGACGTCGATGTAGCAAGTGTCGGGCACCTTGTTGAGGGCGTCGCCACCCAGGATCCGGCCTAGGTTGATCGACGGCCGATCGAAGAGCTCCGAGCTCCGGGACGCAAACGGTAGCGACTGGATCGCGCGGAACACGTCGATCGCGCGCAGGATCGCGTTCTCGCCGAGCCACGGCGTCGCCCCATGCGCGGCGCGACCCTCGACCCGCAGCCTCATCGCGACGACGCCCTTGGCGGCGACGCCGACGTGCATGTCGGTCGGCTCGCCGGTGATCGCGAAGTCGCCGGTGAAGCCCTCCGCGACGAGCACGTCGCCGCCGCGCTCGTCCGCCTCCTCGGACTCCTCGTCGGGCACGACCCCGAGCCGCACCCGCACGCCGTCGGCGCTGCGCAGATCGGCGGTCGCGAGCAGCAGCGATGCCAGCGCCCCCTTCATGTCGTAGGCGCCGCGCCCGTAGAGGCGCTCGCCCTCGAGCCGCGGCTCGAACTGCTCCGGCAACCCGGGGACCACGTCGAGGTGGCCGTGCAGGAGCACCGTCATCGGGGCGTCGGCGGGTCCCACGTCCGCGACCGTGATCGGAAGCCCGCGGACGTCGAGCTGATGGGTGTCGATGTCGCGGGCGTCGAGCCATCCCTTGATGAACCCGGCGCACTGCTTGATGCCCTCCGGCTGCGAGGTGTCGTAGCCGATCAGCTTCTCGGTGAGCAGCCTCTCATCCAAGGTGCCCGCAGCCGATCAGCGCTCGGCGATGGCCAGGAAGGCCTCGGCTCGCGCACGCTCGCGCTCGGCCTGCTCGGCCGCCGCCGATCCCTCCTCGGCCTCGTTCAGGCTCTGCTCGGCATCCTCGAGGCGCCGGCGCAGGTCGCCGGCGTCGAGCTGGTCGGGCGGGATCGCCTCCGCGATCAGCACCCGGGCGCGGTTCGCGAACACCTCGAGCCAGCCCTCGCCCTGCGCGTAGCGGTCGACGTCGGAGTCCGACTCGGAGTGGTGGAGACGAAGCTCGGCCGGAACGAGACGGGCGATCATCGGGATGTGCTCGGCGAGGATTCCGACCTCGCCCACAGTGGTGCGGGTCGAGAGCATCCGAAGCTCGCCCCGGAAGACCTCGCCCTCCGGGGTGAGGACCTCGGCCTCGAGCTTGCGATCGCCCGCCACTGGCCCCTAGGCCTCGACCGCCTCGGCGGTCTCGGCGTCGGAGGTCTCGCGCTCAGCGCGCTCCTCTGCCTCCGCCGCCTCGCGCTCGACACCCTCGTCCTTCTCGCCCTTCTCCTGCGTTCCGGTGACCTGGTCGATCGATCCCTTCATGTAGAACGCGGACTCGGGCAGGTCGTCGTGCTTGCCGTCGAGGATCTCGCGGAAGCTGCGCACGGTGTCGGCGACGGGGACGTACTCACCGTCCCGCCCGGTGAACTGCGAGGCGACGAAGAACGGCTGACTGAGGAATCGCTCGAGCTTGCGAGCGCGGTTGACGGCCAGCTTGTCCTCGTCGGAGAGCTCGTCGATCCCGAGGATCGCGATGATGTCCTGGAGCTCGCGGTAGCGCTGCAGGACCTCCTGGACCTCGGTCGCGGTCCGGTAATGCTCCTCGCCGAGAATGTCCGGCTTGAGGATCGTGGAGGTCGAGTCGAGCGGGTCGACCGCCGGGTAGATCCCCTTCTCGGAGATCGCGCGCGAGAGCGTCGTCGTCGCGTTCAGGTGCGCGAACACGGATGCCGGCGCCGGGTCGGTGAGGTCGTCGGCGGGCACGTAGACCGCCTGGATCGATGTCACCGATCCCTTCTGGGTCGAGGAGATCCGCTCCTGCAGGCCTCCCATCTCGGTTTCGAGCGTTGGCTGGTAGCCGACCGCCGACGGCATCCGGCCGAGCAGCGCCGAGACCTCGGAGCCCGCCTGGACGAAGCGGAAGATGTTGTCGATGAACAGCAACACGTCCTGCCCGCCCTGCTCGCGGAAGTACTCCGCCATCGTGAGGCCGGACAGAGCGACCCGAAGGCGGGCGCCCGGCGGCTCGTTCATCTGGCCGAAGACGAGCATCGTCTTGTCGATGACGCCCGACTCCTTCATCTCGCCCCAGAGGTCGTTGCCCTCGCGCGAGCGCTCGCCGACGCCGCAGAACGCCGAGAGGCCCTCATGCTCCTCGGCGATGTTGCGGATCAGCTCCTGGATCAGAACCGTCTTGCCGACCCCGGCCCCGCCGAAGAGGCCGACCTTGCCGCCCTTGGCGTACGGGGCGAGCAGGTCGACCACCTTGATCCCGGTCTCGAGGATCTCCTGCGCGGGCGCGAGATCCTCGACCGAAGGCGCGGGGCGGTGGATCGGCCAGCGATCGTCGGCCTCGACGTCACCGGCGTTGTCGATCGGCTCCCCGAGCAGATTGAAGATCCGGCCGAGCGTCGCGCGCCCCACCGGCACCGTGATCGGGCCGCCGGTGTCGATCACCTCGTCGCCGCGCTGCAGCCCGTCGGTGGCGTCCATCGCCACCGCGCGCACGCGATCGTCGCCGAGATGCTGCTGGACCTCGCAGATCAGGTCGAGAGCCGGGCGGTTGCCCTCCTCGGGCACCTTGATCTCGAGCGCCGAGTAGATCTCGGGCAGGTGCTCGTCGAACACGGCGTCGACGACGACGCCGGTGACGGATTCGATCCGCCCGACATTGGTTCCGTTTCCGTTCTGGTCGGCCACTTCGCTCCTTACGTTCTCAGCCGAGCGCTTCCGCTCCGCCAACGACTTCAAGAATCTCCTGCGTGATCTCCGCCTGCCGCGCCCGATTCATCGCCAGGGTCAGGTCGCCGATCATGTCCTGCGCGTTCTCCGCCGCCGAGCGCATCGCCGTCATCCGCGCGCCGAGCTCCGAGGCGGACGACTCGAGGAGCGCGCGATACACCGAGAGGTCCACGTACTCCTCGAACAGCATCGGCAGCAGCTGCTCCGGCTCCGGCTCGTAGTCCCAGAAGGCCTTGGCATGCGCCTCGGCAAGCTCCTCGTCGGACGGTGGCTCCTCGTCGGGGATCCCCTCGCCGAAGACCTCCGCCTGCTGGAGCGGGAGCAGCGTCTGGCGCCGCACGAACTGGGTGAGCGGCGAGACGTAGCGGTTGTAGATGAGCTCGACCCGGTCGAGCTCCTCGTCGACGTAAGCCGCTGTGACGTCCCGCGAGATCGCGCGGGCGTCGGTGAACGCGGGGCGGTCGGTGAACCCCACGTAGGAGTTTGCGATCTCCTCGCCACGGAAGGTGAGGGTCGAGTTGCCGCGCCGGCCGACGACCGAGAACGAGACCTCGGCGCCGTCCGAGCGAAACTCGCCCTTGAGCCGCAGGCCCTCGCGGATGATGTTCGTGTT
>Ga0126307_10000107_pt1 | contig 48229 bp, 44 predicted proteins | sample Plot28_FD_89955 | JGI IMG/M metagenome (GOLD analysis project Ga0126307, IMG submission 89955) | Serpentine soil microbial communities from UC McLaughlin Reserve, CA, USA - Plot28 | ecosystem: Environmental > Terrestrial > Soil > Grasslands | place: USA: UC McLaughlin Reserve, Lake County... | reverse complement strand
ACGTTCTCGACGGGCGCGACGTTCGCGGTTCTCTTCGTGGTGCTGCTCGTCGGGCTCTACCCACGGGTGACGACCTCGCTCTTCACCCACTTCTTCTACGCCATCGCCATAGCCATGCTCGCGATGGTCCTCACGCTCTGGGGGATGTACTCCTACTACTACAAATGGGACCGCTACAGCGTGCTCAACAAGAAGCGTCACATCGCGCTCGGGTTCACGATGGGCTTCTTTATCTGGGTCTGGATGGTCATCATGACCGGCATAGACACGTACATGGTGACGGGCGGACCTGGCGTCAAGCCCCTCTCCGGCTCGACGATCGAGAGCTTCAGCACCGCGATACAGGGGATCTTCAACCCGATGTTCACAGAGTTGGTCCTCCACAGGACCTTCGCCAACCTCTCCTGGCCTGCCTTCGCTGTCGCCGCGTGGGCCTCCTTCATGTACATCCGCTCGAAGACGTCCGAGGACAGGGCCTTCTACGACTGGAGCAGCTCCGTCGGCCTCACGTGGGGCGTCGGGTTCTTGATGCTCCAGCCGCTCGTGGGCTTCACTATCGTCTACGCGCTCAAACTCTCCCGGCCTGAGAACCCGGTGTCCAGGGCGGACGCAGGGGGCGCTTACGAGCGTCTCACCTCGGGGGACACCTCCAACTTGCTCCTCATTAACCTCATCCTGGTCGTCGTGTTGATCGTGCTCTCCAACGCGGCCATGTACTTCGGGGCGGAGAGGCATCCCGACCAGGCCGGTCGGGTGCCAATCAGGTTCTTCGGCCTCGTGGCCGCGGTCGCCGGCCTGTATTCGATCTCGCCTTTGGCCGAGTTCCCATTCCTGTACATGCGCTACATAGCGCTGCTTGTCATGGTCCTCGCCACGTTCGGGGCGTTCGTGACCTACCTGCGCGGCAGGCTGCGTTTCAGGTACGGCAGCCCGGGCAGGAGTTACAGGGTAGTGCTGATGGCTACCGGGGTCGTCGCGGCCGTGATCGCGCTCAATATGGGGTTCATGAAGTCCAATTCGAGGGTGCCCTACACGGTATATAATCAGCCTGCTTACACGGTGCAACCGAGTCCTCCTCCGACCGGATTCGGCAGGTGAGGCTCGGGGTGCTCTAGAAGGGACGAAGCGTGGCTGAGCTACAGAAGGACCCCATGACCCGGAGCGATTTCCTTGGCTTCGGCGTCATGGGAGCGATAGTCGGGGCCATACTGACCATCCCCCCCGTCGCGTTCGTCCTCGGCCCGATCATCAAGACCGACGTACTCGGCGACTCGAACGTGGGATCGGGCTGGCAGGAGGTCGGTCCCGTCTCTGAGGTCCCCGTAGAGGAGCCCGTTGACTTCGTGGTCAATTTTCCTCTTCAACAGGTCTACGGGACGAAGGCCATAGAGAACCCCAACGTCCAGAATTCGGAGTCGAAGTTCACGCTTCGAAACGCGATCTGGCTCTCGTGGAAGGCCCCTATCAAGGAGCAGGGCAGGCAGGGGTCGAACGGCGACGTGATAGGAAAACCACAGCGCCCTGCCATCCTGGATGAGAAGAGCGAGGGTTTTACAGAGTCCGAGCGCGAGGAGATCATGAGCAAGCTCAACGTCTTGAGCAACTCCTGCGCGCACCTCGGGTGTCCCGTGAGGTGGTTTCCCGAGAAGCAACTCTACCTCTGTCCGTGCCACGGCGGGCTCTACGACATCAACGGTGGTTGGGTCGGGGGACCTCCGCCGCGCGGGATGTACCGTTACACCGAGGCCGAGGTCAGGGAGAACGGCAAGCTCTACGTCAAGCACAAGTTCAACATCGAGAAAGGCCTGGACAAGCAAGAACCCTACGTGGTCTAGAGAGGTAACATGATCGGCAGGATAAGAACCCAGACGTCGGAGGCGAGCCAGTTCCTCGTTGACTGGATGGAGGACCGGACAGGGATAGTCACGATACTCGAGCACGTCCTCTACGAGCCCGTCCCCAAACGCGGCGCCTGGCTCTACACCCTTGGCAGCGCGGTGCTGTTCACGATAACGTTGCAGTTCCTGACTGGCATCCTGCTCCTCTTCTACTACGTGCCGACCACCGACCACGCGTGGGACTCGGTCAACTACATCATGAACGACGCTTACTTCGGGCAGGTCATCCGCGGCATCCACTACTGGTCGGCGAACTTCCTGATGGCTTTTATCGGGCTGCACATGGGCCAGGTGTTCTTCTCGGGCGGCTACAAGTCACCGCGCGAGCTCAACTGGGTGGTCGGCGTGATCCTGCTCCTGCTCGTGATAGGGCTGGCCTTCACGGGGTACCTGCTCAGGTGGGACCAGGACGGTTTCTGGGCCTCCGTGGTCGGGATGAAGATCGGGTCCTACTCGCCTTTCGTTGGCGGCTACGTGGTCCACTTCCTCCTTGGTGGGGACGCCGTCGGACCGGCGACGCTCTCGCGCTTTTTCGCCATCCACGTCTGGCTGCTACCCGCCGCCATAGCGCCTCTTATCGGCGCGCACCTCTATCTGCTCAGGCGTCACGGGGCGTTCGGCAGCGAGTTCGAGTACACGGACAGGCTCGCGAAGCTGCACGAACGACAGCGCATGGAAGAGTACGCCCGCTACGAGACGGGTGAGGACGAAGGAGAACCCTACGTTGGCCGTCGCGACCGTGCGGATAGGGACGGCCACGAAGGGAGCGGTGAGTAACAGCTTTTACCGAGAGGACTGAAGGACCACTGGTACGATTGGGCCCAGGGATATAACAGAGAAGAGGTGTAGAAAGTGTACGCTCCGGCGACTGGCAAAGCCAAACCAGTAGAAGAAGAGGTAATTACCGAGGAGAACGTCTTCGAGCGTCCTGATGAGACCATGGCGTTCTTCCCCGGCCAGGTGCTAAAGGACGGCTACGTGAGCACCTTCATCCTCCTCGCCTGCGTCGTGCTCTCTTACGCCGCCCCCGCGCCGCTCACCGCGCCGGCGGACACGGCGACCATTACCTACATACCAAGGCCCGAGTGGTTCTTCTTCTTCTACGAGCAGATGCTCATGTTCTTCCCAGGGTACGCCCTGATCTCCTTCGGTGCCGTCGTGGTGCCGACGATCTTCATCGGGCTCCTCTTCGCCGTCCCTTGGCTCGACCGGAGCCCGCAGCACTACAACGCCATCAGCAGGCCATTCGCCTCGGTCATAGGAATCCTGGTTGTCGTTGTCGTCGTCCTGAACATGCTTCTGGCCGTCAGCCGGATCATGAACTTCCCAACGAGCTAGAGGAGACCGAGCGGTGCCAATAGGCAACCTTGACGTACCGATAATCGGCAAGAACGTCGTTATCGCCGTTCTGGTCCAGACGCACATCCTCTTTGCGACCTTCATCATCGGGGCTGTCCTGATCGCCGCCACGAGCGAGTACTTGGGGATGGTGACCAAGCAGAGCAACTACGAGCGCTTCGCTAGGAACCTGACGCGCTTTGTGGTCCTACTGTTCGCCTCCGGAGCGGCCCTGGCGATCACGTTCGTGCTCGCCCTGGTTACGCTGTTCCCGGTCTTCTTCTCCATCCTGCAGAACATCTTCTTCTGGGTGTTCTTGGTCGAGGCCTTCATGTTCTTGGGCCAGATCATCATCGTCTACGCCTGGTACAACGTGTGGGACAAACTCGCCTACCGCAAGAGTCTTCATGTCGTCTTCGGCTTTATCGCGGGCTTCTTCGGGCTCATGGCGATGACTATGATCGACGCCGTCGCCTCCTTTATGCTCACGCCCGCCGAGGTCACCTCCCAGGCCGACCTCGTGGCGCGCAGCTTCCTAAACCAGACGATGGTGCCGCTCAACATGCACCGCTTTGTCGGGAACTTCTCCTACGTCGGGTTCCTGATCGCAGGCTGGGCCGGCTTCAGGTACCTGAGGACCACGCGGGAAGACGACAGGGAGTACTACGACTGGATGGGCCACTTCGGCCTCCTGTGGGGCTTCGGGTTCTTGATCATGCAGCCGGTCATCGGTTACGGTTACCTCAAGGGCATCCGTGAGAGCTCGCCCGACTCGTTCAACACCATCATGCTCGGCGACAAATCCTGGGTCTTCAATCTGCTGGTGCTCTGGATAGCTGTACTCAGCATCGCCTCGACGGCGTACTTCGTCCACAAGCTGCGCTTCGCCATAAAACCGATGGAGACGCTGCGCAAGCTCGCCGTTGGCGCTTTAGGCTTTACCGCGCTGTTCACGGTGCTCAACATAATCCCCGCCAACGCGAGCCTGGTACCGCAGATCGGGCTGGTCTTCGGGCAAGGCGAGGATACGCAGATACCGCTGGGCAGCATGTACCCCTGGAAGTACATCGGCTTGATCGGGCTGATGCTCACCGGATTCTTCATTCTCGCCCTGTACCTCAGGGCCTCGGCGACCGGCTTTTACTGGGGCCGGGCGAGCCGGTGGAGTCAGTTCGCGCTGATGTCGTGCGCCGTCTTCGTTGTGCTGACCATGGTGACGATGGGCTATACGCGCGAGACGGCGCGCCGGGTTGACAACAACCCCGGCTACCTCATCCACTGGTGCGTCACGCTCGACCAGCAGGTCGTGGGCGAGAAGTGCCCGACCGAGCCCCTGGCCAACGAAGCGGGACAATAATGGAGCTGGCGCTTCTCCTGCAGGCAGGGACCACCGGCGAACCGTCGGCCATCGGCGTCTTCAGGTTCTTCCTCGGCTTCTTCCTCATCATCACCCTCTACTCCGGGTTCTTCGGGTTTACCTACTGGATCAGCAAGGACGAATGATAGAGCTGGTCAGCGCGTCAGCAAAAAGCTGAAAGCGAAGGCCGCAGGCCGGAGCGTGCTGGAAGGGTCAGGACTCTCCCTTTATCGCTTCGAGCTGTTCGAGGCGGATGATGTGGCCGCTAAGGCGCCCTGCGGCGGGAGTGCAGAGGTAGCCTATGAGCTCCGCCGGCTCCTCGGGGGGGCGGAGCATCCCGAAATCCCTGTAGCCCTGGAACATGCGGTGGAGTTGTTTGCCGATGAGCTCCTGTCCGAAGCCCCGCGACTCCTCCTGCATCCTGGTGTCCACGACGCCCGGATAGACGCCCGTTACGGCGATGCCGTACGGTTCGCCTTCGAGGGCCAGAACGCGGGTGAGCTGGTCGAGGGCCGCCTTCGAGGCGCCGTAGGCGGCCATCCCTGCGACAGGGTGCCTGGCTGCGGCGCTCGAGACGTTCACTATGCGCCCCCAGTTCGCCGAGGCCATGCCAGGCAGAGCCTCCCTGGCGCAGAGGAAGGCCCCGGTCACGTTGACCCCGAAGGCGCGCCGCCACGCTTCCGGACGCGTGGCCGCAACGGGCAATGGGATGCCGGGTGTGCCCGCGTTGTTTATGAGGATGGTGACGCTGCCGAGTTCGGTGCGCACCTTCTCGAAACAGGCTGAGACCGAGTCCTCATCGGCAACGTCCAGGTTCACGGGTAGGGCGTTACGGCCAAGGGAGGAGATCTCGCGCGCCACGGAGACTATCTCCTCCTCGGTACGTGCGGCGAGGGCGACGCCGGCGCCCTCGCTGGCGAGGAGACGGGCCGTCGCCGCCCCGATGCCGCGCCCCGCGCCGGTTACGAGCGCGACGCGACCGGCGTGTATCCCACCCTCGGTCATCCCCGGTTGCCGGCAGGGACGTACGTTCTCGCCGCCAAGGACCCCATCTCTCACCCCCGAACTCGGTCTTCTTGCCTACTAGCTTACCCCACCCGCCGGCCAGCGGCAGACGTCGCCGCCAGGCGCTTAGCAGGGCCGGCGCGAGTTGAGATAGAATTCGGTCAAAAAGCGGAAGGAGTGCAAGCTTGTCCGACATACCCCTTTTCCCGCTGAACGTGGTGCTGATGCCGGGTGCGCCTTTGCCGCTGCACATCTTCGAGGAGCGCTACAAGCAGATGGTGAACGAGTGCTTGGAGCGGGAGGACGAGTTCGGGATGGTCTTCGCCGATGAGTCGGGGACGCGGCAGGTCGGTTGCACGGCGAAGATCGTGGAGCTCGTCGAGCGTTACGAGGACGGGCGGATGTTGATCCTGGTCGAAGGTTCGCGGCGCTTCAAACTGAACAACGTACTCACGGGCAAACCTTACTACGTGGGTGAGATCGAGTACTTTCAGGACGAGCCCGAGGAGGAAGTCGGCACGCTGGCCGAGGAGTGTATAGCCCTGCTCGAACGGGTCGTCGAGGCCGCGACCGAAGGTTCCGTCGGTATCGAGATAGAGCCGCCCTACAGGAACCTCTCGTTTGCGATCGCGGGCCGGGTGGAGTTCGAGCCCGAAGTCCGCCAGCAGATCCTGGAGCTCACCTCGGAGCACCAACGCCTGCAGAAAGTCAAGGAGCTCCTTGGCGCGGCCGCAGAGAGGCTCGAGCGCGAGCGACAGACTCGAGAGAAGGCCCAGACCAACGGGCACCTGGGCAGCGACTGGCGACCAGGGAGTTAGCCGTCAGCTATCAGGCGTCAGCTTTCAGCTACTGGATTTGTAGCGAGAGTCGATCGTGAACACGTCAGGAGTACAGCTAGCAGGCTCTTGCTGACAGCTTTACAGCTTTCTATCTGCCTGGCGGGGAAGGTTTCTCTCGGCCTCCTGGGGAAGCAGGGATCTTATTCTCCGCAGGTTCGCCTGGTCGACCTTGTAGATCAGGGGTTCCGCCGCCAGTGAGTCCTCCCCGGCCGCGGCCTTAATACGCTCCTTTAGGTTCTCCTCGACGAGCCAGGCCATCGAGGGCAGGACACCGGCGACGAGGCGCATCCTGACGCGTCCGTCGGTCTCGTTTCGCTCGATGAGGCGTGGTGGGCTCAGGTACAGTTCCGAGGCCTCGCCCAGCGCGTTCTCCACCCTCGAGGCAGCCTCCGTGTCCGAGAGTTGCACCTCCACGTTGAACCGCTGCTGGCCCGAGATGTAGTTGACGACGCCCTGCATCGTGCCGTTAGGGATGTAGCTTACCTCACCGGAGAGGGACCGGATCTTGGTCATCCTGAGCCCCAACTCTTCGACGATCCCGGAGACATCCTGCGGCTTTATGAGGACGAAGTCCCCGACGCTGTACTGCCCCTCGAAGACTATAGAGAAACCGGCGATCACGTCGCGCAAGAAGCTCTGCGCCCCGAAACCGATAACGGCGACGATGATGGTGGTCCCCGCCGCGGCAGGCAAAGGGTTACGGAAGAAGATGCTAAGGATCAAGAGCACAACGATGATAAACACGACGTAACGGAGCGCGTTGCGCATCAAGGTGATCGCGGTGTCCTGTCGCTTGATGCGTGCAACGGCCTCCACGTCCAACAGCGACTCCCTGCTCCTCCGCCGCCACTGCAAGACTCGTGGCACGCCGCGCGTCAGGACGCGGAAGAATAGGATCCCAAGGAAGACGACGAGTACAGAAGCGAGGATGTTGCCTATAAAGTCGGGTCCGAGGACGTAATGGTAGACATCCCGCAGAAACTCCTTGAGCCCCGTGAAGACGGATATGGACTCGTCCGTCACGCCCTAGGCCACCTTCTGGGCATCAGCGGCGAGGTCGGCCCTCGTCTCTTGAAGCAAAGCGAAGAGCATGCGGCCATTAAAGTATTCTCCGCCCCAGGCTGCAAGGCGGATAAAGAGGCTTTAGCCGTGACGTTCGACGGCCAGTTGTATGAGGCGGTCGAGCAGTTCTTCGTAGGCGAGGCCGCTCGTGGCCCAGAGTTCCGCGTAGACGCTCGTCGGTGTGAAGCCGGGGATGGTATTTATCTCGTTGAGTAGCAGCCGGTCCGTGCCGCGTTCGAGGAAGAAGTCGACACGCGCCATGCCAGCCGCGTCTATAGCCTCGTAGGCCGTGCCAGCGATGCGCCGTATCTCTTCCGTTGTCTCGGCCGCTATCGGGGCCGGGGCGATGAGCTCCATCCCGCCCTCGACGTACTTCGCCTCGTAATCGTAGAAGGCGCCTCTCTTGATCACGATCTCACCAGGGACGGAGACCTCGGGGTCTTCATTGCCGAGGACGGAGACCTCGATCTCTCGGGCATCAACGCCCTCCTCGACGATGATGCGTCGGTCGAAGCGCGAAGCAGTATCTAGGGCATCGCGCAACTCTACTGCGTTTTCGGCTTTGCTGATGCCGACGCTCGATCCGAGGTTAGCAGGCTTCACGAAGCACGGGTACCCGAGTGTGTTCTCGATCTCCTCTATCCGGGCCTCCCTGTTCTTCTCCCACTGCTTGCTGGTCATCGCCACCCACCTGACCTGAGGGAGGTTGTGGTGGGCGAAGATCTTCTTCATGGTCGGCTTGTCCATGCCGGCGGCGCTGCCAAGCACCCCGCTACCGACGTAGGGGACGCCGGCGAGCTCGAGCATGCCCTGTATGGTACCGTCTTCGCCGTATGGGCCGTGCAAGACGGGGAAGACCACGTCAACGGAAGCGAGGCCAGCGGGTAGTTTCTCCGTTGTGGAGGCCGGTGGGCCCGAGACATCGAGGTTTGACCCATCGGGCAGGTAGCCGACTTCCGACTCCAACTCGCGCATAGGCTCTCCGGAAGAGATCCAACGTCCCTCCCTGGTTATGCCGACCGGCACGACTTCGTAACGGCCGCTCTTCCCCAGCGCCTGCGTTATGGCGCGCGCGGAGGCCAGGGATACCTCGTGCTCCCCGCTGCGGCCCCCGAAGACGACCATCACCCTGACCAAAGCGCCGCTCCTCTCATCTCCAGCCCGCCTATCCTAGCAAAGGGCGTGCCCGACGTACTCTTCAGTCCTCCCGCGGCGTGAAACCGAGCTCGCCCGAGCGCTCCCTTAGAGCGCCGGCCACGAACTCTATGTGTTCGCCTAAGTCCACGCCGAGCTCCTCGGCGCCCCTTACGATGTCTTCCCTATTCACGGCAGCCGCAAAAGACTTCTGCTTCATCTTCTTTCGGACGCTCTTGGCCTTCATGTTCTCCAGACCCTCGGGGCGCATGAGGGCGCAGGCCACGATGAAACCGGAGAGCTCGTCAACGGCGTAGAGCGTCTTGGACATGAGTGTGTCGCGGGGCACGTCGAGGTAATCGGCGTGACCCTTTATGGCGTGGAGGAGGTCGTCGGGATAGCCCCGGCTCTCCAGCTCCCTGACGCCGACCATGGGATGCTCCTCGGGCGTCGGATGCCTCTCGTAGTCCATATCGTGCAGGAGGCCGGTTATACCCCACTTCTCCTCGTCTTCGCCAAAGCGACGGGCGTAGGCCCGCATGGCGGCCTCGACGGCGAGCATATGTTTGCGCAGGGAATCACTCTCGGTCCAGGTGCACATGAGCTCAAAGGATTCTTCGCGATTCAAGGTGTCTCCCTTCGTTGAAACCTACCCCCCTTTGTACGAGACGCTTATGACCCCGCCGGGCGTGTTCGTCTGCTGGACGGATCTGGTGGTTTCTCCCGCGACAAGGACGACCTTGAGGTCGCCGGTGCCCCCGTCCCGCTTCTCGATGCGGCACGAGAGCTGCCGCCCTCTCAAGTCGAACTCGAAGCGCTTGGGGACCTGACCGCTCAGCACGACTTGGTCTTCTCCCACCGAGCAGAGGCCTGAGAACGTGGTCTCGGGGTCTCCCTCCAGCCGGATCAGGACTTCAGGCTTACCATCGGACTCGTTGCCGAGCGTGATCTCTGGAGGCGACGTCTCCTCTGTCGTCTCCGGTCCGGTGGTGTGAGGGGAGGTCGTCTCCTCCGTGATCTCCGCCTTCCCTTCGGGAGAATTGTTTTCTTTGTTGGCATTCTTGGTCTTATCGGAGCAGGCCCCAGCGAAGAGCAGAACAATGAGTAGCAGCATCGCCGCCGGCACGATCGCTCGGACTCTTTCGGACTCAAAGGAACCCACGAACGTCCATTCTAGCTGACGAGACCGTCGCCTTCTCTTGTTCCCTTCCCGGATAGCTCCAGCGCCCTCCATAGGACGGTGTCTAGCATCTCCGGGGTGAGGACGCCGGTGAAGGTGTTCTGCTGCGATGGGTGGTAGCAACCGATGAGAACGAGCGAGTCGGCTTTATATTCGGCGCCGTGGGCGAACTTCGGCTTGGGTTTCTTCCCCAGCAGGCGCAGGGCGGCATCCCAGGCGAAGGCGCCGAGGCAGACGATGGCGTTCGCGTCGAGCACCTCCAGTTCGCGGGCGGCGTAAGGGAGGCAGGCGTCCCGTTCCTCGGGAGTCGGCCTGTTCTGGGGCGGTGCGCAGCGGACGGCAGCCGAGATCCAAAGCCCCGAAAGACGTAGCCCGTCACCCTTCCTCCGTGAGAGTGGCTTGTTGGAAAAACCCGTACGGTGTAGCGACGCAAAAAGAAAGTCGCCAGAGCGGTCACCGGTGAAGAAGCGGCCGGTCCTGTTCGCCCCGTGGGCTGCAGGGGCGAGACCGAAGATGACGACGCCGGCCTCAGGGTCACCGAAGCCAGGGACGGGACGCCCCCAGTAGACCTCGTCTTTGAAGGAAGCCCTCTTCTCCATGGCGACCTGCTCCCGCCAGGCGACGAGGCGCGGGCAGCACCGACATGAGACGATCTCCCGCTCCAGAGAAGCGAGGAACTCGCTTCTCAGCACGCTCTGGCTTCGCCTCCGCTAGTCAGCATTTCAGCACGCTTCGGGCCTTCGGCCCTCGCTATCAGCATGTCAGCTTCAGTATTTGGCTGACATGCTGACTAGCTGACAAGCCGTCCGCAGGACGGTGTGCTGAAAGCCGGCTGCGCCGGCTTTCATGCGCCATAGCGGTTGAGCTTGAGGGCGTGGCCCATGAGGTAGCCCATGATCTCTTCCGCCTGGAACACGCCGAGCGAGCCGCCCGCGCAAGGACGCTCCCCGAAGCTGTCGGCGGTGGGGAGGGTGTACGGTGAGGCGAGCAAGAACGGTACCCCGTGCCAGGAGTGGCTCTTCATCTTCGCCGGCGTCGCGTGGTCGCCGGTAATGGCGAGGGCGTCGGGGCCGAGGTCGAGCAGCGTGGGTATCTGGGCGTCTACCTCCTCGATCAGGGAGGCCTTCCTTTCGAAATCCCCGTCCTCCCCTGCGGCGTCCGTGGGTTTGATGTGGATGAAGAAGAAATCGTGCTCGTCCCAGTTCGCCTTCAGGGTCTCGAACTCTCCGGCGATGCCTTCGCCCTCTTTGAGGAGTTGCATCCCCGCCAGGCGGGCCAGGCCCTTGTACATCGGGTAGCTCGCAATGGCTGCGGCGCCGAGGTCGTAGGTCTGATCGAAAGAGGGGAGAGCGGGGTGCATCCCGAAGCCACGCACCAATACCGTGTTCGCCGGATGCTGGTCGGCGAGGATCTCGTTCGCCTGCTCGACGAAGGAGTTCGCGATCTTCGCGCTCTCCCTCGCCTCCGAAGACCCATCAGTCGTCTCGACTCGCAGTGGTTCGAGGCCCGTGCGCTGGGGGTCGGAGTCGGCCAGGGCGTCGGAGAGTCCCTTGCCTCTGAAGATGGCGACGGCCCTGTACTCCTTCTCGTGCCTTACGAAGACCTCGACGCCGTCGAGGTTCAGCTTCTCGTTCAGGAGCCCCACGAGCTCTTCGCCCTTTTCGGAGGGGATGCGGCCCGCCCTACGGTCCGAGATCTTGCCGGACTCATCCTTGGTCGCGAAGTTTACGCGGGCCGCCAGGTCGCTCTCGCCGAGATCGAAGCCGACGCCGAGCGCGCTCAGGACACCGCGTCCCACCTGGAAGCGCACTGGGTCGTAGCCGAAGAGGCCGAGGTGGCCGGGGCCGCTACCCGGGCTCACCCCTGCCGCGACGGGACGCGAGAGCCCGAGGTCGGAGCGGGCGGCGAGGGCGTCGAGGTTCGGGGTGTCCGCGGCCTCCAGCTCTGTCTGGCCGGATGGGTCCATGGGAAGACCTCCCAAGCCGTCCACCACGAGCAGGACGATCTTCGTGTCCGTCTTGACGGACAGCTCTCGCATGAGGTTGAGATCCAAGGTAGAGTCCTTTCCTATTTCGATGCGCGCCGGAAGTCTAACAAAGTGGGTCTGTATAATCTCCGCGTCAGGCAACCGCCCGGAGGGCCGTGGATGAAGATAGAGATAATAGACCTTGACTTCATGAATACCAGGCAGATCGTAGCCTCGTACCTCCTGCTCGGCGAGGACGGAGCTTCCGCCGCCCTCGTCGAAACCGGACCAACGACCTGTCTCGACAACCTGACCGCCGGCCTGAAAGCGCACAACGTCTCCCGTGAGGACGTGCGGCAGGTCTTCCTTACGCACATTCACCTCGATCATGCGGGCGCTTCGGGACACCTCTCTGGGCTGCTGCCGAACGCGACCTTCTACGTGCACGAGGTCGGCTACCCGCATCTTGCCGATCCCTCGAAGCTCGTAAAGAGCGCGACCCGCATCTACGGCGAGAGGATGGAAGAGCTCTGGGGCGAGGCGCGTCCCGTGCCTGAGGACCGGTTGGAGATCCTGAAGGATGGAGAGGAGATGGAGGCCGCAAGCGGGGCCCTCGTCGCCCATGACACGCCGGGGCACGCCTACCACCACCTCGCCTACTCGGAGCCTGACTCGGGGGCGCTCTTCACCGGCGACGTGGCCGGTATCCGGCTGCCAGGCCAGTCCTACATCCGCCCGCCGACCCCGCCGCCAGAGATCGACATCGATGCGTGGATACAGAGTATCGACTACATAAGGCAGATAGGCCCTGCCAGTCTCTGGCCCACGCATTTCGGTAGCTACGAGGACGTGGGGCGGCACCTCGGCGAGCTAGAGCAGCGCCTCCAGGATTGGTTATTGTTCGTCGAGGGGCAGATAGACGAAGGGGCGAACCGAGAGGAGATCTCAGACCAGTTAAAGGCCAAAGGGGATGCCGAGATGCTCGCTGAGGGTGCAGACGTCAATGAGCCGGAGCGCTACGATTTGGCCGGTAGCTATCAAGTACTGACTGACGGCCTCATGAGGTACGTTACCCAGCGGCGTGAGAAACGTTGACGTCTATCGTCTCTACTACAGCCGAGCCGGGATCGTGACGAATACAAATAGCCGGCGGTATGGAGGAGACAGTTGGCCAGAAATCTGGGCGTAATCCTGGTCGTCGTGCTCGTCCTGGGCGGGCTGTTCTTCCTGCTGCGCCCAGATACCTCCGCGACGGGACCGCGGCACCGTACGTTCGATATCTCTATCGAGGATGGCGAGATGAGACCGGACGAGATCTCCGTGAAGGAAGGCGACCGCGTGACGCTTCATATAAGATCGGATAAACCCATGGAGTTCCACATGCACGGATACGACGTGGAGAGGGAGGTTGGGCCAGGCCAGAAAGCCGAACTCCACTTCGAGGCGGACATCACGGGACGCTTCGAGATCGAGGACCACGAATCAGAGGCGGAGCTCGGCGTGCTCCAGGTGCGTCCGCGATAGTGGAGGTGAAGACCCGCCGCGTTGTAGCTGCTGCGCTCGTGTTCTCGCTCTTCCTGGCCGACGCCCATCCGGCGCTGGCCCACGGCTTCGGGCCGACCTACGATATCCCGATCCCGCTCTGGCTCTACCTCTACGGCGCAGCCGCCGCGGTGGTGATCGCCTTCGTACCGCTTGCCCTGTTCTCCCGCAAAGAGCGGGACGAAGACGCCGCCTACAGGTATCCCCGCTTTGATCTGTTTCGCGTTCGGCCTCTGAGAACGCTCCTGACTTCACGCCTGCTCACAGGCGGCCTGCGTCTGCTCTCCGTCGCGCTGTTCTTCGTCGTCGTGATCGCCGGCCTGGTGGGTTTGCAGAGCGGCTTCAACATCGCCCCGACGTTCGTGTGGGTGACGTGGTGGGTGGGCCTAAGCTTCTTTACCGCTCTCGTCGGGAACCTGTGGCCGCTCGTAAACCCGTGGAAGGTGATCTTCGACTCAGCCGAAGGTCTCGTCCGCAGGCTCGGTCTCAGGGACGGGCTCGAGCTCGGCGCACCCTACCCCGAAGCTCTCGGCATCTGGCCCGCTGTGGGGCTCTACCTCGTGTTCGTCTGGACGGAGAACGTCTTCTCGGGTTCGTACGTACCGCGCAACATCGCCCTCTTCGCCCTGGCGTACACCCTGATCACACTCTACTGTATGGCCTTCTTCGGCAAGGAGACCTGGCTGCGCCGGGGGGAGGTGTTCTCGGTGTTCTTCGGCCTGCTCGGCAGGTTCGCGCCCACGGAGGTAAGGGTGAAGGACCCGGACGTTTGCCTGGGCTGCGTCTACTGCGACGGCGAGGCAGGAAGGTGCGTGAACTGTTACGAGTGCTTCGCCCGCGCCACGGCGGAAGAGCGTGAATTGAACCTGCGTCCTCCTGCGGTCGGTCTCGGGCTGCCCGAGAGGGTGCCCCCGGGCGCGGCCGCGTTCGTTATCGTGGTGCTGGCGGGCGTGACTTTCGACGGCCTGCTCCAGACCCCGCTGTGGCTCGAGATCGTACGTCTGACCCCGGTAACGCAGACACTCGGGGTGATTCTGCTACCCTTGCTGTTCTTCTGCATCTATCTCGGCTTTGTGGAACTGAGCCGAATCCTGGGTGGGGGAGGAGAGGTAAGTTTCAGGCGGTTCGCATCCGCGTACGCCTTCTCGCTCGTGCCCATCGCCATCGCCTACCAGATGGCTCACTACTACACGTACTTGCTCATCCAGGGGCAGATGATATTCTCCCTCGTCTCCGATCCCCTCGGATGGGGTTGGAACCTGTTCGGCACCGCCGACTTCGAACCCTATTACGGCATCGTCGGGGCGGGGTTCGTCTGGTACTCGCAGGTCGGACTCATCGTGGCCGGGCACGTGATCGCCGTCTATCTCGCCCATTCGATCTCGTTGCGCCTCCAGCGCGACCCTGCGCGCGCCTTCAGGAGCCAACTCCCGATGCTCGTTCTTATGGTCCTCTACACCGTAACCAGCCTCTGGATCCTGGCCCAACCCATCGTCAAGTAGGGGCGGTTCGCGAACCTGATACGGGCGGTTCGCGAACCGCCCGAACGAACCACCAAGAATGTAGCTCCTCACGCTCTCTGGTGTGGTACATTCCAGGGTATTCGGATGCGATGTGGGTCTACCCGGGGGGAGCAGACTAAGACGGGCCTGGGTGAGCATGAGCGGCGAAGTTGGCAACCCTCATACAGGGCTAGAGATAGGTAAGACCTTGGAGTTGACCCGCGAGAAGCGAGGTCTATCGCTCCAGCAGGTCGAGGAGGCGACAAAGATCCGGACCAGGTACCTCCGCGACCTGGAGAACGAGAACTTCGACGTGCTACCCGCCGTGTACGTACTCGGGTCGCTCAAGACCTACGCCGAGCACCTGGGACTGGACGGGGCGGCAATGACCAGGGAGCTCAAGCGCCGCCAGACGTCCCTGCAAGCAGAACAGGATGAGGCACTACTACATAGTCCTCCGTCGGGTGAGCCTCGTGGGCTCCTGGCATCCCTCACCCGTCTCATCGGTATAGGCGAGACGGCCGAAGACGAAGCCGGCACGATGTCTGACCCCGGTAACAGCCCTGGCCTGTACGTGAGCTTTGCAGTGGTTCTGGTCTTCATCCTCGCCACCTATCTCGCGTCTAGCCTCGGGGGAGAAGACCAACCGTCAATCTCGCAGGTGCGCGAACCGAAGATCTCACAGAGTCCCTCCGGGGTCGCCATGATCAGCAACGTGGAAGCCGACGAACCCAATACCGAAGATGGGAACAAAGAGAACCAACCCGAGAACCAGATCAAACCCGCCGCCAAAGCCGCTAGAGCCGAGGCGGAGCGAAGCGAACGACTTAGGGATGCATCCCAAGCGGCACAGGCGTCAGCCTCGGCTACCGCGTCCGCGGGCGGACCCACGAGCGCAACGGCGAGCGCGTCAGCCGCTTCCGCCGCATCTGCGCCCGCGAAGGCCAAGCACGTACCACTCGTCGTCAGGCCAAAGCCGGTGGCCAAGAAAGAGCCCGTCAGCAGGGGACGCAGAGTCGCCGTCGCTCCGACTGGACGACCCGCTCAAGTGCCCGCTAACCCTCGTATCCGCAAGACGAAGGTGATCCCCGTCAGCGCTCCCCGGCCCAACAACAGGGGTCCTACCACGGTGACGAAGATCATCAAACCCGCCAGGTGAAAACCAGGACAAGAAGCTGACAGGCTGAAGTGCTGAGAAGCTGAAATGCTTGCAAAGAGGGTTCACCCTCTTTGCAACCTAACCGTTCTTTACGGCCTCGACGATCTCCTGGAGGCCTTGTTTGGCGTCGGAGAAGAGCATCATGGTCTTCTCCGTGTCGTAGAAGAGGGGGTTGTCGATGCCGGCGAAGCCCGGGCTCAAGGAGCGTTTGACGAAGATGACGCGGTCGGCTTGATCCACTTCCAGGATGGGCATGCCCGAGATGGGTGTGTCCTGTTCGGGATCATTGGCCGCAGGGTTGACGACGTCGTTCGCGCCGACGACTATCGCGGCGTCGGCGTCTTCTAACTCCGGGTTTATGTCTTCGAGGTCGTAGAGCTTCTCGTAGGGGACGCCGGCTTCGGTAAGGAGAACGTTCATGTGGCCGGGCATGCGACCGGCCACGGGGTGGATGCCGAAGAGGACTTCCTTGCCCTGCGACTCGAGCGTCTCCATCAGGTCGTACATCGGTCCCTGGGCCTGGGCGACGGCGAGGCCGTAGCCGGGTACGATCACGACCTTCTCGGTCTCATCCGAGAGGTACTCGCCGACAGCCCCGGCGCTCACGTCGTTGACCGGACGCTCCTCGTCGTCCCCGCCCCCGCTGTCCGTCGCTGAGGCCGTTATGCCGGCGAAGATGATCTTCCTCAGGGGGCGTCCGAGGGCGCTGCTCATCTCGCGCGTCAAGATCGTGCCCGATGCCCCGACGAGCGTGCCGCTGATGATGAGGGCGTAGTTGTTTAGCACGAAGCCCGAGGCCGCCGCCGCAAGCCCCGTGAACGAGTTGAGGAGCGAGATGACGATAGGCATGTCGGCCCCGCCTATGGGAATGACGAAGAGCACGCCGAGGAGCGCCGAGGCCCCGAGTATCAGGTACAGGGAGACGAGCGGCCCGAGGATTATCCCGCCGAGCAAAACGTCGACCGCGAGCCCCAAGATGACGAGGGCTATGATGGCGTTGACGGCCTGCTGCAGCGGGAACGTGACCGAGCCCGTGAGCGCGAGCTCCTGCAGCTTGGTAAAGGCGATGATGCTCCCTGAAAAGCTGATGGTCCCGATAACGACGCTGAGGAGCACGCCGACGGAGGCGACCACCGTCTCTGGGTGGGCACCCAGCGCCTCGGCCTGGTAGAACTCAGAGAGGGCGACGAGCGCCGCCGTCGCCCCGCCGACGCCGTTGAAGGCGGCGACCATCTGGGGCATCGCCGTCATCTGTACCCGCTGGGCCGCGACCGCCCCTATGGCCGAGCCGACGAGCACGCCGGCCAGGATCTCGATCCCGCTAAGAGCTTCGTCTATGTTCGCAACGAAGATCGTCGCCACGAGCGCGATGACCATCCCGATGGCGGCCAACGTGTTACCCGAGCGGGCCGTCTCGGGGGCGCGCAGACGCCTTATTCCGAGGATGAAGAGCGCGGCCGCCACGAGGTAGGCTACGAACGTCGATACCTGCATCCCTAGCCTTTCCTCTTCTTTACCTTCTTGACGGGTGGGCGGAACATGCTGAGCATCCTGTTCGTAACCCAGAAGCCGCCGACCACGTTCATCGCCCCGAAGACCACCGCGATCAGGCCGACGATCGTCGTGAAGGAGTCGCTCGCGGCCGCCAGAGATATGACCGCGCCGACGAGCACGATGCCGTGTATGGCGTTCGTCGCGCTCATCAGAGGAGTATGGAGGAGGCTAGGGACCCGTGAGATCAACTCGAACCCGAGGAACGCCGCGACGACGAAGATGGCCAGCTGGGCGAGCAGCGCACCCACCTTTAGCGCCGCTCTTCCGAGGTCTCCTGGGCTTCCTCTTCAGGCGCTTCTTGCGCCTCCGAAAGAGCTTCCCTCGTAGATTCGTCCCTGATCTCACCCTCGTGCGCGATGCAGGTCGAGTCGATGATCTCATCCTCGAAGTCGAGGTCTAGGTGCGGGTCCTTCTCGTCTTTGTTCTCGGCCCTGTCCTCCGTGATGTGGGAGATGAGGTTGTACATGTTGCGCGAGAGGAGCTGGCTGGCGTGGATCGGCATGCTGCTCGGCAGGTTGACCGGCCCGAGGATCTTCACGTCTTCGTGCTCGACAGTCTCCCCCGGCTCGGTCAGCTCGCAGTTGCCTCCGCTCTCTGCCGCGAGGTCGACGATCACGGACCCAGGTTTGAGGCTCTCCACCATCTCCCTGTCCACCAGCTTCGGGGCCTTCCTGCCAGGTACGAGCGCCGTGGTTATGACGATATCCATCTCCTTTATTCGCTCACGCAGGAGCTTCTGGTCCTCCTCGAGTTTCTCCTCGGACCATGCTTCGTCTTCCTCGTCGCCGGCTTCCTCATCTTCTTCGCCTTCGACGACGTACTGATCCCTCGGCGGCTCTCCGAACGAGTAGAACCCGAGCCCGACCATGAGCTTGCGCCAGCCCGTCGGCTTGTACTCCTCGAAGTGGTCCGCTTCTTCCTCTTCCTTCTCATCGTCCGAGTCGATAAAGGAGGCGCCGAGCGACTGTGCCTGCTCCTTGGTCTCGGGCCGGATGTCGTAGGCGAACACCTCGCCGCCAAGCCTGTTCATGATGGCTATGGCCTGCAAACCCGCCACGGCGACCCCAAGCACGAGCACGTTCGCAGCCTTCGTGGTCCCCGCCGCGGTCGAGAGCATGGGTACATATTTACCAAGGGTATCCGCCCCGATGAGCGCGCACTTGTAGCCCGCTATGGAACCCATCGAAGAGAGGGCGTCCATGCTCTGCGCTGCGCTGGTGCGTGGTATCGCCTCGTTGGAGAACACGGTGACGCCGGCCTCGGCAAGTTGATTTACCAGCTCAGGGTTCTTAGGCCCGTTGAGGAAGCAGATCAAGACCTGCCCACCGCGCATGTGGCCGATCTCATCTTCGGTGGGCCTGGCAACCTTGACGATAATATCGGCCTCGCCGTAGATGTCCTCGGCGTCGCCTACGACCGTCGCCCCGGCCTCCTCGTAGTTCTCATCCAGGTTGTAGTCGCGGCCAGCGCCCGACTCGACGATAACCTCGAAACCATCCTTGACGAGCCTGCTTACGGTCTCGGGCACGAGCCCGACCCGGTGCTCGCCCTCGGTTACCTCCCGCGTTATCCCTACTTTCACGCGCCAGATTATAGCGTCGGAACCGGATCTGCGCTCCCGCAAGCCGAACCGTTACCAACAAAATCCCGTTTTGTAATCGAAATGTCACCTATGCAGCTTAAAGTCTCACTATCGACCATAGCGGCTACCAGGAGAGGAGGTCGAGGATGATGAAGAAGATAACAGCCGGATTCACGAGGAAGGCGCTGACGGCGGTCGTGGCCGTGGTGTTAGCGTTCGCCGGGCTCGGCCTCATCGGGTATTCGCTGTTCGCCGGAGACTCCTCGGCTTCGGCCGAGAGCCCCGAGCGTGTACACGGAAGGATCACTGAGGAACTCGAAGAGAAGTTTCAGAGGAGTATCCCGGAGAGGATCGTCGAGGCGGTGAGGGTACCCCAGACGCCAGAGAGCAAGAAGCTCGAACTCACCATCCCTGCTATGGATCGGGTGGACGGAGTACCCGTCTACGACGCCCCCAAGAGTGGGTACGAGAAGTCCCTCCACGACGGCGTCGTCCACGTGAGGGGCACGGGATTTCCCTGGCAGGATGTTGCCAACGTCTACATCGCTGGTCACAGGGTGGGTTATCCGGGGACGAAGAGCAACCTCGTGTTCTGGGACCTCAACCAGCTTAAGAAGGGTGATGAGATCTTCCTTACAGACGCCGACGGGACGCGCTACACCTACGAGGTCTTCGAGAAGCGTGTGATCTCCCCCGACACCGTCAGGATCATGCGGCCGACGAAGGGGAAGAACATCGTCAGCCTCCAGACCTGCACGCTCCCCGACTACTCGCACCGCCTCATAGTGCGGGGCGAACTCAAGAGCCAGAAGTAAAGATCGTACCGGGGCCCTGCGATCGACTGTCACCGGAAAGGCCTATTTCGTTATCGACACAGCGGAGAAAAACGTGAAATTGCAGAGAGGAGGTAGATGGACGTGAAGACCTACAGGACGAGACGGAGCGGATTCAGGGGACTTGGCTACTTCGTGGCCACGTTGCTCGTCGTGTCAGGGTTGGTTCTGGTGGGGTACTCCTTCCTCATACGCGATCCGTTTGCCAGCGCGGCCGTCTTCGAGCAGAAGCCTCCGGGCAACTCGACGATGACCCTGACCGTCCCCGAGATGAGCCGTGTCGACCACGTGCCCGTCTACACGGGCTCCGCGGGTGATAAGGGCGCGCTACACGACGGGACGCTACACCTGAGGGGCACGGGTTTCCCCTGGCAGACGGGGGCCAACGTGTATATCGCGGGCCACCGCATGGGCTTCCCGGGCACCAAGAGTTATCTCGTGTTCTGGGATCTGAACAAGCTGGAGAACGGCGATGAGGTCATCCTTACCGACGCGAACGGTACAAAATACACCTATAGTGTTTTCAAGAGCACCATCGTCGACCCAGACGCCTCCTACATAACGCGACCCGTCCCTGGCAAGAGCATCATCAGCCTGCAGACGTGCACCTTGCCCGACTACTCGCAGCGCCTGATCGTTCAGGCCGAGTTGACGGCGCGTCATACGTAAGGCCAATGCCTTACGTATGACGCTGGCTATCTGGCCCTTCTGCGGGGTCTCAGTTCGGCGGCGAGGTGTTCTACGGGTTCGCCGTTCTTGAGGTGCCCGTGTACTACCTCAGGCACGTCTTGCTCTACGACGCCTAGGTACCAGGTACCCCCTGGGTAGACGACGAGGTTCGGGCCGTGCTTGCAGAGGCCGAGGCAGCCTACGGAGTCCACGCGTATGTCCCCCTTAATGCCCTCCGCGCGCAACTCGTTCTTGAGCGCCCCGCGGACGGCTTTGGCACCGCGGTTTTTGCAATCGCCGCCCTTGCAGACGAGCACGTGGGCGTCGTAGTCTCTGACCTTCGCGGCCGGCTTCGGGAGCGTCGCCAACGCGCCGCCCTTCTCAGGCCGCTTCTTCCTCGATTTCTTGCCTTTCTTCGAGATGATTTCCTCCGGTTCTGAGGCCGGCCTGCGCCGTGCGGGTGCGACCTGTGACTCTTTTCGGGGGCTCGAATATATCACCCGTGGCAGCGGAACGGTATCATGGACGGTATGAGATTACACGACGCGTTACAGGCGCCGATGGTTTAAGCCTTTGGCAAGGAGGATCTGACCGTGGCACGTGCAGGAATCAGGGAGGAATACTGCTCGCGCTCGCGGAGGGAGAAGAGATATGACTGACGTAGCACGCAAGCCGAGCCTTTCCGATCCTTCGCTGTACATAAACAGGGAGCTCTCGTGGTTGGGGTTCAACAACAGGGTCCTCGAGCAGGCCCGCGATGAGCGGCACCCCCTGCTCGAGAGGGTGCGGTTCATCGCGATCTCCGAGACCAACCTCGATGAGTTCTTCATGATCCGGGTCGCGGGGTTGCAGCAGCAGGTGGCCTCGGAGCTCCCGAACCCCGTTCCAGATGGGATGACACCGGAAGAACAGCTCTTCCGGATACACGACCACACGGAGGAGTTCTTCGAGGAGCGGCGCAGGATACTTAACGGCGAGCTCATACCAGCCCTGGAAGACGAGGGCATACGCATGGTGCCTTACGACGAGGTCCGCGCCGCAGAGCGCCGAGAGCTCAGGGAAAAGTTCGTAACGGACATACTGCCCATACTCACGCCCCTCGCCATAGACCCGGCGCACCCTTTCCCTCACATCTCCAACCTCTCGCTGAACCTGCTAGTCGTGATCGAGGATTCAGGGAGGCGGGTGATGGCCCGCATAAAGGTGCCGACCACCATAGACCGCTTTGTGCGCCTCCCTGACGAGGACCGCGGTCCCGGCGAAAGGCCCGAGATGCGTTTTGTGCGGGTCGAGGAGGTCATCTCGGCGAACCTGGACGAGCTCTTCCCCGGCAAGCATATCGTCACAAACTACGTCTTCCAGGTTACCCGCAACGCGGACTTCGTGATCGAGGAGGACGAGGCGGCCGACCTCTTGCAGGCTATAGAGGACGAATTGGAGAGCCGCTGGTTCGGCCAGAGCGTCAGGCTCGTGGTCTCAGACGAGATGCCCGACGACCTGAGGGACTGGCTTGCTCGCAACCTCAAGCTCGACGAGAATTCGGTCTTCGCCTCTCCCCACCCGATAGGGCTTGCTGATGTGGAGGAGCTCACGCACATCGATCGCCCAGATCTCCTCTACCCGCCGATCACGCCCAGGGTGCCGTCCGAGATCCGGAGCGCACGCTCTATCACCCAGGCCATCAGGAACGGCGACATCCTGATCTACCACCCCTACGATTCGTTCTCACCCGTCGTCGACTTCGTCAGGGCGGCGGCCAACGACCCCGAGGTGCTCGCCATAAAGCAGACCCTCTACCGCGTCGGCGCGAACTCCCCTATAGTCGAGACGCTCTCGGAGGCGCGCGACGAGCAGACGCAGGTCGCCGTCCTGGTCGAGCTGAAGGCGCGCTTCGACGAGGAGCCGAACATTACCTGGGCGCGCCAGCTCGAGGCCAGGGGCGTCCACGTCGCCTACGGTATCGTCGGCCTCAAGACGCACGCCAAGATCTGCCTGGTCGTGAGGCGCGAGGGTTCTGGCCTCAGACGCTACGTCCACCTCGGCACGGGGAACTACAACCCGGGGACGGCCCGCGTCTACACGGACTTCTCGTACTTCACCGACGACCCGATGCTCGCGGAGGACGGCTCGGACCTCTTCAACTACCTGACCGGCTACTCCGAGCAGGAGGAGTACCAGGAGCTACTCGTCGCACCCCTGACCCTGCGTGAGAAGATAGTGGGCCTGATCGAAGAGCAGACCGAGAAGGCTAGAGCCGGCGAGCCTGCCAGCATCACCTGCAAGACCAACTCGCTCACGGACCCGCAGATCATCGAGCTCCTCTACGAGGCCTCCCAGGCCGGGGTGAAGATAGACCTGATCGTCCGCAGCATCTGCTGCCTGAGGCCCGGAGTGGAAGCCGTGAGCGAGAACATCCGCGTGGTCTCGCTGGTAGGACGCTTCCTCGAACACGCCCGTATCTTCGCCTTCTCCGACGGGGATGATGAGAAGATGTACCTCGGAAGCGCCGACCTGATGCAGCGCAACCTCGACCGGCGTGTCGAGACGGCCTTCCCACTGCGAGAGAAGCGCCACCGCGAGAAGATCCGGCGCCTGCTCGATCTCCAGCTCGCTGACAACGCCAACGGCTGGGAGCTCAGCCCCGACGGCACCTTCGAACGCCTGCACCCGAAAGACGGAGAGGAGCTGGTAGACAGCCAGGCGATTCTGCTCAGGGAAGGATTTTGATCGATTGCCAGTGATCGACGTCCGTGCTAAATTGCGCCCTGTTTTCCGGGGGAAGGAGCCTGGACAGGCTGATGAAATGAGGCGCGAATGACAACGGGACAGAGCAACAATTTATCCCGTACGAAAGAGCCTTCTGCCACGGATCACGAGGAGATAGAGTGGCAGTTCGACGCCGGCGAGCTCGAGTCGGTCGGAGGCTGGCTCGGCCTGCACAACGCCGGTTCTTCTGGCCTCATTGTCGCACCTGAGTCTACGGTGGAGATCACAGACACATACTACGACACCGATGACTGGCGTTTCTACAGGGCCGGCTACGCCCTGCGCGTCCGCAACACGGATGGTGAAGTCGAGGCAACGATGAAGTCCCTGACGCCGGCCGAGGGAAGTCTCAGGCGGCGGCGTGAGATCTCGGAGCCCCTCGAGGACGACAAACCCGCCACGTTGAGAGAGGCCGGAGGGGCCGTCGGCGGGCGATCGCGGACACTCGTTGGCGGGCGTGAGATACGCCCACTGTTCAGGCTCGAGACCCGTCGCCAGGGTTTCGGGCTCCTGCTCGAAGGTGCTACAGACGGGAACCCGGGGGACGTACGCGTCGGCGAGATCTCGCTCGACGCCACGGAGATACCCCTGGGCGAGGAGCCGACCCGCTTGAGTCGTATCGAGGTAGAGGCCGAGATCGGCAAGGCCCCGACTCCTGAGCTGCAAGGTTTCGTCGATGAGATGCAATCCGCCCTTGAACTGGCCCCAGCATCTGCCTCCAAGTACGAGACTGGTCTGTACGCCAGCGGGCTCGACCCTGAAGGGGATTCCGGGTTCGGCCCTACGCGCGTGGATCCTTCCATGAGCCTGGGCGAGGTCGCATTCGCCGTGCTGCGCGCTCAGTTCGTCGAGATGCGCAGCCACGAGCCAGGCACGCGGCTCGGCGATGACCCTGAGGAGTTGCACGACATGCGCGTGCCGACGCGCCGGATGCGGGTCGCGATGAAGGTCTTTCAAGGAGCTTTGCCCGAGCGGGCCCGCTGGCTCAGGGAGGAGTTGCGCTGGGTGGCAGGCGCCCTCGGCGACGTAAGGGACCTGGACGTCCAGATCGAACGCTTCCAGGCCTGGAAGGAAGCGGCTGACGAGGAGAGCTCAGGGTTCCTCGACAGGATCCTGACCATCACTGAGAAGCGGCGTGCCGAGGCCCGCAAGAACATGCTCGAAGTCCTCGACTCAAGCCGCTACGAGCGCCTCGAGTCTTCGTTCGCCGAGATGCTGCGCCGCGGTCCCGCAGCTGAGCTGGAGGTTGCGCAGACCGACGGCCACGACCAGGTGTGGGAGCCGGTCACGGCCGCGGCGCCGGCCCTGATCTCGGGCCGCTACCGCAAGTGGAGGAAGGCGGCGAAGCGTCTCGACGAGACCTCATCCCCCGAGGCCTTCCACGACGTGCGCAAGAAGGGTAAGCGGCTGCGATACACTCTGGAATTCCTCTCTGAAGTCTACGGCAAACCGGTGCACAATCTCGTCAAGCCTCTAAAGGCGCTGCAGGACTATCTCGGCGACCACCAGGACGCCGTAGTCGCCGCTGGATACTTGAGGGAGCTCGGCACCACGACCGGTGGGGCGCGGGTCCGGCGCGGGGTCGCTTTCACGATGGGCGCCTACTCGGAACGCTGCGCCCGCGAGGCGAAGGATCTTCGCTCCGTCGTCCCCGATTCGAAACCCTTCCGCACCCTGATAAAGGGCAAGAAATGGAAGAAGCTCGCGAAGGTCATGGAGAGGGGGACCGGGCCCCATGTACCAAACGACGGCGTCCGGTAGGCTCGCTTGTACCTCTACCTCGTTCGCCACGCGGTCGCCCACAAGCGTAACCCTGAACGCTGGCCCGATGACAGGGGGCGTCCGCTCACGCCCGAGGGCGAGGAGGAGTTCCTGAATGCAGCCCGCGGGCTCGCCCGCGTCGTACCCGAGGTAGAGATTCTTCTGAGCAGCCCCTACGAACGGGCGTGGCGGACCGCGGAGATCCTGGCCGAACAGGCCGGCTGGCCAGCTCCGGAGGAGCTCCTCGCCCTGGAACCCGACGTCCCGCCCGAAAAAGTAGTCGTCGCGCTGGAAGCCTACGAGGGGAAGCAGTCAATTGCCCTGACAGGACACAGGCCAGGCCTGCACGAGCTGGCCGCGCACCTCCTCACCGGCGATGCCGGTAGTGCGGATTTGAAGATAAAGAAGGGCGGCGTCGTGTGCCTCGAATTCGATGAGGCCCCGAAGGCCGGAGCCGGTAAGCTGCGCTGGCTGTTCACTCCTGAAGTCCTTCGGACTTGAGGAGAGCACTTCAGCTAGTCAGCACTTCAGCTTTCGCTTGCGTAATCCTCCGCTGAGATGCTTACAAGCGGAGGCCGAAGGCCGGAGCGTGCTGACTAGCTGAAGTGCTTAACCCAGTGGTATCCGGGCCAGCGTCTCGGGCTCGGGATACTCCGAACGGAGGTCCAGCACGGTCATCTGCACGTTCTCTACCAGGATCTCACCGACGGGCCAGTACCTGAAGCGTGCTATTGTGGAGATGAGTTTTTCGGGAGCTTCCGTGCCGTCAGGAGCCTGGAAGTAGGCGACGGTCAGGTGCGGCGGGCCTGCGGGTTTCTTCAAGCCGCAGCCTGCGCACAGAGTATCCCTTAGAATGTCGATCATCCCTCCGTCGTGTGCCTCGATGAACGCCGCGCCGGGGAAGGCGTTCAGGTTCGCGAGCCTGACGGTAAACGCCGGAACGTCCGAAAGTGCGACCCTGGCGCGGTTCTCGATATCTTGCAGCCTCTCGCGGGAGATTTCACCCTCCTTCCCTGGCTCGTCAACGAGGAAGCCGAGAAGTACCAGCGTTATGTGCATGAAGTGGTCGGGGTGCAGCGAGACGAACGGGAAAGGGCGAAGCGCCTCCCTTAGTGGTTCGAGGCGCTCGTGGAACCGCGATGCCTCTCCTGGGACCACGAAAGAGGCCGAAAGCTTGTGCCCCTCCTGCCAGTCGGGGTCCATGTGCCCACCGAACTCCAGCCGACGCTCATCGACGAAACGCTCCCACACCCGATCGTACTCCTCCATCCGCGAACTCTAGCAGAGAGTAGCAGCTGCCCGCTGTCCAATCTTCACCTGATGTCTGTAGCCTCAGTTCGTCTGTTGGGGGTTCGCGAACCGCCCCTACAAGCAGACCGCTCTAGAATCGCGTCAGGCCTGCTAGGCCCCCGAACTCGTCGCGCAGGGTGTCGGTATTCTCGTTCTCGCCGAGCATGAAGTCGAGACGCGCACCGCGGGCGGTAGCGAGATCGACGAGGACGTCCTTGAGTTGCCGCATGCGTGTATTCCGGCCGCAGAACGGGCACTCCTCCCTGCTAGCATCGCGTATGGCGAGCTGGTCGTTATCGCACCAGCGGATCTCGGCCTCCAGCTCCCAGAGGGTGGCGAGGTGGTAGACACGGTTCTCCTCTTGAAGGGCTGCAACGGTCTCGTCGAGTCCGCGGACGCCGCTCTCCCTGATCTCGTCCAGAAGCTCCTTCTCACGCTCGTGCTCCGCGCGCTCCCTGACGGCCTCGAGCCGGTCCAGGAGCTTGCCTTCGGGCGCCCCGAGGTCTAGGTGTTCCTCGGCTACTACCCGCTCCTGTAGCTCGTTGGGGAGGGTGCGACGAAACTCCGCGGTCCTCTCTCCGGGGCCGGCGAGGATCAGGCGTTGCACATCTTCCCGGAAGGTGATGTCACGGGCGAGTTCCCCGAGTTCTTTGTAGAAGCTGTGGACGTTGGCCTGATGTTTGCGGCCGGCAGGATCCAGGTCCGTCGAACCGCCGCCCCTGGGGTAAGGCTCGCTGGGATGTAAGTCGACCTCCCTGAAGCCGTTGGCCTTCATCTTCTCTTCTCCGTGGGCGCTACTCAGGGGCGAGACCACAAAGTACCTGAACCTCTCCGCGTCGAGGACCGCCGCCCCGTATGGCTCGTACTCGTCCAGCACGAGCATCAGCGGAGCCACGTAAGGATCCCCCCAGCGAACCGACTCGGGAACGGCGACCTGCAAACGGTAGATCTCGAAGAGGCCATGCTCATCGGCGAAGACGGCGAGCGTCCTGGCCCCTGGATGCGTCTCCTCCTCGGTATAATCCCTGATCCGCTGCTGCAGGTCCTTGGGGACACGCTCATCGTTCATGGCATCACGCAGGCGGACCAGGTACGCCCTTCGCTGGTTCTCCGGGATCTCGGCGTTGACGCTCAAATACGCAGAGAGAAGCGGTCCTGGCCTGCCTGCCATGGAGGTTATCGCTTGCCTGAGATCCTGAGCCTGGGCCATGCCTGAAACACCTCTTGCGTGTATCTTACAAAGACTGGTTCTACTAGAATCCCCGCCCTTCGGATCGCGTAAACACGCCCTTCGTCTCTGGAGTGGATCCCACGCCGATACGTGAGTCCCTAAAAACCCAGGTACTCAGGCTCCGCTTCCGTGTCTTGCTGACGGGGTGTGGTGGGATGGACAGAGCCTGGAGTTCGCCGGTGGCAGATTCTGCGAACGGTTCTCGTAGGTTCCTTAAGGGTAGGTCTACTCCTGTATCACCGACTCCGCCGGCCGAGGGGTGGTTATCGGGTCCCCGTGCAGGTGCACTACCTTCCAGGTGCCCCCTTCGGGTCTGAGGATCATCGTGTTCCGTAGGTCGATCTGGCTGAGGACCTCGCTTCCTCCGACCTTGGCCCTCTCATGCGCCAGCTGCACCACGTAGGCCAGCTCGTCGGTCACGTGCTTTGCCACGATCTCGGAGCCCAGGAACTCGCCGTCCCTAAGACGCGATGCGGTGCGCTCGAGGGTTGCGGACACCTCATCCCACCCGCGCACCATGGGGAAGAAGGGGTTGGCAAGGGTGACGTCTTCGCGGTGGGAAAAAAGGTCCTTGTAAGGACCGGGGTTGCCCCTTATGAACTCGGCCGTGGCGAGCTTGTACTTTTCGAGCAGTTCCTCGACCTCGTCCACGGCGGACATCTGCGGAGATCACCTCCATACTTCGAACGCTGTCCTTTCCGCAAGGACGCCTTACGGGCATACTACGCTATTCGTCGCGGTGCGTGGAAGGGCAATTCTGCTAACTTCGCCCTAACGGAGTTCTCATAGAAGTTCAGCCTCGAGTTGCGGAACGCTTCAGCGTAAGGAGGGTTATGTCGTCCTCCTGGTCCCAACCCTCCCCCGTGAAGGAGTAGAGTTCTTCCATCAAGAAGTCCACCAGAGGTTCACCCTCGGCGTGCTCCGCAACGAGCGCCTGCAGTCGGGGGAAGCCGAACATGACACCTTCAGAGTTATGGGCCTCGACCAACCCGTCGCTGTAGAAGAGGGCGCTGTCCCTAGGCTCGAGCACTATCTCCTTCTCTTCATAGCTCATACCGGGCATGAGGCCCAGGGGCATCCCTCTGGCCCTCAACTCCTCGACGTCACCGCTACGGTGTAGGTAAGGCAAGTCGTGGCCCGCGTTGGCGTATCTCAAGCTACCGCTCTTAGGGTCGAGAATGCAATAGAAGCAGGTGACGAACATGTTGGTTGGGATGTCCGTCGCTAAAGCGTCGTTGACCCTTCTCAGTACATCTCCCGGGGAGTTAGCGGCTTGAGCGAGGGCAAGTAGCATGCTGCGGGCACTCGCCATCACCAGGGCAGCAGGCACGCCCTTGCCCGTTGCGTCTCCCACGACAATGCCTAAGCGCCCGTTCGGTAGCTCCAAGAAGTCGTAGAAGTCTCCGCCTACCTCTCTAGCTGGCTGGTAGACGGGAGCGATCTGCCAGCCTTCTAGAGTGGGAACCTCCTCAGGCAGCGAGGCTTGCTGGATGCGCCGAGCTACCAGCAGCTCCTGCTCGACGCGCTCGCGCTCGCGTATCTCTTGCTCTAGACGCGCCTGCGTCATCTCTGCGACATCGCTCCCTTCGGTCCACTCCTCGACGATCTTGCCTCCCTCTATGCGGTGGATGATGACCGTCACCTCGTACTCCCTGGCGGTGGGTGCAAAACCTGCAAGCTCGCGTCTGTCTTGGGTGAATCTGATCGTGAGGTGGCTTACCACCCTGTCGCCTTCGGCTGCCATCTGGTCCTCAACGATGTAGCGAAGAACGGAGAGGGCAGCTTTTCTCTCGGCAACGAACTTGATGTAGCCCTCGCGGCCAGGATCTTGGCCGGGAAGCGGCCTGTGATCGACGAAGCCGGGGGCGAGCATCTCCCTTATTGTGTGCAGATCTCCCTTGGTATGGGCCTCGAAGAAGCGGCGCACCAGGGCCTTGTTCGTCTCTTCGGCCTCCAACACAGGAGCTTCCCTCCTCCTCTCCTAACCAACTCGTCGCTCTCTACCAGGTCGACACAATGAGCATGATGCCATCCGAAAGGATTAGACGCATTGACGAAAGCTTATTCACCGGAGCGCTTGGAAGGGTTGTTCTAGGAAATTCGTATCCCCGGGGAGCCACAGAAGCTGATTAACCCGATCGCGTGATCCTACGCGGATGCGCCCGGTCCCTCCGTACTATAGACTGCTTCCGAACGCGTTCGGAGGCGAAAAGTAGGGATCAGGAGAGTGGCTACGACGACGGGCACGACCTCGGACGAAAAACGGAGCGCCGGTGCTCTGTCGCACGGAAGAGTTCCGGAAGCGCTACGAGCGCCCCACGGCACGCAGATGAGCTAGGGAGGCACGGGTATGGAACTGCGCTATCTCGGCGGGTGGGCCCTGCTCCTCAGCGCGGCTTTCTCGCTGCTGTCCGTCACCTGGGACTCCCTCATCAGCGGATCGCCCGCCGCCGCGCCGATCCGGGCGATCGTGCTGCTCGGATCGGTGCTGTTCGTCGTGGGCCTGCCGGCCATCTGGGCGCTTCAGCCCCAGATCGGACGCGTGGGTCTGGCCGGTCTCGTGCTCATGGCGATAGGGGCCGTCGTGGCGTTGGCGATCAGCCTGTACTTCATCTTGGGCGGCACAGGGATCGACGAGGCCTTGCCGTTCGCGGGCGCGCTGATTAGTCTGCTGGGCGCGCTGATCGTCGGGTGGCAAACCGTTCGCGCGGGCGTGGTAGCCACCTGGATCGGATGGCTGCTGATCTGCGGCGGCGTCCTCAACTTCGCCGGCGGGCTCACCGACGCCCGATCGTTGGCGGCCCCGGTAAGCTTCCTTGGCGTGGCGGCAGGAGCTGTGGCGATCGGCGCGTTCGGCTGGAACATCGTCGTGCACCGGCGCGCCACGACGTAACTCCGGGCGCAGCCAGAACCCCGTGAGTGGGACGGGTCACATCGTGCCGGATCCTGCGAAGGACAGCACGCAGGAACGGATGTTCGACGACGAACCGATCCTATTCACCCAAGTGCCTAGTAGGTAGATTCTGGGAACTTCGTTTGCAGGATCTCGTATGAATCGGCCCCAGAATACCCCCAAGAGCCCGTTATCGTGGCGCCGCCGGGAAGGGACCGACTACAACATCTAGCGGTGCCGAATAAAGATGCGTCAAGCGTATACGGACGCGCGATGCCCAGAAGACCCAGCCTCTCAAGGCGCGCTTCCGCGCCCTTGCTGACCGAAGGCGATACTGAGGTTTCCTCTGTTGCAGGCCCTTGGTGCTGTAGGCATCGTGCCCACCTTGGTTGATGCGCACCCGACCTTCGGCACCGCCTCCTTGTGAAACAAACTCTCCGACGCGAGGCGTTGCGTTGCACGGTACCTCACGGCCACCGAAGCGTTATGATCCAGGGCTCTCTTCGACCGCCAGCCCCTCCCGCTCCGCAAGGTTCGCGCCGATGCGCCGCGCCAGTCCGGGTACTAACAGCACGATCCCCAAGCCCAAGAGAAGCCACGCCGCCACGACGTACGGGAAGATGTTGAATGGGAAGTCCGGAACCGGATAGACGTTTGCGTAGAGGACGTAGGCCAGGATCGCGAGGGCGATAACCGGGACGATCGCCTCCACGGCGCGCACCCTGCGGCTCAAGAACAGGAACCTCAAGGCACCCACGTTCGTCACCATGTAGGCCACAAGCAGGCTCAACACCCCGATGGTGCCGGGGTAGAAGAAAGCGTTCACTGCGGAGACCCCGCCGATGCGCTGAGACACGAAGGCGACTATCGCGATCACCATGACGACGGCCAGGGCGTTGACCGGGGCCCCGGTGCGATCTGATGTCTCGCCCAGGCGGCGCGACAGGAAGCCGTCGCGGCAGAGGGCGAACAGCATGCGTGAGCCCGCCGTCGCGGTACCGAGGGCGCTGGCGAAGGCGCTGACCATCACGCCGAAGTTTATGGCATCGGCCATGATGGGCCCGATGTAACTCCTGGAGAGCTCACCCAACGGAGAGGACGAGCTCGCGAAGGCCTCCGTCCCCTGCTTGTCGACGCCGAAGCCCAGGGTCTGGGCCAGCATGACGATCGTGTAGAAGATGCCCATGGTGATCACGGCCGTCGCGATTGCGCGCGGGATGTCGCGGCGGGGATTATCCGTCTCCTCGCCCAGGGAGGCGGCCCCCTCGAAGCCTGCGAACGAGAGGAGCCCGAAGACCGCCGCCAAGGCGACCGTGCCGAGGCCGACCCCGCTCGGCAGTGTGAAGGGGGAGAGCGTGAAGCTCTGGCCGTTAGGGGCCGAGCCGGCGATCACCCTGGCGAAGATGACAACGACAACGATCACGATGAGCGTGACTGTGAGCCCCTCCATTGTGAGCAACGCTCGGGTCGCCACCCGGACTTCACCGTACGCCACGAACCAGATGAGCGCGGCCGCAACCAGCGAGATCATGAGCCACTCGGCGTTCGGCCAGATGCCCGTCCCGTCGAAGAAGGCTTGACCGAAAAGCCCCACCTCGGCGGTGGAAGCGGCGGTGAAGGCCAGGTAGGTGCCTAGGAGGGCCCAGCCGGAGAAGAAGCCGGCGCGGGCCCCAAGGGTCACCCCGGAGAGGGCGTAGACGGATCCGGCGTGGTTGAAGTAGCTCGTGAGTCGGATGAATGCGTAGGAGACGAACAGGATGCCCACCGAGGCGAAGACGAACGCCAGCGGGACCGCCCGCCCCACCAAACTGGCCGGAAGCGTGCCGTTGAGGGCCATGGCGGCGCCCGGAGCCATAATGCCGATCGACAGCGCGATCGCCTCCCAAAAGCGCAGCTCGCGCCGCAGACCCCGCTCTTGGCCTGCCTCGGCTTCCGTGCTCATCCGTTACCTCATCGGGTAAAAATATCGTCGGGGAGGAACGCCCCGACCACCCAGTTGGGGGCGTCCACCACCTCGTGGATGCGCAGATCCACGGCGACGCTACACAGGGCGTACGCCTCCTCCCGCGAGAGGCCGTGGCTATCTCCGAGGCGCTCGATCGTCGCGCGGACCGCCTGTTTGGTCGCCTCCATCAGATCTGGGGCCACACCCGTCGAGACATGGTAGCCGGTACCCTCGGCCCGTGGGAGCGAGCCGGGTGGAATACGATACTGGGGAGCATCGACGCGGAAATCGCGCCGCACCGAGAGGCGAAGTGAGATGTCCATCGCGGTCTCTATGGCCGTTCCGCAGACCTCGCCGTCGCCCTGTGCCGAGTGGGTGTCACCCACCGAGAACAGCGCCCCCTCCACGCCGACCGGCAGGTAGAGCGTCGTCCCCGCACGCAGGTGTTTGGTGTCCATGTTGCCGCCCCAGCGCGAGGGGGGCACGATGGAGTGGGGTCCCGGCTCCGCAGGAGCGACCCCGATGGTGCCGGGGAACGGCTCGTAGGGCAGCTCGATGCCCTCCGCGAAGATCACCCTACCCCGCTCCGCCTCCACCCGCGAGATCCTTAGCCACGGCTCGGGAAACTCGTCGGCCAGGAGCCCGAAGCCGGGTATGAGCGCCGTCCACCCCCACTCCCTGGGCCTGAACTCCAAAATCTCCACGGCCAGGACGTCGCCCGGTCGCGCGTGCTTCACGTAGACGGGCCCGCTGACCGGGTTCACGTGGTCGAAGTCGAGCTTGGCGACGTCCTCGGAGGTAGAGTCGGCCCTTATCTGCTCGTCCGAAGCGTCGCGCACCCTGAACTCGAGGACCTCACCCGGATCTATCTCGAGCTCCGGCTCGATGCTGTTGTCCCAAACGTAATTGAATACGTCCGGACGAACGGCATGAAAGGAATGCCCTCCGCCTCCCTTAGCGTGGTCTCGATCACCCCGCGTAGCCATCTTCCTCCTTATCCAAAGGCCGGATTTCCGGCCCTTCCCCGCCTTTCTCGTGGCCCGGCATTTTAGCAGCGGCACGTCTGGTATGCGGAACAGCGCACACGGTTCGTTTGGAGCTCGAGGGTGGTCCTCGCGGGCGGACCGTTCGCGGACGCACGCGCCCTATCGAGCGTTCTTGCCTAGCAGCCCTTCTCCATGTCGTCACAGGCCTCGACGTGCTCCAGGTTGTCCTGAAGTAGTTCCTCGCCGAGCGTTAGTATCTGCACGACCCTTTCGTCGGCCACGGTGTAATAAGCGTTCCTGCCCTCGCGCCGCACCTGTACGTAACCGCGCAAGGCGAGGCAGCGCAGGTGATCCGACACCCTCGGCTGCGGCGCCTCGAGCTCATCTACCAACTCTCCGACCTTCATCTCGCCCCGTTGCGCCAGGAGCAGCAGGATCGAAAGCCTGGTCGAGTTGGCGAAACCATTGAATAACCTGGCGAGGAGGCACATCTCCTCACTCTCGCGTCCTACTTCAATACCGGATAAGGGTTCTGATGTGACAAGATCTTTTTGCACGGAGCGCTCCTTCTACGTTCCTTCCTACTATACACCGCCTGTTCTAAAGTGTGAACCGTATTACAGCGTGTCAGCTAGTCAGCACGCCGCCCTTCAGGCGGCTCTCAGCACTTCAGCATTTCAGCATGTCAGTAAGTGCCTGCCAGCCTGGCTCCCACAGGCAGCTAAGCTCCGTGGGAAACGATGCTGGGGCCTCCTACACCGCAGGGCAAAAGTACACAAGTCGCTCCCAAATAAAGCTGAAATGCTGAAGCGCTGACAAGCTGAGAGGCTGAAAACCTATTCGCGTGGGAAGGCTGTTCTTGCGGCGGCGAGGTCCCAAAGGGCGTGGCCCACGCTCTTGAATACGACCGTCCCGTCGGGGCGTTCGTATGAGCGGAGCGCGTCCTCAAGCGATGTTGCGTCATCCCAGCCGAACGCGGCGGCCTGTGAGGCTTGGATCAGGTCTCCGGCCTCATCCTTCGCGCCCTCCATCGTATCCACGAAGATATGCGAGGCCGAGATCAGGGCCGGCGGCAACTCGGCCGCCTCTGGCTCGAAAGACCCGACCGCGGCCACGAAGAGACCCTCCGGGATCTCCTCGGGAAGAACCGGCTCCGAACTCGTTGTGGCCGTGACCACGAGGCTCACATCGTCCAGCACTTCTCTGGGACCCTCGACCGCCTCTGCTTCCATGCCAAGATCTCTGGCGTGTCCTACTAGGGAAATGGCGCTCTTCGAGCTTCGGGAGGAGATAAAGACCCTGGAGACGCCGAGACCCTCGTGGAAAGCATCGAGGTGCGCACGTCCCTGCATTCCCGCGCCAACGACGAGGAGAGGTCCTTCTGGTCGCGGGGCCAGCTCGCGGGCGGCGAGCATCGAGAGGGCCGCGGTGCGCCTGGCTGTGACGACGCTGCCTTCGAGGAGGCCGAGTCGCTCCCCTGTCGTCGCGTCCATCACGATGACTTCGCCCTGTATTGTTGGCAGATTGCGTCCAGGATTCTCAGGGTGGACCGTGACCAGCTTGGTGATGGAGATCTCCCGGTCCGAGGCTGGCATAACCAGCAGGACAGCCCCTTCCTGGAGGGGCAGGACTAGCCTTGGCGGGGCTTGAAGTCCGCCCGAGCTCCTGGCGAGGGCTATCTCGCGGATGGAGTCGGCCAGTTCAGGGTAGGGCAGGCGGGCCGCGGTCTGGCTTGCGTCCAGGATCTCCACGGCTAACCGTGTGTTGTGCCCGCCAGGCGGGTGGGGGAGAAGAGGTCTATCGGATGGTAGGTCTCGCCTTGTGTGACGAGGTCCGCCAGGATCTCACCGACCACGCTGCAGAACTTGTAGCCGTGTCCGGAGAAGCCGGCGGCGATGGCGACCTGTGGGTAGTTGGGGTGCGTGGAGATCACGAAGTGCTCGTCCGGGGTGTTCGTGTACATGCAGGTCTTCGCGTAGAGGAAGTCACCGTCGAGGTCGGGGACGTACCTGGCCAGATAGCTCCGGATAAACTCGACCTCCTCATCGTGGACCTCGCGGTCTATCATCTCGGGGTCCGCCGGCTTGCCGTCGGCCCTGAAGAACGCCGCCTTGACCCCTCCTGTGGGCCCGTCGTGGGCGGGGATGGAGTAGAACGAGTTGCCGTCCTCGGGTTCCCAGATAAAGATGGGAAAGCGGTCCGAGAGGAAGGGTTCTATCCCGCCTTTAGGGTCGAACCAGAACAGGATCTGGCGCGTAACCTCGAGCGGGAGCCCGAGATCCGCGAGCAGCCGCGGCGCCCACGCCCCGGCCGAGATGACCAGCCGCTCCGCCTCGTAGCCCCCAGATGCCGTCTCGACCCGCACCCCGGATCGCGTGGGTTCCCACGACAGTATCTCCTCCTCGAACCTGAGGTCGACGCCGAGGGAGGCGGCCCTGTCCAGGTGGGCCTTTACGCAAGCCTCGGGCCTGAGGAAGCCGGCCCTCTCCTCGAAGAGGGCGACGGTATCAGGGGTTGGTTCGAAGACCGGGTAGCGCCTTTTCAGCTCGGCGGCGTCCAGGATCTCGTGGGGCAGATCGTACTTCTCGGCGCTCTCCTTGCTTCCGTCGAAGACCCTGGTGCCTGGGGGTCCGATCATGAGCCCGCCCGTGATCGTCATCAGGTCCTCGCCCGTCTCGCTCTCGAGCCGTTCCCACAGCTCGTAGGCCCGAAGTACCAGGGGCACGTAGGCGGGGTCCTCGGAATACGCCAGGCGGATGATCCTGGATTGGCCGTGGCTGGAGCCCCTGTCGTGCGCGGGGGTGTATCGCTCCAGACCGAGCACGCGCTCGCCGCGGGCGGCGAGGTGGTAGGCGGCCGCGCTACCCATCCCGCCGAGGCCCGCGACGATCACGTCGTACATCAGACGCCTTTGTCTTCCTCGGGCAGAGTGTAGTCGAGGTCGGCGGGTAGGTCGGCTATGTCCATCTGGGCCTTCTGTAGCTTGCCGGCGTAGTCCCAGTTCATCGACTGCCAGCGGGTGAACTGGTCGAGCACCCAGATCCCTGAGAGACGGCTCCCGTTGCCGCTCTTGCCGTTGCCCCCAAAGGGCAGGTGGGCTTCTGCGCCGCTGGTGGAGTTGTTGACGGAGAGCATCCCCGCGCCGTTGCGCTCCCTGAATCGCAGCGCGTTCGTCGCGTCGGTGGTGTAGATCGCGGCCGAGAGCCCGTAGCCGTGCCCGTTGGAGAGGGCTATGGCCTCATCGAAGTCCGAGAAAGAGGTGACGCCGACTATGGGACCGAAGGTCTCCGTGCGGTAGATCTCATCCTCCATCGTAACGCCGTCGACGATGGTCGGGTGGTCGTAGATACCGGCCCCGGGGTCTCCGACGAAGCCCTCGCGGGGGTTGTCCGCGCTGATGCGTCCCGTCCCACTCGAGCCGTAGATGGTGTGGTGCTCCTGGATCAGATCCAACCACCCCAGGAACCGCTCGTGGAAGCGCTCGCTGAGCATGGGGCCGTAGAGTACGTCCTGCATCGGGTCTCCTATGGGCGCCTCCTCGACGGCGCGCGCGAACTTGGAGATGAACTCGTCGTGGACGGACTCGTGGACGATCACGGTGCCTAAAGAGGTGCAGCGCTGGCCGGCCGTGCCGAAGCCGGAGAACAGGGCGCCCTCGACGGCGAGGTCGAGGTCCGCGTCGGGCATGACCACGAGGGGGTTCTTGCCTCCGAGCTCCAGGCAGGGAGACTGCATGTGCCTGCCGCAGAGCTCGCCTATCCTCTTCCCTACCTCCGAAGAGCCAGTAAAGCCGACCTTGTCGAGGAGCCCCTCATCGAGCGCCTTCTCTAGTCCCTCGAAGACGGCCGGCCCTTCGGCCTGCACGATGTTCAGGACGCCGTCTGGGAGGCCGCCGGCCACGAAGAGCTTGGCCAGGGCGTCGCCGATGGCGGGGGAGTATTCGGCGGGCTTCCAGACCACGGCGTTGCCGCAGGTCAGGGCGGGGACCAGGTACCACGAAGGGACCGCGACGGGGAAGTTGCCGGCCGTGATTATGGCCGCGACGCCTATGGGGACGCGGAAGGTAAAGAGCTGTTTGTCCGGCATCTCTGATGGGACGGTCTGGCCGTAGAGCCGTCGTCCCTCACCGGTGAAGAAATCGCAGGTGTCTATGATCTCCTGCACCTCGCCGAGGGATTCCGCGTAAGGCTTGCCGATCTCACGGGTCACCAGCCGCGCGAGCGCCTCCTTGTTGTTCTCGACGATACGCCCGATCTTCTTTATTACCTGAGAGCGGATCGGGGCCGGCACATCGGCCCACTTCCGCTGCGCCTCGCGCGCACTCCGACAAGCCTCGACGAACGTCCCACCGTCGCCGAGTAGCACCTCTGCCACCTTCTCGGCCGTGCGCGCAGGGTTCGTCGAGTCCATGCGTCCGCCCGGGGCGCCGTCGGGAGCACGTCCCCCTATCACGGAAGCGACGGTAAGGGTCGTCCCTACAGCCGTCTCTTCACGGGCATCGGTGGTGCTCATTCTCTACCTCCAGGCCTCTCTCGTTCGTCTAGCTTGCCACTATCCTACACCAAAGCTCCGGGGCGCTCCTTCGAGTAAAATCGTGGTGTATCGAGCGCAATACGGACCGTCATGTGGGGTATTGAGATATGGGAATATTGGACAAGGCCATAGCGAACTCGGTGCCCGTCATCCCACGGCCGATCGTGAAGAGGATCTCCCGTCGCTACATAGCCGGTGACACGCTGGATGAGGCGCTCTCCACGGTCAGGGACCTGAACGCCCAGGGCTGCGTCGCCACCATCGACCTCCTCGGCGAGAGCACCGAGAGCAAGGCCGACGCCGCCGCCAAGCTGAACGACTACAAGAAGGTCGTCGACGCACTCGACGAACACGGTCTGAAGAGCGGTATCTCTGTCAAGCTCACCGGGCTCGGGCTGACCTTGAACGAGGAGCTGTGCCGGGCGAACCTCGAGGAGATAATCGAGTACGCCGCCGGCCGGGGACGCTTCGTGCGGGTCGATATGGAGGACTCCCCGCACACGGAGGCGACGCTCCAGATAGTACGCGATATGCACGACCGGCACGAGAACATCGGCGCGGTCCTGCAGGCCTACATGCGCCGCAGCATCGAGGATGTGCTGCACGTCATCGACGCGGGTTTCTCCGTGCGATTGTGCAAGGGCATCTACGACGAGCCGAGGTCGATAGCCTACAAAGACTTCGATACCGTTCGCCAGAACTACATCTTCCTGCTCGACGAGCTCTTGAAGGGCGGCGTATACGTCGGCATAGCGACGCATGACGAGTTCCTGATCTGGCACGCCCTAAGGCTTATCCACCAGCTCGACGTCCCCGAGGACCGCTACGAGTTCCAGATGCTCCTCGGGGTCGACGAAGAGCTGAGGAGCATACTCGTCGGGGCCGGGCACAAGCTCAGGGTCTACGTGCCCTTCGGGGAGGACTGGTACGAATACTCGACCAGGCGCCTCAAGGAGAACCCCAAGATCGCCGGCTACGTCGCCAGAGACGTGATCGGGAGCATAACCGGCAAGGTGAAGGGATAGGAGCCTAATATGGGACTGATACCGTACAAGAACGAACAGTATCTCGACTTCTCCGACGAGAAGAACGTCGAGGCCATGCGGGCCGTACTGAAAGACGTGGGCTCGCGGCTGGGCAGGAGCCACCCCGCGATCATCGGTGGCAAGCGCATCGAGACCGACGGCGAGATAGTCTCGGTGAACCCGGCCAACCCCTCGCAGGTAGTTGGTCGCACGGCCCGCGCGACAGAGCGCGAGGCTGACATGGCGCTTGAGACGGCCACGAGCACGTTCGAGCACTGGAGCCGAACTTCGCCGGAGGCGCGGGCCCGCATACTACTGAGGGCTTCGGCGATCATGAAGCGCAGGAGGTTCGAGCTTCTGGCCTGGGAGGCCTACGAGGGTGGCAAGCCCTGGGCCGAGGCCGACGCCCAGATCGCCGAGGCGATAGATTTCCTCGAGTACTACTCCAGGGAGATGCTGCGTCTCAAAGACGGGGTCGAGATCTACTCCATCCCGGGCGAGGAGAGCCGATACTTCTACCAGCCGATGGGCGTAGGGATCATCATCGCGCCCTGGAACTTCCCCACCGCCATCCTCACGGGGATGTCGAGCGCGGCCATCGTCACCGGAAACACCGTCGTTATGAAGCCCTCCGAGTTTACGTCGGTTATAGGGGCGGTCGTCGCGGAGATCTTCGAAGAAGCCGGCCTGCCGGACGGCGTACTGAACTTCCTGCCGGGCTACGGCTCGGAGGTCGGGGACTATCTGGTACAGGACGCGAGGACGCGCTTTATCTCTTTTACCGGCTCGATGAAGACGGGGCTCAGGATAAACGAGCTTGCGGCCAAACAGATAGAGAACCAGCGCTGGGTCAAGCGGGTCATAACCGAGATGGGCGGCAAGGACGCGATGGTCATAGACGACTCGGCCGACCTCGACTCTGCGGCGGCCGACATCGTCAAGAGCGCCTACGGCTACTCGGGCCAGAAGTGCAGTGCGGCGAGCCGCGCCATCCTGCACGCCGACGTCTACGACGAGGTGCTAGACAAGGTCGTCGAGAAGGCGAAGGCGCTCAAGATCGGTGGCCCAGAGAGCGCCGACGTGAACGTCGGACCCGTGATAAGCGAGCCGCAGTTCGAGAAGGTGACCAGCTACGTCGACGTGGGCAAGCAGGAGGGCCAGCGCGTCCTTGGCGAAGATCCCGGCGACCCCGACGACGGCTACTTCGTCAGCCCGACGATCTTCGAGGTCGAGCGTGATGCCAGGATCGCGCGTGAGGAGATCTTCGGCCCCGTTCTCTCCGTCATAAAGGCCCGTGACTTCGAAGAAGCGCTGCGAGCCGCCAACGACAGCCCCTTCGGCCTTACGGGCGGGGTCTACTCCAAGAACCGCGACCACCTCGAGCGCGCGCGTCGGGAGTTCAAGGCGGGCAACGTCTACTTCAACCGCGGTATTACCGGCGCCCTCGTCGGCGTTCAGCCCTTCGGCGGCTTCGGCATGAGCGGCACCGACTCCAAGGCCGGCGGCCCCGACTATCTCCCGCTGCACATGCTCGCCAAAACGGTCGTCGAGAGGTTCTGACCTCTACTCCTTGGTCCTGACGCCTTCCCTGGCGTGGTCGAACTTGCCCGAGAGGATGGTGGCCGCCTGTATTACGGGGCTGAGGGCGGGGCCGTAGGGTGGGGCGTAGGCCAGATCTATGTTGACGAGGTCGGGGTAGGATAGTCTGCCCCAGAGGGCCGTGGCGCAGATGTCGGTGAGCTTGTCGGCGCCCGAGCCTGCTGACTCCGCGCCTAGTAATCTGCCGGTCGCCCGGTCTGCTATGAGCTTGAGGAACACTTTTTGTACGCCCGGGTAATAGGCTGCGCGGTCGTTGGCCCACAGGCCGGCGCTCACGACCTCGAAGCCCGCCTCTTCGGCCTCCTTCTTGGAGAGGCCTGTCTTGCCCACGTTCAGGTCGAAGACCTTGAAGATACCTGTGCCGAGTACGCCGGGGAACTCCAGGGTCTCGTCATCCGTGGCCGCGTTCGTGCCCGCGACGCGGCCCATCTGGTTCGCCGTATCGCCTAAGGGGATCCAGGCCGGTCTGCCGCTCACGAGATTGGTCGTCTGTACGCAGTCCCCGGCGGCCCAGATGTCGGAGACGCTGGTCTTCATGTGGCGGTCCACCACGATAGCTTCGGTGACCCCGATCTCCACCCCTGCTTCCGCGGCCAGCTCGACGTTCGGCCTTATCCCGACGCCGACGATGACCAGGTCGGTCTCTAGCTCTCTGTCCCCGAACTTCACGCCGTCGACGTGCCCTTCGCCGGTGAACTCATCGACCATCTCGCCCGTGTAGACGCCGACGCCGTTGGCTTCGAGCTCGGCCTCAACGCTCTCCGAGACCTCGGGGCCATAGGCAAGTGCGACCCTGTCCTCGCCTTCGATCAAGGAGACCTCCATCCCGAGCCTGCACAAATTCTCCGCGACCTCGAGCCCGATATAGCCCCCGCCGACGATCGTCGCTTTCCTGGGTGATCGTTCTTCGATGTATCTGCCTATCTCATCGGTATCCGTCAGGAAGCGGAGCTTGAAGACGCCATCGAGATCCACGCCAGGGATGGGGGGGAGGACGGCCCGGGCGCCGGTCGCGACGATGAGGCGGTCGTAGGTATCGTCGAAAGTCTCGTCCGTTCTCAGGTCGCGTACGGAGAGCTTCTTGCTGGCAGTGTCTACTCCCTCCACCCTGTGGCGGACCAGGACCTCGATATCTTTATCCGCGAACTTCTCGGGCGTGCGGGCGATGAGGTTCTCGCGCTTCCCGACAACCCCGGAGAGCAGGTAAGGCAGGCCGCACTCGCTGATCGAGGGCTCAGGTTCCTCCTGGTAGACGGTTATCTCCATCTCCGGGTCCAGCCTGCGTGCCCTCGACGCCGCCTTCGTCCCCGCCGCCACGCCGCCCAAGATAACAAGCCGCATAAGTGAGAATCCTCCCGCTCTCGCACCCTCGTTGCTGGCTAAGTCTACAGGTTCTGCCCTCCCTTACACGTCATTACCGAGAAGCTTGTCCCAGCGAAAGCAGGGAGCGGGAATCCAGTAGCAAGAGGAGGCCTGTGTGCAGTGGCGAGTTCCGTCGTGCCATGGCATTCTCACCGGGACTTGGCATCAGACACAACCCGGCGCAAGAAGGAGCCCCCGGGCTTTATTCCCGAGGGCTCCTCACTCACTTTGTGCTACAGAGCTGTTGCCGCTAGGCGTTCTTTGCGGCCTGATATCTCCTCTCGGCCTCATCCCAGTTGACGACGGCCCACCATGCCTCTATGTACTCCGGTCGCCGGTTCTGGTACTTCAGGTAGTAGGCATGCTCCCACACGTCGAGCCCCATTACGGGGGTCTTGCCCTCCATCAGGGGCGAATCCTGGTTGGGGGTGGTCTCTATCGAGAGCGACCCGTCGGGGTTGGCTATAAGCCAGCACCACCCGCTGCCGAACAATGCCCCTGGCGCCGCGGCGGCCCCGAAGCTCTTCTTGAACTCATCGAACGAGCCGAACGAGGAGTCTATCGCCGCGGCGAGGTCGCCGGTCGGCTCTCCTCCTCCCTGGCCCGAGGGGCCCATGATCTGCCAGAACATCGAATGGTTGGAGTGGCCGCCGCCGTTGTTGCGGACGGCGGTGCGGATGTCCTCCGGGACGGAGTCTACGTTCGCCAGGAGCTCCTCGATGTTCCCTGGGTCGGCCTCGGGGTGCTGCTCGAGGGCTGAGTTGAGGTTGGTGACGTAGGTATTGTGGTGTTTTTCGTGGTGGAGGTGCATGGTCTGTTCGTCTATGGTGGGTTCGAGGGCGTCGTAGCCGTAGGGCAGCTGTGGTAGCTCGTATGCCACTTTCGTTTCTCCTCTCATGGTCTGTCTTTCCTTTACCCACCGTGTTATACCCCGAACTCGCGGGCTCTTAACGTCGGGAGGAGATCTCAAGATCGTCCTCGCACACCGGGTATGGGGTTGTGGGAGGCTGTAGAATACGAGGATTGGAGACTTCCTCTTCACGTACCTGGCGCGATGGAGACCCGGGGCGGCCCGCCTCGGAAGAGATGCGACGTCTGCTCGATCGGGCCGTCGCCGCGAGCCCGAACGGCATCGTCATAACCGACCCGAAGCTGCCCGATAATCCCATCGTCTACGTAAACCCCGCTTTCGAGAAGATCTCAGGCTACTCCGCGGAGGAGGTAAGGGGAAGGAACTGCCGCTTTTTGCAGGGAGACCACCGTGACCAGCCCGCGCTTGAGGAGTTGCGAGAGGCACTTGGAGAAGAGCGGGAGTGCAGGGTGGTCTTGAGGAACTACCGCAAGGACGGGACGCCTTTCTGGAACGAGCTGTACATCTCACCCGTCCATGACCAAGAGGGCACGCTGACCAACTTCGTCGGCGTCCAGAACGACATCACCGAACGGCGCAGCATCGAGGAGGGTCTGCGCGACAGCGAGGAGCGCGACCTGCTGCTCGTGAAGGAGCAACTCGCGCGGACCGAGGCCGTGGAAGCCAGGCGCCGCCTGGCGTTGGTCGCCGCGGCCGGTCCTGCGCTCTCGGCCTCGCTCGACTACCAGGAGACCCTGGAGGGGATCACACGCCTACTCGTGCCCGAGCTCGCGGACTGGTGCCTGCTCGACATCGTCGAGGATAGCGGGAGCGTGAACCAGCTCGCCGCCGCGCATGCCGAACGAGAGAAGGAGGTCCTCCTTGGGAGGCTCAGGGAGCACAGACGGTTCGGGGAGGAGGACCCAGGGAGCACTTCCGAGGTGCTAAGGACCGGGCAGTCCGTCTTGATCCCCGATCTCCCCGACCCCACCTTCTACGAGCAGGCTCTGGGCGGGCACCTCGATATCCTGCTCCGTCTGGAGCCTCGCTCGCTGATGTGCGTACCACTCCGGGCACGGGGTAGGACCATAGGCGCCATCACCCTCGTCTCCTCGAAGCCGGATCGCCGCTACGACGAAGAGGACCTTCTACTGGCCGAAAACCTTGCCTACCGCTGCGCCCTGGCCGCGGACAACGCCCGCCTCTACCGGGACCGCAGCGAGATCGCGCGCGTCTTGCAGAGGAGCCTTCTGCCGCCGCACCTGCCCGAGATCCCTGGCATCGAGGTCGGCGCAGAGTACCTGCCGGTCGGGGAGACCAACGACGTAGGGGGAGACTTCTACGATCTCATAAACACGGTCGAGGACGGGTGGTTGTGCGCCATCGGGGACGTGCGCGGCAAGGGGGTCGAGGCGGCGTCCGTGACGGCCCTCGCCCGCTACACCATCCGCGCCGTCACCCTGAAGAACGACCTGCCCTCCGAGGTTCTCGCCGCCCTCAACGAGGCGATGCTCCGCCAGCTACCCGAGGACCGCTTCTGCACGGCGGCCTGCGTCCGGCTAGAGCCCCAGGGCGGACCTGCGGGCTTCGGGGTGGACGTCTCGAGGGCCGGCCATCCGCCGCCGCTCCTGATCCGCTCCGACGGTACGGTGGAGGAGGTCGGCTGTGCGGGCAAGGTACTCGGTGTTTTCCCCGAGGCCGAGCTCTCAGATACCTCGCTGCGCCTCATGCCCGGCGAGGCGCTCGTCCTCTACACGGACGGCGTCACCGAGGCGCGTTCCCCCGACGGCACCTTCTTCGGCGAGGACAGGTTGCGCCATCTACTCGGCAACTGCGCCGGCTGCGACGCGGCGGCGCTCGCCAGGAGGATCAAGGGCGTCGTCCTCGATTTCCAGGAAGGCTACCCCCGCGACGACCTGGCCGTCCTGGTCTTACGCGCCAGCGATAAGGCGGCGCCTGCGGACCAGCGCCGTGCATAAAGCTCCCCAGGAGCTTTATGCACGGCGCGCTATCAGCCACCAGCTATCAGCAAGAACAGAAAGCTGATGGCTGACGGCGTGCTATGCGGAAGGAGTAACCTTCCGCATAGCACTGTGAGATACTGCACACGTTCACCCTGAGAGGAGCGAAGGCTTGGCCAAGGACCTAGACCTGCCACTCTCGCTCACCGGCCTCGCCCGAGAATTTTGGGCGCGACGCCTCTCGCCCGTCGAGGTCGTGAGGGTGCTGCTTGGGCGTATCGAGGCGGATGATACGAACTCCTTCGTCACCGTCACGGCGGAGCGGGCGCTCGAAGAAGCGTCACGGGCCGAAAGCGAGATCCTGGCCGGACGCTACAAGGGACCGCTCCACGGCGTACCCGTCGCCTTAAAGGACATCATCTATACCGGGGGCATCCGCACGACGATGGGCTCTGCCCTATACGCCGGGCATGTTCCGGACCACAGTGCGACCGTCGCGCGTAAGCTGGAAGAAGCGGGATCTATCCTGATCGGCAAGACCAACACCCACGAGTTCGCCTACGGTCCGACAGGCGACCAGTCGCATTTTGGGCCAACGCGAAACCCACACGACACCCGCAGGATCACAGGCGGCTCCAGCGGCGGCTCGGGGGCCGCCATCGCGGCAAACCTTTGCTACGGCGCGTTGGGATCGGATACAGGAGGATCCATCCGTATCCCCGCGGCCCTCTGCGGCGGCGTCGGCATGAAGCCTACCTTCGGGCGTGTGGGCAAAATGGGCGTCTTCCCACTCTCCTGGAGTCTCGACCACGTCGGTCCTATCACCCGTACGGTGGAGGACAACGCCCTCTTTCTTAACAGCCTGGCCGGCCACGACTCCGAAGACCCCTACGCGGTAGATCTGCCCCCGGAGGACTTTACGCGGGACCTCGAACGCGGCCTCCAGAGAGCCGGGATCGGTATTCCGACGAGCTTCTTCACCGAGCACCTCGACGAACAGGTGGAGGCGCGCCTCAGGCAAGCGGCCGAGGTCTTCGTCTCTGTAGGCGCCGAGGTGCGGGAGGTAGAGATCCCCAACCTGTGGGAGACGCTGCGCGCGCAGCGTCTCGTCCTCGCCGCCGAGGCGTACGCCGTCCACGAGGAACGCCTCGAGAACGAGCCAGAGAAGTTCGGCGAAGAGGCCCGCGAGCGACTGATGGAAGGCGCCCGCCCGAGGGCTTACCGTTACGCGAACGCGCGAAGACGAGGGATGCTGGCCACAGAGGAATTCGACCGTGCACTGGACGGTGTCGACGTGCTCCTTACCCCGACCCTTCCGATCTCGGCTACAGAGATCGGGCAACGTGAGATCAATATCGGAGACTACGAGGAGCCCGTCCGCTCCGCGCTAACCCGCTTTACAGGCCCGACCGACCTGACGGGACACCCGAGCCTCTCCGTACCGTGTGGGACCACCGCCTCAGGACTTCCGGTAGGGCTGCAACTGATCGGACGTCATTTCGAGGAGGCGACCCTCTACCGTTTTGCGCACGCTTACGAAGATGCGGTAGTCTCGGAGGCAGACACGTTCTAAAGCGATTCGCAGTGGGTCATGACCCACTGCGAATCGCGCTGTCAGCAAGAACAGAAAGCTGATCGCTTAAAGCTAAGAGCTGACGGCGTTTGCGAAGAGGTCCAAGACCTCTTCGCAAACTATTCCGGGACATTCTTCCCGGTCCGGCCGGGACTTTGCCTCATGACGGCGGGATACAGCACGCCGTAGTCTGCGAGCAAGCCTCGAATGTTTGGCCCCAGAGAAGGAGGTTGCTCATGTCTGCCACAACGACCGCGCCGCAGCCGGCTCCCGCCTCTCTGCCGCGGCGCCTGTTTATCCGCCACCCCCTGATCTCTTTCTTCGTCCTGGCCTACGCCTTCACGTGGCTCGCGTGGAGCCCGTGGTACCTCTCCGAAGACGGTGTCGGCCTCTTGCCGTACGACGCTGAAGGGATAGCGGACTTCTTGAACACCGCCGCCTTGATAGTGGGACCGACCCTGTCGGCGTTCATCGTGACGGGCGTGACAGAGGGTAGGGACGGCATGCGCCGCCTGCTGCGTCGGATCGTGCTGTGGCGGGTTGCGCCCAAGTGGTACCTGTTCGTCCTCGTTGGCATACCCGCGATCATAGTGCTTTGCGCGGTCGTTATGCTTGGGGCCCTGGCCTCGTTTCAGGCATCGCTCGTGCCGTCTACGCTGTTCATGTACGTGGTGGCCGGCTCCGTTTTTCTCTTTGCCGGAGGACCGTTCTTCGAAGAGATAGGGTGGCGCGGTTTCGCGCTGCCACGCCTGCAACGGCTGTACGGGCCGCTGGTCGGGAGCCTCGTCCTCGGGGCCCTCTGGGACCTGTGGCATCTGCCCCTGTTCCTTATCCCCTCCTGGGACACGCCGCACGGAAACCCCATCGACATCGCCCTGTTCGTCAGCTGGGCTATGGCGATCACCATACTCTTCACGTGGATCTTCAACAACACCAAAGGCAGCGTGCTTCTCGTCATCCTGGCGCACTGGTCCATCAACTCGGCTGCCACAGCCGTGTTCATCCTCTTCCCCGCTCCCGCCGTCACCGAGGGCTTCGCGAACTTCGTGATCGGCTTCGGGGTGGTGGCGCTGTTGATCGTTGCCCTGACCCGGGGCCGCCTTGGCTACCGGCAAGATGAGGTCGTAGTCGCCGGTAACGGGCGGAAGATGTAAGCTGTTCTAATTGGTGACGAACCGTGAAGGGGTCACGATCATGACGACGCGGTGGAAGGCGGTCCTGTTCCCTCTAGGAAGGGTAGTACTCGCGGTCTTGCTTGTCGGCGGCGCGGTGGCTGCGGCCGAGTTCCTGGTAAAGGCGCTCAAAGGCGTGCTGTCCCTCGGCGGAGCGGCACCGGCCATCTACTATGCCGCCTACCTTATTGTAAGCGTACTCGTCGCCTACTTCGTCTACCGGACCTACGTACATCTCGTCGAGAAGCGCACGGTTACCGAGTTGTCCGGGGCTGGGGCTCCGAGAGAGCTCGGGGCCGGGATGCTCCTCGGCTTCGCGTTGGTCGCGGCGATCGTCGGAATGCTGTGGCTGCTCGGCTGTTACCGTGTTACGGGCGTCGGTCTGTGGACGGCGGCATTCGTACTACTCGCCAACAATGGGGCTGGAGCGTTCGTGGAGGAGGTGTTGCTACGGGGCATCATCTTCAGGATCTCGGAGGAGCGACTGGGGACGTGGATCGCGCTCGCGATCTTGGCCCTTTTGTTCGTGATCTTGCAACTGGCGATCGCGAATTCCACCGTGACGAGCGCCATCGTGGTCGGGGTCGAAGGAGGAATTCTACCCTCCACCGCCTACGTTCTGACCAGGAGACTGTGGCTCGCCATCGGTATCCACTTCGCGT